>Ga0302325_10017068_pt1 | contig 15362 bp, 17 predicted proteins | sample Palsa_T0_2_FD_201948 | JGI IMG/M metagenome (GOLD analysis project Ga0302325, IMG submission 201948) | Peat permafrost microbial communities from Stordalen Mire near Abisko, Sweden - Palsa_T0_2 | ecosystem: Environmental > Terrestrial > Soil > Palsa > Peat permafrost | place: Sweden: Abisko...
AATTTCTTTTTTAAAAGTAAAATTTATTTCTCTTAAAATAGCTTAAAGACTATTTATAAGTGCTAAATATACTCTTTTTATATCTTAGAAAAGATTATAATATTATCAATAAAATAGCAATAAAAATAACTATACTCCTTTAAAAGACAATTTATAAAGCATTATATATATGCCAAAGACTTATAATAACTTATTAATACAACTTGTGATATCTTTTAGCTATAATAAGAGATTATTATAAAATGCTCTTAATATTCTTCCTTTACAAAAAACTAATAAAAGAATAATAAAGCATTTACAACAAAAATATACTTAGCTTTATATAAAGGATTAATAATATCTTATTATAAAAGTATAAAGTAATTATCCGGAATCTTAAAGCTATTTAGCACTTTTAAGTTGACAACTAAATAGCCTTTTAGCTTGTTGCTAACGTTTCTTTAAACTATAAAAACTGTCACGAGCGCCAGATTCATAGCCCAGGAACGAGCGTTGGTTAAATGGTCTCAATTACGACTATTCAAAGCTAAGGAAAGAAGAAGTTATTTACAAAGGATCGGTTCGTACAAATACTCGAGTTCTGCCGCCCCACACCGCCTAGGCTAGCCGCGCTAGTGCACGTGACCACGTGACATGAATGCCAGAACTGTAACAAAAACTAGCTAACCAAATAAAGTTGCTCCCTTTGTAAAGTATATCTTATTTTAAGCATAAAGGCTATTAAAAACCTTATTAATAACTTGTCAATTGCAAATTTTAATAGGGTATATCTTACACTTAATCTTCTTATTATATTAACTATTAATAAGCGGGATTTTTATATATTTGTCCTTTAAAACGTTAATAAGGGACCTATTATCCTCTTAATAGTTTTAAAATTTGTAAATAAGGCCTTTAATATAGCTAATAAGCGTTTAGTCCTTTATATATATATAAACTTTATTATTAAGGACTTTCTCGGCTACTTTAGCTAATTTAATAATCCCGGCGACCTTAGTAGTTACTAGTAGCCTTATAAGGATTTCCTTGTTGTTAATATCTATAAAATAATAGCTATCCTCTTCAAATTCCCGAATTATATTAAGTTTTATATATTAAGGAATAATTTATAGCTTGTTAATAGCGTTTATATATATTATATAATTATTAGAGTCTGTTAATATATTATAAACCCTAATAAAGCAAGCGTCTATTGTATAGCTATAGCTTAATAGTAAAGTATCACAAGTAATATCAAGGCAAATTATAAATTTAAAAGGAATAACTACTTTCTTTTTCGATAATACTTTTTATATTACCTTTTAGCCCCGGGTATATATATTAATAAAGATTAACAAATTAGTAATAGCGCTAAAAGTAATATTATTTGCTAGCAAATTAATAATTGCTTAATAAGGCAAAAGAAATTTATTACTTAATAAAAGCGAAGGTTTAAGCTTATTTACTACTTATATATTAATTATAACTTTCCCGAGAACCGACTAGCTACTAGTATCCTTATAAATATCTATAGTAAAGGTAGCTAAGCCTCGAAGCTCTTATATAAACCCGATTCCTTTAATTATGGTCCCTTTTATTATATTAATCCTTGCTAATAAGTTTTAAGAAAGCTATTTGCAGTCTATTAGTAGCTTAAAGTAACTAGTATTTATATAAATTTAAATGACTTTACTATTAGGCAAAAGCTTAACACTTATAATTATATACTTATAGCTAGTAATACTATTAATTATAAGCATTTAGATAAGATTTGCTATAATTACATTATAATTAGCTAAGCTATTATTAATAATCCTATTTAATATTACTAATAAGTATATATTTGAGAAAACGTGTTTAAAGAGCTTATTTTTAAACTCTAAATTAGCTTTATATTTCTTATAAACTAATATAAGCTTAGCTATTAATATAAAAGAAATTGCAATATAAGCATTATCTTTTAGTTTTTAAGTAAAATTAACCTCCTCTAAATAAATATAGCTATACTTTTAAAGTTTATTATTAAATTAAGTGCTATGCTTTATAGCAACATTAAAGTAATTGTCCTTTATTATATTATTGCTATTAAATCTCCGAAAGCAACAATAAAGACAAGGATTGCCGCTAAAATTGTCTCTCGAGGATAGCAAGTTAAAGTAAATGTGCTTTTCTTTATCTTTATCTTCTTTATCTTTTGCAAATCTTATAGTTAATTACAGCCACAGATAAAATAAAAGCGAGGCCCTTTAATCATTCTTTTGGAAGTTAGTAAAGTTTTAAGAAGTATTTAATAGCTATTACTATTAAGGCTTAAAGTTTAAAAAGGGGTATTAAAGGCAAAAGTTTATATTTGGATAAAAAGGTTAAACTAGTTAATAATCTCGATTATAATTATTATATTCCTAATATAAAAGTTGCAAATTACCTCTTAATTAGCGGTTAAATTTAGCTAATATCTATAATCCTTTGCCTTGCATATAGTATATATTAGCTTATAAATTGCTTAAGGGTAATATTATTTGTGAGTTTATTAATATAAACCCTAAGTTTAAAGTTTAAGTTATTTTACACTTAAGGTAATTATTATATTAGCTTCTTAAACTGGGTAGCCTTAGCGTGTCGGACTATTAAAGCAACATAAAAGCAAACGTTTTTCCCGTTTTTATTGTCATTTTTAATATACTTCTCTCTTTACAATTTTTTAAAGGCTATAAATAGCAAGTCTTTAAAGTGCTAAATTAAGGCTCTTATCTATTACTTGACTTTATTTTAAGAGAACTTAAGCCTTATATATTAAAGCTTATCGAGTTTACTAGTATATTATTTTAACGCTAAGCTTTATAAATATATAATAAGATTTTATTATATAATTATAGCTTGTTTACTTGTTATATTATCTCGTACATTGTTTATAAAAAGGTATACATTTTACTAATAAATATTATTCCCGATAATAACGCAATTACCCTCCCCTTTTAACTTAAAGAGATTTAAATTAAAGAACCTTATATTTGCTACTCTTTATTATGTATTTGTAAAATTTCCTTATTTAGCAAGGGCAAGTAAGGGTAATACCAAAGGATTCGCGTTACGCCTTATAAAAGTAGTATTAATAGCGTTTTAAATTATCGTTTTTATATTGCCTTTAAAGAGATTATCCTTTGCTATATTTCGCGAAAGATTCTTAAGTATTTCCTTTATTTCGTCTGATTTTATTCTTTATAAATTCCTTTGCAAATGTTCCCTTCTTTTATTGCTGCTTGCGGCTAAGCTTAAGCTAGTAAATAATTTACTAGTTGGTAAAGTGTAAGTGTAAGACGCTTTTACCGAATTTGTTAAGGGTCCTGGGGATTGGGATTAAGATAAGGGAGTCGAGAACTCGGGAATTTGCTATATTTGTGTAAAGAATTCTCGCAAAGCCTTCTTAAATAGTAATTTATCAATTGCTTAATTGGCGGGAAATGCGCAAAGCTTTAAGGGGCATCGGCTTCTCAAAGAAACTAATAAATTCGATAATATTAACGCTTCTTACTGGAGGTAACTTATAGTAATTTGTTTAATTGCTTTGCGCTTGTTTGTGCTAATCTCTTTAGATAAAGCGTGATTTGTTGCAAGGAAATAGCGAAATTAGTAAGCCTTTTCGATAATGTCGTCCGACAACTTGTCTATTGATAGTTTAAGAATAGTAAGTTGTAAATTGCGCTAAGTTTGCGGTGGGCGGGCTTCCGGACCAAAAATAAGAGTCAAGTATAGTGTTATAAGGCTTAAATGAAGCTTATAGCAATAGTGCAACTGCTTATTGCTACTATTTGTAAGACATTAGTGTGTAGTTTAAGGATAATTCTTATTGTATCTATAGAGAAGCTACTTTTAGTTGTCGCTTATATTATTATGCGCATGTGCTAAGCCATGTGCAAGCTATGAGTCTCCCGTTGCCACAATACGCTCCGTTTTTGATAAAGGATACTCCATCTAGCGAAATCGCTACTAAATGGTATCTAGAGATAGGTCTACCCAGATCCATCCATTTATACCTATACCCGTGCCCATGTCTATTTATAAGCTCGTCACTCAATCACGTGATCCCCCAAAATCTAGCAGGTCCTAGCACTTACTATTTCTTGATTTATAAGGTGATGCTTATAATTAGGTTCTAATAGGTTCTATATTACGTACCAATTATATAACGCTAACACATTTTTAAGCCTTTGAACATCGGGACCTCAAATTAGGGTCTCTGTTACGGTCCTGCGCTAGTACATGCAGCGCTACTCCCGATCAGGCTAGGTTGGTAAACCTAGGATATTTAGACATGCGGATAGCTTCATGTTTCTTCCTTCCTTAGCTTTAAATAGTCGTAATTGAGACCCTTCTACTTTTGCCTTCCTTTCCAGGCCCCGAAGCTGGCGCTCGTGACAGTCTCCAACTCCAGTTGGATTGTGTAAAAAGTGTAGAGCGAATAGGTCATGTGATAATCAAGTGATATATCAATTGAGAAGCTTAAGGGACACTTTAGGAGTGTTCCAAGGGCTCTATATACATAAAGAGTGGCTAATGGCTCATAGAGTACTCATAAGCTCTATAGTTATAAGGAATGCTATTGGAATCAAATATGACTCTTTTGCCACTTATTAGAAATCCGCATTAGAAATCATATCGGTCATTAGGTTTAAACCCGAATGTCCTTACAAATCAATGATTACAAATCAACAGATTGCGTCACTTAGCTACCTTGCTCTCCTGCCATTGCCGCAGGACTTCTAAAACGTCCATATTCTTATAAAAAACGCCAAACTAAATACATCGTGAATTCCCCAGCAGACTTTGACTCTTTGATTTCCGGATCAGCTCCCCTCTCGAGAAAAAATCTCATAACAAGCTCCTCACCTCCCTACCGATTCGACGCAAAATAAATCGGTGGTTCCCAATGATCCGGCAATTTCTCATTAGTATCTATCCCCACCTCATCAACCAAATCCCTTACCTTTTCAATATCACTTCCCATTGAAGCAGAGACAGCTTTATGCAGCGTCCGTCTTCCTGTCTTCGCTCCTTTTTCATGCAGAAGTTTAAACGTACTTAGCGCTCCCATTGCAACGACCGTCTCCAGCAATGGCGGACAGACGTACCAGTCCTCATATTGCTCTTCATCCCCTGAAGCATCGTGATTTAAACACCAACCAACTAACTCCGCGCTGTTGTAAACGCAGTCAATCAAGTGATTGCCGCCTCCAGGACCGTGCTGGGTTCCGCGCTGGTTGATGTCCCAGCCATGAGAGAGAAGGATTGAGAACAGCTCTGTTGAGGGGAGTTTGGCGACAATTATTGGACTAAGGGTGGATACCGACGCATTCTGTTGGACCAGGAGATAATGGGTGACTATGGCGGAGTCGTGCGGCACGGCGGTCTAGAGGGCTCTAGAGGCTAGCTCATGGTAGACTTGAGGCCATAAAAAAGAAGCGAGACGAAGGCCACGGGATCCCGGATCCTTCTTCTATTGAATTTTCTCTGCAGTTATCTTTGATAATAGAAATTGGAGAAAGGCTCTTCCCAGAACGCACCGGAACGGCGGAAGCATTGTAACGATTGTTATCCGTCATTACGCCAAGCTGGAACCCGGACCGGTCTGTTCGAAAGTTAATAACCGTTTGGATGCCATCATGCTGTGCCGCTGGAGGTAAGCACCGATGAGTCAGCTTTGCGCTGATGAAGTCTAACAATCCTAGTGAGGGTGATGTTTGTCTGGTTTCAAATCTAATCATCAAACTTGGACCTTGCGCGTAGAATCCTGCACCAGCACCAGTAGCCAGGAGCAGCCCCCACTCCTAGCCCCTTTCGCTTAGAACCCCTTTCTTTTGGGTCCGTGCACCCTACAAGTACCTCCCAAGCGGTCACCGCAATAGCGAGAACGATGCTGGGATAGCCAATTGTATTACGACTGGATAGAGATTCTCTTCAATGTCCCGAGAATAATGCGGCATTGAATAATGTGACGTTCAGGGTGGTTTAGATTGCAATGCTTGAGGCAATTATCAAATCATTAAATTCTTCAGTCTGGGAGCCCTTCTGGGACATTTCTACACTTACCTCACTCTCAAAACCTACCTAATATTCCATCGGGTCACGTGAATAATCATTCAGATAATCTGCTGTCTTCACGAGCTTTATTGGGCTTGTGCGCCGAAAAGGTGGCTAAATATGGGTAAAAATGTATCCCATTGCTGCAATCTTCCAACTCTATGGCAAGAGTAATGATAATCTAACGTAGTGCGACGCCCTTGTCGATCTGCACTAAGGCAGTAGAGCTGTCACGGCCGTCTTTTTAAAGAAGGGGGCATCATCTCGCCAAATCCCGTGACCAGCGCTCGCTTGCCATTCACACGTATATATCACAATAAGGATTTGTTCTCCAAATAGTTCGCAGCATTTGCTGGCGTAGTGGTAGAGTCGCACGCATGTTAAATTTCCCCATCCCTAACGATTGTTTGTAAACAGTTTACTTTCTACAGGCATTAAATTGCAAGCTTGAACAAAGAATCCCCCCCGTCTAGCCCTGAGCAGTGACGGTGAAGTAGTATGATAGCAAAAGCAATTACACACATATGAATATTTTTTTCCTTCCTCTTTTTTTTGTTTTTTTGAAGCTTCGGCAATTTTGTGCCTATCCAATTCAATTTTTTTAGCCAATTCCCCTTCTCCGCCCCTGATTCTGCCACTCGCTTAGCATGTTTTCATAGCAACCTCCATGTTGACAAACTTCGGGCCATTTTTCGTCTGCCTGGTAACTCCCCTGATTTGGATGTAATTTTATTTTAACAATCCTAAGTACTGTTTACTTAAATAGCAAGGGGTTTTGTAAGGGTGATAAAGTAAAGTGATTTGGCAGCGAAAGCACATATTATTAGATGAACCGTGGATTTTTCATTTGAAATTCACTCGAGATTCACTCTAGGATTTTTTTCTGGAGAAAAAAAAGTAGAAATTAATGGTCTTGGGTGAAAATTTCGTTCTTTGAACAGAAACACCTCAAGCCCACGATCTCATCACAACAAAACATCAGCAATCATGGGATGCGACAACACAAAGCCGATATCAGACGAGAAGAAAAGGAACTTAAAGAAGAAGAGAAAAGAAGCCAAGAAGGGCAGCAAAGCCGCAACAAGCCCTCCCCCGCGCAGCACCGCCCCCTCTCCCTCGCCAGGACCAGAACCAGAGCCAGAGTCATATCCAGCTCCCTTCCCGGCGAAGACCACCACCTCCTCAGTCACCACTTCCTCCGCCGCCCCTCGCACCAAGATCGCCGAGAAGAAGAAGAGAAAGAAGTGGAGCAGACAGGATAAGAAGAGATTGAGGAAGAACGCAGAGGAAAAGAGGAAGGAGAAGATGACAATGAGACGGTACCTGGCTGCTGTAAACGCGGCAACATCTGCTGGAAATTGGGGATAGGAGGAGGACGAGATGGACATGGATGAGGAGAAAGAGGTGGAGGTGGAGGATAGTGAGGATGAATGGGGCCCGGATGGGCGGAGTGGGTATGATCTGGGGGACGACGACGACGACGACGATAAGGATTGCAGTGGACTTGGTGGCGGTTTCGGTGGTGAACCACCCCCTCCTTCGGGGAGAGTTCGAGAGGTTATGATGGTTTAATTTGACAAAGCACTTTCTACATCTCTCGAAAAACAATTTCCTCACTGACCAGCTCCTTTCGTACCACCAACCTCCCTCATCATATCCCAACTAACATACTGCTTCTCGATTCCAACTGACTCGGATCAATACTACATTCCCTAAAGCTCTTCCACCTAAACTTGGCATATAGAACCTTCCCCATCGCACTGCTCTTAACATACATCTTCTCCCCCCTCTCTTATCCACCTCCTCCAGCACAGATTCCAGTAACGCGGCTCCAATACTATTCCTCTGATGCCCCGGCGAAACACCAAGTACCTCAAGTTCTACAATAATTGTCAATTAGCTCATACCCATATCCGTAACCAGAGAAAAGCCGCCTGTTCGGCAGTGACAGCCAGGAGTAAGAGATGGAAGCGGGAGAAAAATAAACATTAGAGTTGGAGCAGAATTGACAAGTGCAAAGAAACCAACCAACTACCGGTAGCCCCTCAACCCCTATGCTCAAACCCCCATCCCATCCCAATAAATACTCAAACATCTCCACCTTCGCACTCTCTGGAAACACAGGCTTGAACTCGCCAGCCCCGGCCTTCTTATCACCACCCTATTTCCATACCGCAAATCCTACCAACTCACCTCCGTCTCTTTCCTCCTTTTGCTCCTTTTCAACCATCTCAGCGACAGGGAAATGATAATACGGAAACAAGAAAAGAAAATTCATAACGCGAGAGCAGGACTAGATACACATCTTCTAGACTTCCCATGCAGCGCAGATGAGCGGGTTCGTGGCGTTGGCGGCCATGCTGAGGGTGCTGATGGTGGGGAAAGTCGGAGGGGGTTGCGGGGCGGATGAGGAGTGGCATTTTAGTGTGTGGGGGTGGCTGCTCAAATTGGAACAAAGAAAGGAAGAAAGAGGAACTGATTTTGATACGTGGAAGTTAAAGTAAGAAAAGCAGGGAGACGATGCTTTTGCGAAGTCTAAATAAATATCAAACCCCGTTCGGCTCCGCAGTTTCGGAGTTTAGGACTCGCTGCGATACGCCGACAAGGCAGCTGTACAGCACGGTGGAGGAGATTGGTAAGAAATAGCCTTTCTATTGTTGACAGCCGCATCTGTTCCTGCAAGCCCCTGGAATTATTCGACTTCTTGCCTATTCTGGCGTTGTGTCGAGGATAAGTACGAACGGACGTAGTATAGGAGGGGATTGAAAAACGAGGCGGCGGAGCAGATAAGAGCTGACTACTCCCTTGTTGCACGCATGGGCAAATAGCTGGAAGGTTATATGCAGATTGAAACTCCGAACTTTGAAGATCCCGCAAGAGAAGGGCAATTATGATCATAAAAGAGAACAAGTACTTTCTGGCCTTCGCGCACGTTGTGAGCGAGGGCGACGAGACTAGCCGCTCGGAAGGAACTAAGATGACTGGAAGCTCACGTCATCGCCTGATGTAGCTTAAGCTTGAGGCAAAGGTGAACAAGTCAACTTACAATTGCCAAAGAGAAAGAAAATTGTGTTCAAGAATTGGATCGATGCAGTCCTACCTCCAACGCCACCCATGTATGTAATCCTATAATCTAAAACTGCCCCTCGGTATTCCCATCTCCCATCCCCTTGGTACTGCTACTTCCACTCTGAATCGATCCAAGAATACCATCAATGTATGAAGCACCACTCCACTTCTGATGCGTCAAGACATCCACACCGAGTTCCTTCTCCCTCTTCTGCACCAAGTTGACATATGCCAACATTCCGTCCTTCTTGAACTCTTTGCTTAGTTCATTCGTGATCACAGCTCCACTGTGTAATCCAGCTAGGGAAATAAGCTGTAAAACAAAGCCATGCTTGGCAATATCCCAGATGAAGGATTTCAGGGTTTCGTTGGAAAAGCCCTGGCCCATCCAGTTGAACGACGGCGAAAGGTTGTACACAAGTCCCTTTCCTGAATACTTCTCACGGATCTCTCCAGCGAATTGAGCAGCATTGGCAACATTTGGATCACCTGTCTCAACCCATAAGAGATCCGCGAATGGAGCGTATTCGATTGCTCGTTTCGTAGCCGCTTTCATACCTGCTCGATAATGGTAGAATCCTTCCCTTGTTCGAGGGATATCGATGTTGAAATAGATCGGCTGGTCCGTAAATTGGGACGCCAGTTGCTTCCGCTTTGTAATCGACATATCACGGTTATCCGACGTTGTTTTCAGGTATTTGTCGATATCTTCTTGGCGAACTCCGTTGGCCTCGAGTTGCATGACCACAGCTTCGTCGCAGGACATCAGCTTGGTATTCTTGACCCACTCGACTTCAAAGGCATCAATTTCTGACCCAGATGCTCCAGCCATTTCCATTCCTTGTAAAGTCTCGGCCAATGGTTCGATTCCTTCTTCCGCAACACCTAATATGAATTCGTGGTCTCGGACATCGATGGCGCTGCTAAGGAGCTTGCCACTTTCAGAATCCGTCCTCGCGATCACGAGATTTTCCGAGCCCATTACATCCCATTGAAATCTTGCAGCTACCAGCCGGTTGATATGTTCTCCAACAGGCACAAGGACTTTACCTGCAAGATGACCGCACTTCTTCCCACCATGCATCTGATCCTCGAAATGTACAGCCGCAGCCCCGTTCTCAGCAAATAGCTTAGCAAGCTTCAATACTGCTGACAGTCCACCATGTCCAGTGTCTCCATCTGCAATGATCGGCCGCAGGTAGTCTATGTATGGTGTCTTGGCCCTCTCTTCGGGGCTCATTTTCCTCCGTGCATCCCAATGCTTCCTATCATGCATGGATTGTGCCTTTGCTAACCTCTGGACTTGATTCGGAACGGTATTATAAGGGTAGTCGCCAAAGTCCGGAGATACTTCGTTTGTTGTTGTCAGGACGGAGGAACATGCCCAGCCGGAGATGTAGAGGACTTCTTGATTCGCTGCTTGTTGTGTCATCTGTACAGGATCAATAGCTCCCACTGCATTATATTAGAGAAATGGCCGTTATTTATATAGTTCTACAGCATACTGGTGTGGATTGGCTCTCCCTTTGCCTCCCTCTCCTTGATCAAGTTAAATAGCTTCCTTGCCATGACGGAGCTCGGATATGATTGCAGCTGGCTCCCACGTTTCGACACAACATCTGCCGCCGAGTATGGTCTCTTGATCCCCTCATATCTTGGACTTGCCCACCAAACCTCTACATCCTTTATCTGCTGGTCATAGAGTGCATCTTCTGTCGCGCCCGCTTTCTGTGATTCTGGCAGAAGCTGGAAGGAGTCCGAGGGAAGAGCCGCAGATATGGGATTGTCCAGAGGCTTCAGCACACTCATTCTCTGCACTGATATCGAAAAGTTTCGTGGGAAAATATTCGCAGATCTCGCCGCCACCACTCGACGTGGTATCGTTGTTGCCGCTCTGCGAAGCATCGTGAAGAATGCATATGCAAAGTTGGGAAAGGAAAAGAACAAGCGAAGAAAGGCCAGGACCGGAATATACCTACCGGTACGAAGTACTCCTACTACGTCACCGCTGGTCAATAAGCACCGAGCTCTCCTTCATCCGCGATCGGATGCTGGTTGAAATGCAAAAGCTGTTCGGGCGACGGCGACGGTTGTGCTCGGCATTGTTTTGTTCTGCGCGTGCCATCTCTCCGATGCGCCGTGAGTGGTCAATCACCGCGAATGGGTCTCCCTCGGCTCAAGCGCGGCCTAACCCCGTGACGAAAGGTCCTCAAAACCATCTACATTAGTGTTAATTAAAACCAAGACTTTTCCATAAGCCGGCGAGATTGAAGCTACCACGTCCGAATTATATAACCTGATCAGCTATTATTTTCTCTCCTTTAAACGATTTCTTCAATTCAGAAACACTTTTGAACGGTCAAGAATTACCCCACATACCCCGCCGCACAGCTGTCAATATGGCAATTAACGCCAGATCTGCCTCTCAGGCCATGAGGGCACTGCGAGTAAGTCTTTGGATCTCTATATCCCCTTTTCAGTGCTGTGCTAACTCTACAGCAGCCAATTGCCGTCCGCCCTGTCGTTGTCCCTGCGTACAAAAACTATGCGACCTCCTCCGAGCCAGACCTCAAGACGACTTTCAAAGAGACCATTCCTGCCAAGCGCGAGCTCCTAAAGAAGGTTAAGGCACTCGGTGGCAAGGTTATTGGGGATGTCAAGGTCGAGAACACAATTGGAGGCATGCGGTAGGCATACTGTCACATTCGGATTGTGCATGGCTAACGCGGAACACAGAGGACTGAAGGCTATGGTATGGGAAGGTTCGGTTCTAGACGCCAACGAGGGTATCCGATTCCACGGGCGTACAATAAAAGACTGTCAAAAGGAGCTTCCAAAGGGCAAGACTGGCACAGAAATGTTGCCCGAAGCCATGTTTTGGCTCCTCTTGACTGGCCAAGTCCCCTCGACATCACAAGTCCGCGTATTCTCCAGAGAATTAGCAGAGAAGTCAGAACTGCCAGAATTTGTCAACAAACTGCTCGATAGCTTTCCCACGGATTTGCATCCAATGACTCAATTTGCCATCGCCGTCTCGGCCCTTTCCCACACATCAAAATTCGCCAAGGCATACGAGCAAGGTATCAACAAGGCTGATTACTGGGAGCCAACTTTTGACGATAGCATCTCTCTTCTTGCGAAACTTCCTGTTATTGCTGCCAAGATCTACCAGAATTCATACCAAGGTGGCGGAGCACTTCCCGCCAAGGTCGATCTAGAGCAGGATTGGTCGTACAATTTCGCCGCCATGCTCGGCAAGGGAGGAAAGGAGAACGAGACCTTCCAGGATCTTCTGAGACTTTATTTGGCTCTACACGGTGATCACGAGGGTGGCAACGTCTCCGCACATGCCACACACTTGGTTGGTAGCGCATTGAGCGATCCCTTTTTGAGTTATAGTGCTGGTCTTCAAGGTCTGGCAGGACCGTTGCATGGGTAAGAAAATACCGTCTTAAAGTGGCTTGTTGCTAACTGCCCTAGCCTTGCTGCCCAAGAAGTCTTGAGATGGATCCTTCAAATGCAAGAACATGTTGGAACCAAATTCACAGCCCAGGACGTCTCTGATTACCTTTGGTCAACGCTCAAGTCCGGACGAGTCATCCCAGGATACGGTCACGCTGTTCTGCGTAAACCAGATCCTCGATTTGAAGCTCTTATGGACTATGCATCGTCCCGACCAGAAATTGCAAAGGATCCAGTATTCCAGTTGGTCAAGAAGAACTCCGAGATTGCTCCAGAAGTGTTGAAGGAGCACGGAAAAACCAAGAACCCTTATCCAAACGTTGATTCGGGCTCTGGTGTTTTGTTTCACCACTATGGATTCCACGAGACATTATACTACACTGCTACCTTCGGTGTTAGCAGAGGTTTAGGACCCTTGGCCCAGTTGATCTGGGACCGAGCTCTGGGTCTGCCAATTGAGCGACCAAAGAGCATCAACTTGGACGGATTGCTCAAGCTTGCAGAGAGTGCATAAATCTAAAGGGGCGGAACTAAGTGCATTTATGCTGACTTTCTACGGCGTTTAATGGTGCATATTGACATTTGCACGGTAGATATCATGTGACCAAAAGCTCGTGACTACATGCATTCATCTCAACTCGATTGTATTTCAATACAAATCAATCAACCACTCAAATGAAGCTTCAAGTTTGAATATAGATCATCAGATATATCGTAAGTGGGTGTTACGTCCTTCAAGGATTTCATCTTGCGTTGTCGTTTTCGAACTCATTTCATCACGCCACTTTCTTCTCAGTGCCGCCACATCCCGAACTGATGCAGACGTAACATCATGCCACAAGCAAGAAGTTTTCTTAGCCTGATCGTGATATAAGACGCAAGTGCCTTCTTTTATCTCACTTGATCTTTAAATCACAAAATAAAGTAAACCTCAAACAATTGCAAAATGCCTTCATACATAACCTCAATCACTGCTGCCCAGAGGCTCGATTCCCGCGGCAACCCAACGGTGCAAGTACGCCTTACCACAGACAAAGGTATACATTCCCCCTTCCAAGAAACCAAGAAAACGAAAATTTCTAACATTTATTTCGCAGGTGCATTTACAGGCCTCGTCCCCTCCGGTGCCTCAACCGGCATCCACGAAGCGCTCGAGCTTCGCGACACGGCGTCCACAGCCTATGGCGGCAAAGGAGTCAACCAAGCCGTTCACAACGTCACATCAACTATCGCCCCAGCTCTGATTGCCAAGAAATTCGATGTTGAGACTCAACTGAAGGAAATCGATGCGTTTATGTGTGAGCTGGATGGAACGAAGGGGAAGAAGAAGCTGGGTGCCAATGCTATTTTGGGCGTTAGTATGGCTTGTGCGAGGGCGGGTGCTGCTTCTGCTGTAAGTTCAATTCTCTCCATTTCCCCTCTAGCTCCATCCCCATCAAGCGGGGAAATGGATTGGAAGTTGAAATTCGAGGGAGAATTAAGTACTGACACGTGACAGCACATCCCCCTTTACGAATTCCTCCGCCTCGAAGCCGGCGCCGTCAAAGCCCCTTATATCCTTCCCGTCCCCTTCTTCAACGTCCTGAACGGCGGCGTGCACTCTGGCAACACCATGGCCTTCCAAGAAATCATGCTCGCGCCCGTCGGCGCCACCTCCATCACCGAAGCCGTGCAAATGGGGGCTGAAACGTACCATTCCCTAAAGAAAGTCATCACGGAGAAATTCGGCCCCTCAGCAACTGGCATCGGTGATGAGGGAGGATTCGCCCCGCCGATTTCCCAGCCGCATGAGGCGTTAGATTTACTGGTTGAGGCGGTGAAGAAGGCGGGGTATACGGGGAAGATTATGTTTGCCATGGATCCTGCATCCTCTGAATTCTTCCGCGAAGGGTTGTATGATCTCGGTATCAAAGACAAAGTTTCGGCCAAGCTGACGAAAGATGGACTTGGTGATTTGTACAGGGGCTTGATTGAGAAGTACCCAATTGTGTTGTTGGAAGATCCGTTTGCGGAAGATGATTGGGAGAGCTGGGCGAAGTTTATGGAGATGGGCAAGGGTGTAGAGGGAATACCGGAGATTGTAGGGGATGATTTGACGGTTACGAATGTGGAGAGGGTAAAAGAGGCGAAGGAGAAGGGGGCGTGTAATGGTTTGCTTTTGAAGATTAATCAAATTGGGACGATTAGTGAGGCTATTGCTGCGTATGTCCTCCCCCTCCCTTCCCTCACTCTATTAATTACTTGCTAACGTTTGTATATAGGGCGAATCTTGCCTTCAGCTACGGCTGGGGAGTCTTCGTCTCTCATCGTTCGGGAGAGACGACGGATGACTTCATCGCTGATCTGACCGTTGGTCTGAGAACTGGTCACTTGAAGACTGGTGCTCCGGCAAGAGGAGAGAGAGTTGTGAAGTATAATAGACTTATGGATATTGAGGATGAGATCAAGGCTTCTGGGGAGGAAGTCAAGTATGCGGGTGCTGAGTTCAGGACTGCGCATGGGAAGGTGGAGAATCCGAAGATTCCGTTGAATTTGTATGGGTATTGAGAATATCCTTTCCTTGAGGAATCAAATGGATGTCTTAGATTATTTAGTGCTTTTAGTCGTTTAAATTGAGATTATTATCATCATGATTCCAGTTTTCTAGGGATACTCGCAGGCAAACAGACAAAGAAGTTCGGATAGAATTTAGAGGATGAGACTAATATTGTTCCAGAGGCATTTCATCTGACCATACGTTAATGAAGATTAGATGACAGAGAAACTATTAATTA
>Ga0302325_10017070_pt1 | contig 15361 bp, 19 predicted proteins | sample Palsa_T0_2_FD_201948 | JGI IMG/M metagenome (GOLD analysis project Ga0302325, IMG submission 201948) | Peat permafrost microbial communities from Stordalen Mire near Abisko, Sweden - Palsa_T0_2 | ecosystem: Environmental > Terrestrial > Soil > Palsa > Peat permafrost | place: Sweden: Abisko...
ATCTTGCGAAACACATGGAGCATATCAGTTTGCCTATCCTTCGTCTGGTCGAGCTAAGGGCGGTCGACGCGAACACTATCATCAGCCCAGTTGAGCAGATCATCTCTCCAGTAACGCCTATTGGAAATAGCAGGACGAAAATGGAATCTTCTACTAGCCCTTTCAACCTGATGAATGTTTCCCCACATATGCCTCCGGGTACACATTTTGCTTCAACGGGTTTCGAGCAGCCTTCCTACTTCCCGACTGCCGGATCCAACTACAATCTGGACTCGGCAATGAACTACCAGCCGAACAACTTGTATGCAAATCCATTCGCCATACAGCAGCCTACATATGATCCGCTTGGACCGAATGGCATGAACACGATGAATAGCAATCGGTCGTATCCTGAGATGATGGATTCTAGATTCGTCCAACCCAAAATGGAACAGCCTAGCGGATACAGGCAACCAATCGACACTGGTTTCTCGAACACAATGACGAACCAGACCTATAATCAGCATCATCCTTCAGGATACTCAATGCCGCAGAACCTCAATGGAGCGACGGTCGTATCCGGCTATCCAAATCCAAACATCCTGGGTATTAGCCAGGCAGGATATCAATATGATCCCATGGCAGCAGTAGATCCAGGACAGAACTTTCAGCAACAGACACCGATGAGTCGCGCCCAGGGGAGTGCATCATCATACGGACATGGGCACTCGCCTCAACATGTACCGCCCTACTATTCGCAGGGATAGCCTTTTCTCATTCTAAAATACTTTACGATCATGGGGGTACGTGAGGCGCAGTTTTAGGGGTTTTTTCTTGTATAGAGGTATCGATTTTATGAATTTCTTATGTTTTATAGATACCATGACGAGATGTCCTTTGGTTGGTTTTACTTCTCCGTATATCTAGCATGGGGTTTGGAGTGTTGAAATGAATACAATGAATTCTGCTTCTCGAATAGCCCTTTCTCTTCGTCTTGATTTTCACAGTATCTTCATGAACGCCTTTTTCTCCAACTCAGCGCGTGTACTCGTTCACTGGAACGCTACCGGGAATGACATAATGCTTGGTACTGGTCAAACATCCAGCTTTGTTTCTATGAGTGACGTTGGATGTTCGCTGAAAGCGGAATGGACTTTTCGCTGCAAGTTAGGCCATGGCATTCTTGATGTATTCTGTGTTTGCATTGAACATCTCCAGGTCTCGAGGCTGCGTAGAAGTTAATCTGGCTTCTTCATGACAACTACGGGAGTTTCCTTTTCGGGCCCAGGTTTCTTCCCCCACAAGCTTCGAGTAGCGGATTGGGAAAGGTCCGCCAGGTCCGGCTCGACTTACCTGCATCATAGATCCGAAAAAACAATTGCTCATGTGACTCATATGACATAAATTGTACGTGCTCGCTAGATATTTGTCCATCCAAGTGGCAAGTGCCATGTCCGCTCAAAGCGAGGAGCCCCAAAAAGAGCAACTTGAAGATTAAAATCAGAACAGCTGGAGTTCACAACAAGCTTTACACAAACTCTCGAAATCTACTGTTACCTCACATAAACCGTTTCCGCATCTCAGGCCCTATTTTCTGGGTACAGGGAATCTCTCCCTGCACACTTCTTCCAACCAGACCAAATGACAAGTGTGACGGCCGGTCTCCACTTCCACCAGCCTTACCCGTTGCAGGGATTAGTGGCAGCCGGCGCTACTCTCTGATACCAACCATGATCTGAATTCGGCCTAATTCATTGACCAGACCTTCTTCGCTCATCGCCGGCACGAAACAGAACCACCATACCTCTCCAGCTCCAGCTCTCCACTCATCATCGTCGTGGTCATGTGGGGTCGTAATGAGTACTCGCCGCGGGATTCAGACTGAACATGTCACACGGCGATGATGACGTTCTGACTTAGACATCACTTAAGTTATAGAGATATTTCCCGACTTTTAGATCTCTTGATCGAACCTCGCACAATTCTCAGGAGAGACATCATTTTTGTCCAATATGGAGCAATCAAACCCCGCCGCCAACTACACAATATCGTCCCCGATTACAAGAACGACTTCAAACAAGTCCATTTCAAGGACCCCTCTGTTGGAGGCGCCCCTTACTCGGAAGGTCATCCTGATCTGCGCATTCTCACCTTTCTGCGGAATTCTGTTTGGCTACGACTCTGCTTATATCAATGGTATCCTTGCGATGTGCGCATTCAAAATGACCTTTGGCCATTCTGGTTGGGTCAACAACCCGGAGGCTTGCCAAGGCTATCTCTACGACTCCTGGCAAAAGTCTCTCATTACCTCTATTCTTTCGGCTGGGACCCTCATCGGCGCCCTAAGTTCTGGTTACTTTGCAGACTGGTTTGGACGACGAATTTCAATCATTCTTGGATGCCTAGTCTACATTGTTGGAGTCGCGATTCAAATAATTGCCCAGTCAGTAGGGTTACTGATTGGGGGTCGTGTCGTTGCTGGCTTGGGCGTTGATATTGTTTCTGCAACGAACGTTATGTACGTCAGCGAGATCGCCCCGCAGAGAATCCGAGGCCGAGTTCTCGGTCTCTACCAATTCTCCATCACGGTGGGACTTCTGCTCGCCTCATGTGTGGCTTATTCTACCAAAGATTACGATAACTCTGCAGCTTACCGCATTGTCATCGGTCTACAATTGGCGTGGTCTTTGATCCTAATCCTCGGTCTTTCTTTTATGCCCGAATCTCCCAGGTATCATATTATGAAACAGAATGAAGACAGAGCGAAGGAATCCCTCGCCACACTTCGGGATCAGCCAATCGACTCAGAGTTCGTTGTAGCGGAGCACGCTGAGCTTCGCAGAAGTTATACACGGGAAACCCAAGCGGGATCCGGCGGCAATAGTTGGTTGGATTGCTTTTCAGGGGGTTTCAATAAAGGCAGCAATCTCCATCGAACTTTCATCGGCACAACTATACAGATGATGCAACAACTGAGTAAGTCTTCAGAATTGTAAGCCGAGGATGAGCTCTCATTAACCTCTCATAGCTGGAGTCAACTTTATCTTCTATTTCGGTACATCGTTCTTCCAGGGTATTGGAATCGGCGACTCAATTAAGATCTCCATCATCCTATCAGCTGGAAAGCCTTAATCCCCCCGGGCCACTAACTCGTCACTAACATCATTAGTCAACACCGCAACTACACCAATAGCATTTTGGACCATTGATAGATTCGGTCGTCGCATCCTTCTCATCTGGGGAGCTGTCGGAATGTGCATCTGCGAATTCATCATTGCCGCCGAGGGCGTTGCAGCCAGAGGCCACTCCGCACACCTCGTGCTCATCGTCTTCGTCAGCATCTATATCTCTCTCTTCGCCTGTACCTGGGGTCCAGCGGCATGGACTGTATCCGGCGAGATCTTCCCTCTCGCCATTCGAGCCAAGGGCATTGCTCTATCCACTGCTTCCAATTGGTTTTGGAACTTCATCATTGCGTTCATTACTCCCTATATCGTCGACAAAGATAAGGGCAACTTGGGGGAGAAGGTGTTCTTCATTTGGGGAAGCACCTGCGCGGCTTGCATCCTCTTCGCTTACTTCTGCGTCTACGAGACAAAGGGATTGAGCCTTGAACAGGTTAATGATATGATGGAGCAATGTTCGGCGAGAGAGAGTCCAACGTGGATACCCAGTGGCGTGCAGACCCAGAATGGAGATGTCGAGATGGCTCAAACACAGTCTCCGGAGAGCGCTCCAGGACTGCCCAAGATACTGTCCGATGACTCCCGGGGTAGCCGTCGGTGGGGCCCTTTCAAACGCAAATCTCTGAGGGCGACCGTGGAATCGAGAAGCTCGTCAGGGTCTTCTTGAGTTCGTGCTTCGAGATTGTTTTGAATTACGCTGCAAATGTAGATACGGATATATACCCTAAGAAGAGATGTGAATGGAGTATAAAGGTTTCTTGTTCATATAATAAAAGTCATCGCCATCCAACAACCATATCAAGCATGATTGTCGATGCAAATGTGCTCTGCAATTCATGAACCTGTCGCTCAAGAACTCGAGATGATTAAAAACTCCTGTCTTCATTCTTAACAGCAGATTAAGAAGAAAAATGTTGTGAGCGCAGAAGTCGTCGGGTGAGGCACCGTGTTCTGTAACGTGTGAGGAAGTCACGCGAAACGATCCCCCCCTTTTTGACTCGCTTATTCATGGATACAGAGCCTGTTAAATTTTTTTATCTCCCCCTATACAGTGCTGTAATTGCCCTATCCTTTGTCACCTCCACTCCCTTCTTTATAAGCTCTAATTCCTGCTTTAAAATCCTGGCCTGGTCTCGCGACTTTTTCCGCGATTCAGCGTTTCGCCAGACCTCTCTCCAATCATGAGGCGGTCCCTTGCGTCTATATAACCGAGATGGAAAATTATACCGGTTATAGTAAATGGAGCGATGTTGGTTCTGAAGGAATTGGCAGCTTCCTGCTTAGTCCATTGCTTGACGGAGTATGGCATTCATAGCTGTTGTATTTGGTTTTGTGTGCGGGCTTTTGCTTTGGATGATATTGCATATGAAATGCGGATGTGGAAGTTGCTTGAAATTAAGTTGTGAAACCGTGGGAGATCAGAAGTCGACGAAGGATGCGAATTTTAATGGCCGAAAGAATGTGTGGGAACTATTGTAAAGGATTCCAAAAAGGAGGACCACTCGGTTACTTAGATGCTCTAAAATACGTACTTTCAAGTAAATATCAGATTAGCGGCTTGCTACTGACAGCCACATTGAAGATAATGATGATTCAGTCCTTCCTGAACATTTACATTCAGCCTCTCCCGATGTTCTAAAAGACGCTTGAACATTCACACTTTGGCTTCTCTTAATGTTCTAATGGCCTCCTGAACATTTACACTTAATATCTCACAATAGTCCAAAAGACCCCTGAACATTCAGGGGTTCTCGACGCGAACCCTCGCGTCAACGCGTCTCCCCACCGCCCTTCCTTCTCCAATCCCTTCACCACCCTACAATGTCCGCAACCTCACCACCCTCCTCGCCCCTCCCGAAACGTCAAAAGCCCAACCCAACAAGTCCAATTGCGGCTCCTACAACCTCAATCACCACAACAATGTCTTCCGCTCCCGCCGTTCCGAAAGTCGACGCGGCACCTCCCTTGCTCATCAAGAAGCTGAGCGAGAAGGCGAAGCTGCCAACGAGAGGAAGCGCGTTCGCCGCGGGCTATGATATATATGCTTCGAAGGACACGGTTGTTCCTGCTAGGGGAAAGGTGCTGGTTGATACGGACATCAGTATGGCGGTGCCGGATGGGACTTGTTTGTTTGCCCTTCTCTCCTCTTCCCTTATCCCCTTGCCCAATTGGCCCATTCTTTCAATTGAACACATGCTGATATACTGCTGCACATAGATGGACGTATAGCTCCTCGATCTGGCCTGGCGTCCAAACACATGATCGATACTGGCGCTGGTGTTATTGATGCAGACTACCGCGGCCAAGTCAAGGTCTTGCTATTTAATCATGGAGAGAAAGATTTCGAGGTTAAGGAGGGAGACCGCGTTGCGCAGTTGGTGTTGGAGAGGATTTACACGCCCGATGTTGTGGAGGTTCAGGAATTGGAGGAGAGCGTCAGGGGTGCTGGGGGGTTTGGAAGCACTGGTTAGATGTGGGACAGGATCCCAATGGCGAGGGATAGGAAGTGATGAGTGTTAGACGAGATTATGTGATGTAGATGATGAAAATGGAGTTATGGTGTGTATGGAAAATAGACTTGAATGCAATTGGGTCTTCTAAATGCAACTCTGATTCAACTCTCGAGGTATTTGTATTGAGTAGAGTGGAACGCCTCAACTACGTGTGCTTCGCAGTCCAACTCCCTCTAAAAAAATCGATTATGTTTATTATAGCCTCTCCGCTCTAAACTTAATCTCAGGATGCCTCAAACAATCCAAATTCCTCACAAGTCTAACCTCCGCCGCCTTACTCTCCACCAACCTCTTCTCCTTCCCCCCCTCCCAATCCATATCTTTGTACTTTTTCAACTCTTCATCCCTCTTCACCTTCGTCCTGCTCAACACTTCATGCATACTCGCCAACACCTTCTCACAAGCCTTTGCAAGCGGTAACTCAGTCGCCTCAACCTCATCACCACTGACCCACGACTTTATCTCCATTAATCCTTCAGTATTATGTACCGCTTCTCGTAACCGCACTAGCATTAATGCGGCAAACATATCCCCTGTTCCACTAAAAAAGCAATCGATGGCTGGGATTTTTATCTCGAATATTCTAGGCTCGGCGGAACTCGTGGACGTTGATCCGACTACTGAGAGTGAAGGTGCTACTCCCAGCGCTGGTAACGAAATCGAGGTGACCACAATGTGAGGAATGCGGTATTCCTCATGTAGCGCCGTTATAGCTTGCTTCAGGGTGTCCATATCCACGATCTTGACGCCCGACAATGTCCTTCTCAAATCAGCCAATCCATTCCCCTTTCCATTTGGAATATGGGACATACTCAGCCTCAAACTGATTCGGCAGAATTAGATCCGCATCCCTAATCAATCCCTTATACGCAGGCGGCACATCCTCTGCCACATACAGCTTCCCATTATCACCCATAACCGGATCCAGGACCCAGAAGAAACTCCCTGGCTCCATAATCGATTTGTATCTCAGGTCTCGCGCGATGGCGCCCACGGCTTCGACGGAGGCGGCTCCTGGCAGGTAGCCCGAGAGCATCATTTGAAAGGAGGAGAGGTGGGAGTCTTGGAGGCCGGTGTATAGGTCTGTGATTTCTTGGGCGGTGGCGCGTGTGCCTTTTGCTTGGCCGTAGCCTAGATGATTGCCTTCTCCCATCAGCACTTGCTCTCCTCTTCTAGTCCTCTCTTGACTTACTGAACTGTACAGTATTCAGAGCAGCAACCTCACAGCCTAACGACTGCATCACAAACGTCGCCATCGTGTTCCCGACATATCTTCACCAGCACGCTTAATTGAGGGATGTCGTGGTCCTAGGGCAGCAGGACTTACCCGTAAACAACCTTGCGCGACATGTTAATTAGTAAGATTCATGAGTGTCATTGGGATGGTTGTCCCTACATGACTGGCGACAGCAAGAACTTGCGTCTCGGGAATGGGGAACCCGTCTGCCATTTTCTCTTGCGGTATTATTCGAAATCGTGAGTCGTGAGTGCAGAAGAGGACTCAATTAAGCAACAAAGGTCGAGAGCTGGGGAGGTGATAAAGGAGAGACATAAGTCGTAAGCATGAAATTCCAAGGAAATTATCTATTACTCATGACTGCTGCGCAGCGTGAGAAATAAATTGGTTACGAGTTATTTCGGAGTCAGAAAATGCCCTGACGTCGGTGGGGCTGATCTGCGCACGATTTAGGATTTCACTTAGAAGAGTTCCCTAGCCAACTGCCCACCGTACCCAACCGCCCTAAGTCAAATTTACTTACAACAACGACCAAAATCGAGAAAAGCAAACTTATACTTGTAATCAGCGGCCTAATTATAGTTATTTCTATAAAAATAAATGCAAATTTCTAAGCACTTTTAGAAATCGATAATTTTTCGGTGGGTGGTTGGCTAGGGAACTCTTCTACCCCGCGCTAAACCCGAAATAATCAAGCAGCATGCATATCATAGAGTCCGGAGCAGAAATTTCATTTGTGCGGGATGCTTCTACGGTAGTTGAAAGTGTGGTTTTCTTCATGTCATAAACGCGCAGTTTTGGGTACAGTAGAAATTCAGAAATTGCTTCAGGATCCCCAGTACAAAGTTGACTAAAAGCAATTCATCCATATCCTTAAAGTCAACCTTCACGCCGCATGTAATATGCTTTACCCTCGTGCCATCATGTATTAACGTTCCGCCATTATCCGATCTATTCTTCATCACCAATCTAAGTCTACTATTAGCGTGAATATTGTGAAGAGGGTTTCGAGGGACTTGCCTTAGGAGCCAAGTAGAATCTCAAGTAACTGCTTCCAGCCAAAGCATACTCCACCAACAGAGGAACCTCGTTGGACAGGCAAAGCTTGACGGACTTGGAAAGACCAGCAGCCTTGCAGAAGTTGACGAGGTATTTGAGGGAGAAGGTCAAGGAGACGGGTTCGGTGAGCTCAATTTCGACGTTCAACTCTGGCTTCTCGACGTTGTTGTGGCTTCGGAGAGTGACAGCACCGTTGCCAATGTCGCCCGCACAAGAGAACTTGACACCATCTTTAGAGGCTTCGATCGAGACTGTAAACCCATATGATTAGCGCAAACAATGACATGCAGCTCTGCAGACACGCACCGGACTCAGAGAGAGCCATCAAATCCACACAAATTCTCCTAAACTCAGTGGAGGGCATGGTGATCGTAGCAGCATATTCCGTGTCCGGAATACCCAAATGCTCCTGGTCGATATCCATAAGCTTCAAGTCATACTCGCTCAATCGATCGCTCTCGCTGCTCTCGAACACCAGGTTCAAAACATCCGGAGCATCTTCAGCCTTGAGTGTTAAGATATCTTCGCCTTGAGCGGCACGCAGGACTTTGGTGAGAGAGGTGAGGTTGACGCCGAGGGCAACATTACGATCGCACCGGTATGGGGAGAAGGATTCTGCCTTCAACATCATGGACACGAGGGCGACGTGGGAGTTATCCATGGCTTGGAGAGCAACGCCGGAGTCGTTGCAGTCGAAGTTGCAGTCTTGCACGAGATCCTTGATCGCATCGACAACCTGTGGGGGTCAGCAAAAGCATGAGAAGAGATTGAAGTATGGTACTGACCTTCTTCAGCAGGTCAGCCTGCTCGAGACGTGCTTCCAACACTGCGGGCACAAAATCAGTAAGTTGCGCAAAAGAATTAAAGAGATTGTTCAGAAGATACGTACTCTTGACGTTAGACTATCTGGAATCGCTGCAGCAAATTGGAGAATGAAGGAGCTCTAAAGGTTGGGAAAGTCCGTTTGTTTGGTGGGAGGATACGGGTTTGAAAGAAAGGGAGGGGAGTACGCGATGGGAAGTCGCGTTCGCGTAAAGTACGTGAACTGAAAATGAGCTGAGTGAAAATATCTGGCCAATCAGAGCAGGTCGGTGGTCCGGTAGCGGACATATCTCTCGCAGGCTCCAGATTAAAAGTTCAACAAGTGAAAATTATATCCTCTTATGACCTGTGATTGTTTTGTTGCCGCAAAACAAAAGCCGTTAGGTAATTCTTGCCAAGTGTCAATGGCTATGCTGACGAAAATCATATGCTGGGCTTCAGTTGAAGTCATGCATCGTTATCAATGTAGAACACTACGAGTGGTGTCTGGGTTTCTTGTTGTATCCTTCGTCTGGTAGATAATGGTGTTACTTCAAAATGTAGCAGTTGTTGAAATGCCCACCAGTTATTCCCACATACACAACGGACGGTGATTTTAGTCTCTCGATTGTTGGCTTACAGGCAGGATGGAACCATATGATCTAGCCTTCCCATTGATATCAAATAAATCCAGCAGAGTTAAGCCAGCTAGATATCTGGCAGCTTTGTAGTCCGCCTGTTTGCATTTAAGGTCATCCTAAGTACATTCCTCTTCACCTTTCGAACTCAGCAACATTTGCAAAACCACTTCCCACGCAATTTTGGTTGCCCAACATGGCTTCGAAGAAAAATACAGGCAAAATCATGGAAACAATGTCTGACTCCAACGTTGAACATCCATCTCAAGACGAGAGCCCATGAGTTCAGACCCATATGACACCAACTTCGACTACATCTACCAAGGCTGAACACCATAGAGGCAAGAAAGGACGCAAAGAGGCGAAAAGCTGAAGAGAATCAAAAGGTTGTAGAGGCCGAGCTCATTGAACATATGAGCGCCATGGCTCTGAAAGAGAAGGCTCTGGATAACTCTCGTCATGACGATCGTCCAGAGCTTGATTCGAAAAGCAATGGCTAATCTTCCAACACGCTACCCCTGCAGCAAAAGGTCATTGACCAGCATCTAAACAACTCTTTACGTTAGTTCGTTCTCATCTAAATTTCAATCCATTTCTTCTCCTCCAGTTGCTAACATTTGCGCTTCTAGTTGAAAACCCCGGCAGATTCTTCGAAATCAAGCAACCCCCCGGTAAAGGTCTCGGAGTCTTTGCAACCCATGGCATCAAGAAAGACACCGTAATCTTCCACAAAATGCCGTTGCTTTAAGGAGGTCCGCACTGGCTGGAGAAAGAAGCAGCTTTCATGCTGCTATCTAGGGACAAGAAGAAAGACTTCATGGCTCTTCACTGCAACTGCCACAAATCTCCATGCAAAGAGACACCATTCATGAAGATACGGGACGTCAACAGCTACAGTTCGGAGGGTATTGGTTATGAAAATGTCATGGTCTACAAGGTCGCGTCGCGCATCAACCATGCTTGCTTTCCCAACACCTCGCGAATGTTCACCAAGACCGGGAATATTGTGATCTCCTCCACAGAAGACATCAAGAAAGGGGAAGCGCTGACTATCGATTACATTGGTACCAACTCAATGCCCGTTTCGTTGAGACGCGTATTTCTCCAGCGGCAACACCGCTTCCATTGTTACCGCAGGGGATGCGTTGGCAACAAAGTCCTGTCAATGAATGATGCGCTGCAATGAATGCAAAGCTAGGGTCAAACAGTAGATGAGATTGACAGCTCAGAGATTCTTGGAGAGCAAACCGAGGAAGAGGTTACTGCCCGAGAGAATCGATCTATGGTATGAAGCCTTAGAATTCCACATTGTAGAGGGGGACAAACTCGTCAGAGATTCGATTCTCAACGACTTTATCCGCGGGAATGATAGCAGAAAGCTATTCTTTAGCAACTATGAGGTGATGATAGGGAAATGGCTCAGAAAGTACAAGGTGCTTGGGCTGAGCGAGGATGTCATTCAGAATTTTATGGCTAGGACTATGCTAGCTATCGAGCGACAGTTGGAGGCTTACTTAACAAAATCCGAGCAGAGCAAAATATAGATCCTAAGAGTGGTGCCGATTCCGGATCCTAAGCAGGCAATGGGGGTGAAGCTACTCTCAAACATCACAGCATCAAGATAAAATTTCCGAATCATTTGTCTTCGATCATAATGTTGTTCCATCTACGGGAATCCCATTACAAGCCTAGTAAAAGCCTCTTATCTATTAACGAGCAGGAGGACAAAAGAGTGCCTGCTAATCCTCCCCCTTCCCCTTCTTAACCCCTCTTACAGCTATTTCCACGGTCTCCCCCCAGATGCTTCTTCCAAATCTTCCAAAACTGCCTTCTACAACTCTTTCAAATCCTTTCCTCAGCCCTCTCTCTACATTCCACCACTCTTTTTTTCCCCCCAGCCGAAGTTGCCAAGGTCTCTCCCCAATCCTCCCCTAAAATTTTCTCCGTGATGATATTGTTTTCGTTGTTGGAGTTCGCAAATGGTTGAAGTTAATCCTGGCGTGACTTTCGTCTGATGATGTGATGCGCTCTGTCAAAGCGCCCAATTGTCGAGATGTTGATTTCGCCGTGAAATTTATTCCCTTTTCTCCATATGTAATGTCTTCGATATGAGATCAGGTGGAATTTTGGCTTCCTCCAAACCGTCGTTAGCTTCATTCAAACCATTGTTCACAAAAAGGGGCGCCTACCTTTTCGGAACTATATGTATTTTCTTTCTCGGCTGCACTTCTGGCAGCTTCGGATGAGTCGAAATTTGAGTTTGAGCGGCCCTAGTATTTGGACCATGGTCGAACTTCGATGATGGCAGTATCAATTCCAGTTCTTAGTGAAATTTAGTTCAGATGAGTCTTCTTGTCTTCTCGAGTGCGTCAGTGAAAGATTTAAAGAGGTGGGCTTATGAGCCCTACTGTGCGAGTGGTGCGACTTCAGAATTTGGTGGTTTTGTTTGAACTGAGGAAGCAATGGTACTTTTGCCGGAGCAATGGTAATCTACAGACCACCAGATCTCTCGGATCGTAGAAGCTTCTCATCAATAGAGCATTCGGCGACCATTTGTTGCTTATACCCGAGGTAATGCTCATTAGCAGCAATCTGGGTTGTGGCATCCGGGTGGCCTTTCAAAAGTTTCTTGATGCTGTCGTCGATGCGGTGCGAGATGTCTTCGTCGAGGGAGAGAAGTGCGTTGGCGAGCCTGGCGTCACGGGCTTCGGCGCTGAGGCTTGCTGATGAGACGCTGAATGGTGAAGTGACATCTGAAATTGTCGAGAATGAGTCGGAGTTTTGGGCACTGGTTGAGGTAGTGGCGACCGAGGAGGTTTCCCTGCCTGTCTTTGGGAGGTCCTTCTTGAGTCTGATCTCAAGAGGGCGATTGAAGAAGTAGATAGTAGCGTTTGACGAATTGGGATTGTTTGTCGTGTCCTCAGGGTTTGAATATCTTTTTTGAGTCTGATAGCAAGAGGGCGAGCAAAGAAATCCTCAATAGCATTTGTCGAATTGGCGTTATTAGCGGAGTCCTGGATGCTTTGAATATCCTTTTTAAGTCTGATAGTAAGAGGACGAGAGAAGTTTGGACCAGGGGTATTCTCCTTCGTGGTGGTCTTCATTGTCGAAAACTTGAACTCTAAATCTGATAGGGTTTGGTCGGAACTTTGGCTTTCAGACTGTCCTTTCCTTTTCTTCGACGGCTGGAAAGAGGTGGGCGAAGACCGAATGATAATTTGGAAAAACACCGTGGGAATCGTCTGAGAACTGTGTGAATTTGAGAAGCTTGATTGATAATTTTCTGATATGAATTATGCGTGTGTATGTGTGTGAAAGAAGAGACATTTTTCGAGTTGGGGAGTCAGAGGTAAGTTTTTATACTGCAAGAAAGAAGCTAGTTTAGAGGAACCAAGTTCTGAGTGAAGCATTGGAATTTGGACTGCGAGACTGAGGTCACTGATATCTTCACGATCCTTAGGATTCTTTGGACAGAATCGGCAATTGTATATTGGGAGCACTGCCGTGATAGAAAGTAAATGTTTGCTTAGGGAAGGCTCAGGGCTGGTGATAATAGAACATCTCATCCGTGGATCTGGCAAAGAGAAAATTAGATATTTTGGTCTTGTGAAGACTTCTTTTACTTGTTCTATTTGCTGGCAAGCTATAGAATTAAGAACTTTACAAACTTACCACATTAGACTCAGAGAGCTCTAGTAGAAGCCCCGCTCGATACCTATTTTCAGATCACTGCGAAGCTCGTGATGTTTCCGATGCTTTGGAAAAAAATTCGAAACCGGGGAAACCGAAATATGGTATCCCAGAACAGAACGAATACAATCTATATAATGACCAAAACAATTAGGAAAATTAGTCTTTCGCGAACATACCATCTATTTCTCCAATTCCCAGAATGCACTGATCTCCCTAACCACCTCCTCAGTCGTCGTGATCGGAAATTCATGCGCTCCATCTACAACCTTCCAAACGACTTTGTCCTCCCCCACAACCTTCATCACATCAACCCTCAACTCCTCCGCCACAATAACTGGATCCGTCTTTCCCCCAATAATCAAAACCTTCCCCTCCCTCTCCCTCAACTTCTTCCAAGTCTCCTCTCTCTTTTCAATACTCGAATGCTTGATAGAGCTAACAAAGCTCCCCACAAATCCCGCATGATAGTCTAGCTGCCACTTCATAATCCCCGCAATAGTAAGACCCGGCCTGCCTTCCACCAATATAGCCCGTTCATACTCCGGATCTCGATTCCCTTTCGCTTCCGCCCCGGTAGTAGGATTCTTCTCGTCACCTGTCTTTGCGGCTTGGGGACGGATCGGACCGCCCCTTAGTCTCCTATATACAACCCATTCTAGGATCCAGGTGGGTACGTAATCTGAGTATATGAGCCTAGTGACCCAGTCAAAATGTGAGGGTCGGATAAGGCCAGATGGGGCAAGAAGGACAAGGCTTTTGACCGCGGTGGGAAAGGCAGTGGTGAAGTCTACTGCGATACCGCCGCCAAGGGAATACCCGACAATATCGAATCCGTCTGGTGTCCAGGCAAGAGGGGATGATGTGATCGCTATTAGGATCTCGCTACTGTAGAGGCGGGAATCATGGGGTAAGTCGGGACTATCACTGTAGCCGCGGCCAAAATGATCGAGAAGCAGGACCCGACAGCCTAATCTTACGAGAGCATAGGCGAGCCTACCCAGCGAGAGACACGGCGTACTGATGCCGTGAAGCATGAGCACTTTCCGACCATTTTCGGGTCCCCACTCGTAGACTCTGATGGAGCCGTACTGAAATTAGAGTCAGTTATCTGGATGCGGACTGGGAGACGACCACATGAATTGACTTACTGGACTCGTAACATCGCGTGCTCCAGGGAAAATATCTGGTGGGTAGGTAAGCTGGCTCTGTTCTTCTTTCGTAAGCTTTGGGAGAAGCGTTTCTCGTGGACTGGGAATAATCCTCGGTTTGGATAGAGATTGAAGCGCCACCTTCGCAAGACCGATGATGGCGAGGGTAGTTGCGATTGAGGTGCCAATGATAAGTGGGATGCTTCGGCCTGGCTCACTAAAGCCAAACGGTGCGGACATAGTGTCTACATATAGATTGATGAAATATTTCAGCCGTGCTAAATTTCTTCACAACGTTGAAGAGGAGAGAGTTGTCGGTATCGTCAGCTTTGATCTGAGATCAGATTCGAAACCCCGTGATGTATAAATTTTCGCTTATCGTCCGAGTTCCCCTTATCACACTTCATTGAGGCCTAGTCGAATAATTCAACGTGGACGGATGAATGGTGTGATTGGGTACCCGGCTTTGAGTTCCAAATAACAACCACAAGAACTGACATCTGATGTTTCATCCAGAACAATAAGATTCAATGATTAAAGTATCGATCATGAAGAGGGCCCATTCCGCAAGCCAAACAATCGCCATTCGCCCCTACGGTATGTTTTTAATCATACCCAATGCCCTAATTTAGAAACAGAGCCATAATGTGAGCGGCCGCTCTAAAAGGCCCCACTGCAAATATATCCTTCAGTCATACACCGGCGTTCTGAATCCACTACTAGACGTTCCTCCAGGGCCAATGAAAGGCTCAGGAGCATATCTATTTGCCAACGTCTTCCGAATATCCTTTTTTCTCTCATCTATCTTGGCAAGATCCGCTACATCCTCAAAGAGTTTGTCCATCTCTTCAAGCGTCTTGTCTCTTGTTTCGGGAACGAAATGTGCAGCCCACAAACCTGAACATAGAAGGGTTCACCCAGCAACGAACCAAACTTAGGAAAGAACCACAGATTTTGAACATAATGATCAATCAAAAACCAACCACAAAGTATTTTGCTCTAAAAACTCGATGCATCTATAGATTCCAATTGGTTCTTAAATAATTGCAAGGGCTTTCTCTTATAATTAGATGTTAAACTCATGAAATAGAAATTTTTAATATTAACG
>Ga0302325_10017071_pt1 | contig 15360 bp, 19 predicted proteins | sample Palsa_T0_2_FD_201948 | JGI IMG/M metagenome (GOLD analysis project Ga0302325, IMG submission 201948) | Peat permafrost microbial communities from Stordalen Mire near Abisko, Sweden - Palsa_T0_2 | ecosystem: Environmental > Terrestrial > Soil > Palsa > Peat permafrost | place: Sweden: Abisko...
CAATCGAGTTGCTGCCTGCTTCGGCGGTCTTGGACAGCTTCGTCCAGGAGTTCGTCCGGTTACCGTGCAGGTTCAGGGTTCCACCCATCATCATGATCCCGCGGTCACTGCGGTCATTCGTTCCACCCACTCCACTCATATCTTCGTCTTTGACGTTGTCGGTGAGCGTAATTGTCGCCTTGAGCGTATGGGGCTTGGCTTCGGTGCCGATTTCCAGTTCCCCGTGCACCATGACCCATTCGGTGGACAGCTCCAGATCTTTATTGTCCGCAAAGCTCAGTTTGCCGTTGATCGTCAAACTGCGCAGCGCTGGCGGAGAGACGTCGAGGACGACGTTCATATCCTTTTCAATGGTGACCACAGCATCTTTGGTCGGCACCTTTTTGTCGGGCCAAGTGGATGCATCCGACCAGCGCTTCGCGCTAGCCGTCGAAGAGGTCTTTTGCTGAGCCTGAACCACGGCATATCCGCCGAGGACTAAAAAAACTGGAACCAGCAACGAAAGGAACAAGAGAGAACGTTTTCGCATCGTTAAATCTCCGTGATCGATCATGTTACGCTACTTTCTGCCGCGAGGATCGAAGGACGTGTAACATCGAAGGACGTGTAACAAGGACAATTTTACACCTATCGTCGGCCGGACAATATCCTCTGGTTTCAACGTATTCGCCAGCGGATGGGTTTTGCGGAGCGCAGGGCTCCAGAGCATCCAACGCGCCGGGTGCTTATTCCTTCCAGTCACGATCTGGCGTGTCTTGTAGACTGAGAGCGGCAATGCGGGGATAGAGATTGTCCTGGGCGAGCGCTTCCCTAGCGTGACGGTCTTCGGCCTTCCTCTTGCGCGTGGCGGCCATCAAACGATGAAACGTTCGATCTCGATCTATCATTGACACTCCAAGCGAACCGGCCTAACAGCTGGTTAACGAAGCACGGAGGCACCAACGACTTGTGTTCGAAGAGCTCACTGCGGGTGAGTCGTCGGCGATCCGGAAGTTAACCGTCCGCCGGAATCCCCAACAAGACGCTCTAACGATACAATTTGATATGCCGTGAAAATCACCGTCTCCAAGGAGAATTACCTCAAAGCGATTGCCGAAGCTGAGAGCGAGGGAGAACCCCTCATCCCCGCCACTCTGGCACGCTGGCTGAACGTTTCGGCGCCCGCGGTCACCATGGCCATCAAGCGCCTGAGACGCGACGCGCTGATCCGAACTGGGCGCGATGGAACCCTTTCACTCACCTCCGCCGGACGCGATATCGCGAATCGCCTGCTCAACCGGCACCATTTGATCGAGCGCATGCTCACCGAGATTTTCGGCATGGAATGGTACAAGGTCCACGAGGAAGCCGAGCAACTGGAGCACGCCGTCTCAGCGGATTTCGAACGGCGCTTGCTCGAAAAGCTCGGTACCGGCGAGGCGTGCCCGCATGGCAATCGCGTGGAGGGCGACACGCCGCAGGACCGTCGCGACCGGGGGCTGCGTCCTCTGGATGAAGCGCCGGCGGATGCCGAATCTATCGTGGTCAGCGTTTTCGAGCGCGACCGGCGTTTGCTCGAATATTTGCACGGCCTGGGCATTCATCCCGGCGCGACGGTGCGCATGTTGGCGTCGAATTATGATGACACGCTGACGCTGCGCATTGCCGGAAAGCCGGTGCAGCTCGGGAAATCCGCCGCGGCGAAAGTCTGGATCGAAGCCGCGCCCGTTGTTACCCCGCGAGAACCGGTGAAGGCAGGTTCTGGAAGTACTCGATAGTCTCCTTGAGCCCGTCCTCGAGGCTCACCTTGGGCTCCCAGCCCAATATCTTTTTCGCCTTGGCGATGTTCGGCTGCCGCCGCTTGGGATCGTCCTGCGGGAGCGGTTTGAAATCGAGCTGAGCCGTGGTTCCAGTCAACCGGCGGATGCGCTCGGCGAATTCGAGAATCGTCAGCTCTTGCGGATTACCCAGATTCACTGGATAGCGCTCATCGGATAAGGTCAGCCGGTACAGCCCGTCCACCAGATCGCGAACGTAGCAAAAGCTGCGCGTTTGTGTGCCGTCGCCGAAAACCGTCATCGGTTCACCGTGCAGAGCCTGATCGATAAACGCAGGCACCACGCGCCCATCTTTCAACTGCATGCGCGGGCCATAGGTATTAAAGATGCGTGCAATGGTGGTCCGCACGCCGTGCACCCGATGGTAAGCCATGGTCAGAGCTTCGGCGTACCGCTTGCTTTCGTCGTAACACGAGCGCACGCCCACTGGATTCACATTGCCCCAATAGGTCTCCACTTGCGGATGCTCCAGCGGATCGCCATAGCACTCCGACGTAGAAGTCACCATAAAGCGAGCCTGGTGCTCCCGCGCGACCTCGAGCATATTGCGCGTGCCCGCTGAACCCACGTCCAGAGTCTCAATCGGGTGCTCGAAATAATCCTTGGGGCTGGCGAGCGACGCCAGATGCAGGACGCCATCCACGGGTCCATCGGCTTTTAGAGGCTGGCAAACATCCCAGTGCCGAAACTCAAACGCCGGATTGCCTTTCAGATGCTCCAGATTACGAGCATCCCCGGTCATGAAGTTGTCGTAGCCGACAACCTGGTGCCCTTCGGCGATCAGGCGGTCACAAAGGTGCGAGCCGATGAAACCAGCGGCCCCGGACATAATGAAACGCAAACGTTTGCCCCCTAATTCAACTATCGTAGCTTAGGGTGAGCGCCTTTATAGGATGGCGAGGAATTGAGTAGCTAATGCAGAGTCGCTTGGATCGTTTCGAGGGGCAGTACGAGCTTCAAGGGGTCATCGAGGAGTCGCCACGCGCCAAAGCGTTCGTACCAGGCCGCGGCTCTCTCGTCCTTTGCGTCTATCGCCAGCGCGACTCCACCAACTTCCTGAGCCACCGCTAGCGCGCGTTCGCCCGCCGATAACAGCAGATCACCGCCGAGACCTCGTCCTTGAACAGACACAGAGACGGCGAGACGTCCGAGACGAAATACAGGGACATCGTAACGTCCCCGTTTCTTAGTGATCGTCGTTGGCGTCTTCATGAAGGCAATCGCGCCAGGACTGATCGAGTAATATCCAAGAACGACCGTGGGTGCTTCGGGACCAACTGCCACGAAAGTTTTGGCGCCGCCACTCTCATGGTTCTGTCGCGCGTACCGCTGAAGGTATTCGTTCAAAGCGGGTGAGCCACAGTCGAACCTGACTCGGTCGTGATGACGCGTCAAAGATTCTTCGCGCCACTCCAACGCTCTCTTCACACGCGGTGCTTCCGTCTTTTAGCGGCGGCGCGCAAAGCCGCCGTCGGCTTTGGCGGGCGTTCCAAGAGTTCAAGGACTCTGACGCTATCGCGAACCGTAAGAACGATACGTTCATGCCGCGCTACGATTTCCTCTGCAACAGGCAGCGCTGTACGCATCACGAAACTGGTGAGGTCGAGACTCTCGTATGCGGCCGCTGCAGCGAGCAGACGTTTTTGCTCACGAGAAGCGCGCAATTCGATACGATCATCGCGAGTTGTGGACGGCGTCGGCATGGAAGATCTCCTTCACTAGAATAGCGTACGTACATTGTACGGGTTAGCGGCCGCCGCTTGGATACCCTGTTGACGCGGCGAGCACGAGTCGTGCATTGGATCGGCTTGCTGCCTCGTACAGGGGCGGGGCCGAGGGCGCCGGTTTTCCTGCGCTACACTCGCTTCTAGTGCCCCAACTGACCTGGCCGGAGTCGGCCCTGTTCCTCATTCTGCTGGTAGCTTCCGTCCTCGGTTTTTGGCGCCGTTTCGGTAAAGTCTGGCATGTGATCCTCCAGTCGAAGAAAGACGCCGATTTTCGCATCCAGCCCGTCGCGCGCCGTGTCGCCGACTTCATCTGGGAAGTGATGCTGCAAGGGAAAGTGATTTCCCAACGCCCGCTGCCAGGCATCGCGCACGCGCTGGTGTTTTGGGGATTTTGCGTGTTCGCGCTCATCACCGCGAACCATTTCGCCGAAGGCCTGCGCCTCGGGTTTCTCGACCGCAACGGAGTGATCGGGCCGGTCTATTTCGTCATCGCGGCAGTCTTCGCAATTGCAGTTGCCATTTCCATCGCCGGCTTGGCCTTTCGCCGCTTCGTGATCCGTCCGAAATGGCTGGGAGCGTGGTCGCCTGAATCGGGCATCATCGCGCTCTTGATTTTCCTGCTGATGGCCACCTATCTCGCGACGTTCGTGCCGGGCTGGGAATCCAGCCGCCTGCTCTGGTGGGCGCACACGCTCACTATTCTCATCTTCCTCCCGCTCGTCCCGCACACCAAGCATCTGCACCTGATCCTCAGCCCGGTGACGGTCTTCTTGAAACGCGATACGTTCAGCAAGATTCCTCCGCTCGCGGGCGACGAAGACTTCGGGCTCGACACCGGCAAGGACGTCACCGAACTGATCTCGCTACAGGCCTTCACCTGCGTGGAGTGCGGGCGCTGCTCCCAGCATTGCCCGGCCACCAACACCGGAAAGATTCTAAATCCCAAGGAAATCGCGCTCGGAGTTCGCGGATATTTGAATGAGTTTGGTCCAACGAGTGAGGAGCCGCTTCTGGGTGCACATCTGTCGCAGGAAGCCGTGTTCCAATGCACCACCTGCGGCTCCTGCGAGTTTCAATGCCCGGTGGGTGTGCAGCATCTGCCCATTATCATCGGCCTGCGGCGCGGCGCGGTGAACACGGGGAAATGGGAGGACGATTACGGCACCAAGCTCTTTCTCAATCTGGAACGAAACGGCAACGCGCTTGGATTTTCGTCCAACGAACGCGACAAATTCATTCAGAAGCAGGAGCTCCCCATCTTCGACGGTACGCAAGAGTATTGTCTGTGGCTCGGCTGCATGGGCGGGTACGATCCGCGGGGCAGGGAAATCATCGCGTCCCTGGTGCGGGTGTTTCGAGGATTGAACGTCACCTTCGGAGTGCTGCGCAAGGAGAAGTGCACGGGAGATCCGGCGCGGCGGCTAGGCAACGACCTGGCTTTCGGACAGCTTGCCGAGACGAATCTGGAGACACTGCGCGGGAACAATGTAAAGAGGATCATTTCAATTTGCCCGCATTGCGTGCGAACCATCGGTACGGACTGGAAGGAATACGGCGAGGCCCCGCCCGTCGAACATCACAGTGAATTTCTCGCGCGCCATTTGGACCAGTTGCCCGCGCGCGCGGGTGACGCCGAAAAGATCGTGTATCACGATCCCTGCTATTTAGGCCGCTACCGTAACGTGTACGATGAGCCGCGCAGTGTCGTCGCGAAATTCGGCGTCCTCACCGATCCACCACGTTCTCGCGAGCGATCGTTCTGTTGCGGCGCGGGTGGTGGATTGGCGTTCCTGGGCGAAGAGAAAGGCAAACGCATTAGCGCCGAGCGCGCCGAGGAGTTGGTAGCCACCGGCGCCAGCGTCGTCGCGGCCGCTTGCCCCTTCTGCAACACCATGTTTCGCGATGCATTGGCGGCGGTTTCGTCCACGCCGCCCCAGTTGCTCGACATCGCTCAGATCGCGGCAGCTTCGTTCCCGGCCAAAGAAGCGAATGACCTTTGATCCAAGCGATGCTACAATCGAAAAGTTGGCGCGAGTGGATTTTGCCGAGCGTCGGCATCCTGAGATCGATTCCCGAATCGGGCGCGTAGCTCAACTGGCAGAGCAAGTGACTCTTAATCACTAGGTTGTAGGTTCGATTCCTACCGCGCTCACCACCCGAATCAGTTAGCCCCGCTCCTCCAACATCGCCCTGCTCGTGTGGCCCACGGCGCAAGCACAGTGGACTCCGAGACCCCGTCCTCAACGCGTGGCGAATGTGGGGAAGCTGGGGTTGAAGCTGCTCAACCGCTCGCCGTAACGCTCTCATCGAAATTCATTACCACCATTACTAAATCGCGTGGATTAAGACTCAGCCAGTAGTGTATACTCGCTCAAATATCCTTCTTAAGGAACAAAACGAATACTGCGAAAGTGTTAATCGGTCGCCTTAGCTGTGTTTTGACGGCGTTGGCGCTGGGGTTTGGACCGGAGATGGCCGTGGCGCAGTCGGATCGGGCGAACACGGCGAGCATCGAGTTCAAGACGCTGTTCAGCTTTAATAAGTCCAACGGTAGTTATTCTATAGCGCCGCTAGTGCAAGCCACCAACGGAGATCTTTATGGGACTACCTTCTCTGGCGGAGCCAACACCAACGCCATCGTTCCGAACGGTGGTGGAACCGTCTTCAAGATTACCCCGAACGGGGCGCTCACTACACTCTACAGCTTTTGCGCCCAAACCAACTGCGCAGACGGCGCTAATCCCGAAAGGGGACTGACTCAGGCCGTCGACGGGAACCTGTATGGAACCACCGCGAATGCCGGAGCCAACACCAGCGCACCCAATAGCGGCGGAACGATTTTCAAGATCACTCCGACCGGAGCGTTCGCCACACTCTACAGCTTCTGCGCGCAAAGCGGGTGCGCTGACGGGGAGTGGCCCTCCGCCGGATTAATCCAGGCTGCTAATGGGGATCTGTATGGTACAACGAACGAAGGTGGCACGCACAACGGCGGTACGATCTTCAAGGTGACTCCAAACGGAGTGCTCACCACGATCTATAACTTTTGCTCCCAACCGTACTGCGCAGACGGCGGCAACCCATTTGGAGGGTTAGTCCAAGCCACGAATGGTTATCTCTACGGGACGACCTCGCCGGGCGGCGGTGCATATCAGAAGGGGACGATATTCAAAATCAGCCCAAGCGGCAACCTGACGACTCTTTACAGCTTCTGTGCCCAAAGTGGATGCCCTGATGGCTATTTCCCCTACGCAAGCCTTGTTCAAGCCACCGATGGAGACCTTTACGGAACAACGTTCTATGGCGGCAACACCAACGCAAGCGCGCCTTCAGGCGGTGGCACGATCTTCAAGATCACTCCGAGTGGCGCCTTCACTAGTCTGTATAGCTTCTGCTCCCAGAGCGGATGTCCGGACGGCCAACAACCACCGGCGGCGTTAATTCAGGCCAGCGATAGTAACTTTTACGGGACGACACAATATGGGGCGAACGTCTACCCGCCCGGGACTGTGGGTGCCGGCACGATCTTCAAAATCAGCCCGGCTGCAACCTTCGGCACGCTTTATAACTTCTGCTCGCAGATCCAGAATGGGTTGTGCGAGGACGGCTGGGCGCCATTCGGCGGGCTTGTCCAGAGTACGCTTGGGATCTTCTACGGAACAACTAGTGGAGCCGGAAGCGGCTTGGATGGCACAATCTTTGCCTTGTCCACAGGTGCTCCTCCGTTTGTGATAACCCGGCCGACCATCGGCATCGTCGGCGAGGTAGTCACGATTATCGGATATGGCCTGAAGGGCGCAACCAGCGTCACGTTCAATGGCACATCGGCCACGATTCTCTACGATGCGCCGACCGTGATTTACGCGAAGGTTCCGACTGGTGCAACGACCGGCAAAGTCCAAGTCGTGACACCGAGCGGGACGTTGACGAGCAATGTAGCGTTCGAGGTCCTGCCCTGAATGGGCTGGTTTTGGTGGCTGGTTTCTTTACTGTGCAGCCCCGAGGCTTAGAGTCGGGCCACATTGGTAACATCGACTCCATGCATATCTCCAACGGGACCATATCCGCCGACGTTGAGTACACCGAGCATGAAGACGGCACCTGGTCGTTCAAACTGACGTTCGAGGATGATCCAGTCCCGGTTGAGAGTGTCGATAATTTCCCGGCCAGGGAACTCGCGGAAGAACAGGTAAACTACGAACTTCAGGCGGCCTCTTTGCGGATCGCAGAAGGTTAAGGCCGTTTGTGCACGAATCTGCCCGTCCGATATTAAGGCAGTGCGATCATCGAAACGAAGAGCGCATCCGTGACCTGCAACAACTGCAAAGTCGCCATGAAGGAACTCAAGGGGCACATCTACCACAAGAAGCGAAAATGGCGGTGCCCGAAATGCAAGAGGGTGCGAATGCAGGTGCACAAGCCGCGTTAGCTTGAGTGAGATCGAACTCGCCTACGCCCGTAGTCGATGATGGGAAGGCACTAATGGAAAGCGTGTCATCGGCTATGAAATCGAAACTGCTTTGGCTGATCGTCGCTGTCGCAATCATCCTCAGCTTTGCTCTCTATTGGTCCCTAGCGTCAAGGCGCCGCGTGGAAATAGATCCCCACGCCCGCCAGGAGATCGAGAAGGCGAAGCATAGATGAATTCTGGCCCGCTACCTGTCGGATTTAAGTTTCAACCACTCGGTATTCTGCGAGAATGTACGTTAACAAAATGCTCGCCGAACTGCGGGCCGTACATAATCAAAATTGAATACTAGTGGCCGTGTCCGCCGCCGTGCCCACTTCCACCACGGCTACCTTGCGAACCAGCTTGGTGCTCGCCTCCGCCTTCATGTCCCGCATTGCCTGTATGCCCTCGCCCGTCGCGCGCCTCGTTCGCTTGGAAGTGGTTGAACGCACGATCGCCGCGATTTGGGGTCGGTCCGGCGTATCCGTTGCGCGGGTCATAGCGATTGTCAACGTGGCCGTAGAAGCCGGCGCCGCCGTGAAACCACGGTCCGGCTCCGATGAAAAGGCCGCCATTGAACCAGTCCGGCCCATAGTACCCATACGGGGAGCAGGCGTACGGAGCGTAGTCATAGTATCCATAAGGGCATCCGGGAGGTGCGCCAATACCAACCACCACTTGAGCCCGTGATGCGTCTGTAAGCGTCGACAGGCCTATACCGAGGGCAAGAAAGCCCATAATCGAAAAGCGGGACATAATTTCTCCTTGTTCCGCCTTAGTATCAAGGACTGGCTAAGAAATATCTGTTCCGTCTTGCTCACCATGGGTTGCTGGTCGTTAGACGGAGGCGGCGAAGCGCCTGGCGACCGCTGCGGCACATAAGAATGAAAACAGCATGCGGTACTTCGTGCGCGCCCGTGTCAGGCCGGGTGGCGAGCGATCTCTTCTTTACTTCGAACTGGTCAAAGTGCAGGATGCGCATGATCGAGCGCAGTGCCGGGATCAGAACGGATCGGAGCCCTGGGCCTGCGAGAATTGCGATTGCACCGAGCGCTTGGAGCGAAAGCTCGGGACCATCGGCCATCCGTTCCTGGCGACGCTCCGGGGCTGCTAGACATCCCTGTCCGAAGATCCCATCTCTTGGACCGGCCCTCCTCGGCCGAAAGACATACAGATGCCGGAGATTGGTATGGATATCAGACGTTGTCCGTTAGCCGTGATCCTGCTTGCGAGTGTATCGATGCCGATGATTGCTGATCAGCCGCAGTGGCAAGGTACCTGGGCCGCAACCGTCGCGAGCGGCGCCACGTTCGCGGGAACATGGAATGCCGCCGCTGGCCAGGCGCCGGATACGGTTGGCGGCGCCTGGTCCCTTCGAGATCAGAATGGCGCGGAACTGGCGACAGGCACCTGGGCCGCGGGCAAAGAAGGCAAAGTTTGGAAAGGCAGCTGGCAGGCCCGCCGCGCTTCCGGCGAAACTTACGATGGCACATGGCAAGCGCAAAGTGAGCTTCCGCTGAATTCGCGCCTGCCCGCCCTCTTCGAGTCGGCCATCGCCAAAGCCATCAGCGGCGCCTGGCGGATGGGCAATTACGCCGGCGCCTGGACCATCCGCGCTTACGCGCAGAAGTAATTCGTTTGTATCTTTCCTAACCCGAGCGTTCGTGTGAGCTGCGAAGCGCCGCATGTGACGCGCTTAAACTGCGGGGTAAAGTTATTGTAAACGTTTTCCCTTTTCATAGAAATGCCACAGAGAGTCGAGTACTCTCCTCTTAGGCGCAAGCACACTTTCGATACTGCGCCCTAAACAAATACCTGAGTCAAGGAGAACGCTCTTGAAACAAATAGGTGCAGATAAGTTGACACTTCCTGCGAATCGTCGCTCATTTCTCAAAAAAAGCCTGCTCGCGGGTACCGCGACGGTCGGAGCCGGATTGATGGCGAGCAATACCGCCTCGGCACAGATATTAACCCCCACCCGCGGCGACATCGCAATTCTCTCGTTTCTGGCGGCGGCCGAGTTGATTGAGGCCGATCTGTGGCAGCAGTATGCGGAACTGGGCGGCCTTACGCCGGGCCAGCTTCCCGTGGAAACAGCCCCTTTCACGCCCATGAATCCCTATCAGGCCGCTATGATGAATCTCGATCCCGACGGCCCGCAGTATATTTCCAGCAACACCCTGGACGAGCTAAGCCACGCCACCTTCCTGAATGCATACCTGCCGTCCGTTGGCGCGCCGGCCGTAAACTTGGATGAATTTCGCACTTTGCCGAGCAGCCAGGCCGATGGAGCCAACAAGACTCTCGGACGGCTCACCAACCTGATGAAAATCACCGTGGACACCAGCTGGTATACCAGGTACCGCAGCTCGCAGAACCCGGATTTCGGAGCCACCTTTCCGCAAGCGATTACCCTGGCGAATGTTCCGGCAATTCCCAGAACCAACGCCGACTTTGCATTATCCAATATCCAGGCCATTGCCAATATTGCGGCTTTTCACTTCGGATCGATTGAGCAGGGTGGTTCCAGCCTCTACGCCACGTTAAGTCAAAAAGTGTCCAGCGTCGAAGTCCTGAAGATCACGCTCAGCATCGGCGGAGACGAGATCTGCCATTTCCTGGAATGGGTGGATTTTTCGGGTAATTCGGTGCAGCCGCCCGTCGCGCCCCTGCCTGCCGCCAACGGCCTGCCGGAATTCCCGAATTTCGATGCCACCGTAAATCCCGCGCTGCAGACCAACCTGATCTTCCCCGTGCCCTGTGAATTCATCCGCCCCAATCTGCCGAAATGCGCGGTGATTCGGCCCACCTCCCAGGGACAGATCGACGCGCTGGGAGCCGTAAGAGCGCTCAGCGCAAGCGGGCTTTTTGCCGGTCAACCGGCCAGATTCTTCGATTTGCTTCTGGCTCTGGCACTCGAGGCTGACGCAGCTCAGCGCACAACTTCTTAGATCGCGTCCGCACTCAATAATTGACTTGCTGCCGGGCGTGGCGCGCCAGATACCAGCACGGCGTCAGGCCGAGCTGCGGAAAAAACGAATACACGCACTGTTCCTGTTGCGGCGGATCGGCGATGTATTCCATTTTCCGGTCTTTCTGTGGGACTGCGAGTAACTTCTGCACCTCAATGGAGCCGAATTGCTCGCGTCCACCCGGAATGCGGTAGGCGATCGAAACGTAATCGCAGGCGTAGGCCAGCAACAGCAGGGCTGCGGCAATCAGAAACAAGCGCATCCGAACCAGCTTCATCCATTCCCATTATCCTTGAGCCTGCGCCGTTCTTTCTTGTCGTCAGCCCTTCCGAGCGCCAGAACCGTTGCTCGGATTATGATATGGCGGAGGATGAACATGAGAACGTGCTATCGGATCGCATTGCTTGCGTCGCTGGCGGCTGCCGCTTTTGCACAAGGCCAGCCGGCCGAGGACAATCCCATGTCCACCTGGCTGCGCGATGCCTATACACGTAACCGGGCCACCATCCTGCGAACCGCGGAAAAGATGCCCGAAGATTCGTATGACATGCGTCCTGGCGCGCAGCAGGAAGTTCGCACCTTTGGACAACAGGTGGGCCACGTCGCCAACTATAATTTCCTGTGGTGTTCGCAGGCCAAAGGCGAGAAGAATCCCAACACTGCCAATCTCGAAAAACTGGGGACCAAAGCCGAGTTTATAAAAGCTCTCAATGACGCTTTCGCCTATTGCGACGGCGTGTACCAGGGGCTTACCGACCGGTCCGGCTCAGAGGTCATCGACATCACTCAAGAGAGCGGGCGGCAAACGCGCAATCTGCGCATGGGCCTGTTGACCCTGAATTACGCCCACAACAACGAGATCTACGGCAGCATGGTGGTCTACCTTCGCATCAAGAACCTGGTGCCTCCCGCATCCGAGCCACGCCCCCAGCAGAAGAAGTAGCGCGCGCCACGCCCAGCATCAGGCGTTGGTATTCCAGATGTCCACGTGCCATTTCCAGCGAGCGTCTTCCTGACGCCAATACACCACATATTTCACCCCCAGCTCGCTCGCGCCCTGACCCTCAGGCTGGATGGTAAGCGTCGCGCTTCCAATCTCGACAATGCCATCGCCCGCGGGCATCACGTCGATCGAGGCCAGCACCGCCGATTTCGCGTTCACCGCCTGAATCAGGTCGGACCAAAACTTCTGGATGCCCGGCCGTCCCGTAATCAGGGGTGCGCCCGGAGGAAGAATGCGAGCATCCGATGTGTAGACTTGATCGAGCGCCGCGAAATTTCGCTTCTGAAAGACCTCCACGTTGAAGAGGTGGTTGGTGCTCGCCATCGCGAGCTTGATCTGATCGAGCGTTGCTTGGGCCGGTGTTGCCATGCCACCGACTTTACCACTTCGCTACAGTGTGAACCATGTCCATCGATGTGCGATACCCTATCGGTCCATTTATAGTTCCTGTTCCGTACCCCGCGCAAGAACGCGCTGTGTATCTATCGCAAGCAGCGGAGGCGCCCGCGAAGCTGCGTGCCGCGGTGGTGCATCTTTCCGACGCCCAACTCGATACCCCGTATCGGGCCGGAGGCTGGACCGTCCGTCAGGTGGTGCATCATCTTCCCGACGGGCACCTCAATTGGTACCTCCGCGCCAAGCTTGCGTTGACCGGCAACGAACCCAGCCTGCCTTTCGATGAAAATGTTTGGGCCGAGCTACCCGATGGCCGATCCGGTGACATTGAGCCCTCATTGCTGTTCTTCGAAGGCCTCCACGCACGGACCGTTCTATTGTTCGAATCGCTCACACCAGAGGACTGGACCCGAAAGCTCTCTCGTTCCGAACGCAACGTCATGACCATCCAAGATATTCTTCCGCGATTGGCCTGGCATTCGCGACATCATACCGCGCACATCACGGAACTGCGCAAGCGTATGGGCTGGTAGTTTCCGTGCGCTGCCGAGGGGATTATTTCTTGGTCTTCCCAATCGCCCCGCCGCAGCCCGGCGCGCCGCAGGAACAGGGAAACGTTCGGACGTCCTTATCGAAGTTGTAATCCACCGTCAGCTCTTCGCCAGGCTTGATGCTGCGCAGGCTCATATAGAGGACGTGGCCTCGCATAATGCGGCTCACCAGATTGGGGCTGCAGCTATGGTTGATGATCTCGGCGCCGCTGCCGCCCACCGCGCCATCCAGCGTCCAATACGGATCCACGGCGAACAGGTAGGTGTAATCGCCATCGCCCCGAACCTTCGCTTCTTTCCGATTCAGGCGCTTGCCGGTGTACTCAATCACCTTACGATTGGCCGGAATACGCTGGCCGGCAAACACTCCGTAGCGGTGGATCTTGGAGCGCCGGATTACAAGCTTGAAACAGGCGCACTTCTCATTGATTTTAGGCGCTTTAACTAGATCGGTTCCCATGCGGTTGATCCATTTTAGCGAACCCTGGCTCAAATGCCAGATACCGCCTTTCGTGGGCCTCCGGTCTATTGCTTGGTTCCGGATGCGCCGATCAATAGGGTGTCCAACTTAGGACAAGTACGGAGGGGACCGTATGCCTGCTACTGACTACGCCAACGACATAGCACCGCCGCCATCACAAACTGACGAGCAGATTGAGTCCGCTCCGGCGTCCGGCGGAACCTCGAAGCTCCTCAAGGGTTTGTTGATCGGCTTCGCCGCTACCGTGACCATTGGGCTCGCGCTCGGGATTTGGTATCTGGGTGTTCGCATCGTTGCCGCCAATGGAAGCGCCCAACAGTCCACGGCTGCATCGCTGCCTTTAGTGGGGGAATTCTATTTGCAGGTGGGCGGGCTCGGCCCCGAACCAGACGACGCTTTTGCGAACGCCCTCCAAGCCAAAGGATTTCTCGCTCAAATTCAGACGCGGGATGCTGGCCACAGCCGCATCCTGATTGGTCCGTTTTTGACGCGCTTCGATCTGGATCAGGCGAGGCAGAAACTGCAATCGGACGGCATCCTGGCCGTGGAGACGGCGCGTTGATCGCAAGATGCTTACAGTGATACCACCTCCGCTGCTGGCCGCTTGGTTCTAAGCATCATGACGGCGGTTAGCCATTGGGAACGCGAAGCCGCCAATCCAGTTAAGACGTACAAAAGGACCCTTAGCCGGAAAGGTTGCAGTTCAGTCGCGCCGGACGCTTTGCAAGCCTCGGTTTCTCCTCTTAAGCCAAACCGTAAAACCGGCGCCAAGTAGAAGAGCCATCAAAGACGCCGGAGCACAGAGCATCGTCAGCCAAGGGTGTGATCTAAACGGCTCAGCGGTCATTCCTAGCACCATCCAAAAAAGCACATAGAGAGGGAGGATAAGCTTCGCCAGGCGCCTCATTATCGGGCTCACTGAAGGCAACTCTGCACAGCCTGGTTGTATTGGTTTACCGCTTTTTGCTCATCCGCCACATAAGTTATCGTGGCATCAACGAAACCCGTGATGAGGGTGAATGGGAGGCTATCCAGAACCGTACTCACGGCCCCCGTCAAACATCCGACAGGGGCTCCCGCGAACGCGCCTGTCCCCCCGAGAACCGTAGTCGCCACTCCGCCAAGGATTGTGCCTGCTCCTGTCCCAAGCATGCACCCTAAAACGATCTGGGCTCCGACAACAGTGCCCGCTCCCTGGTAGAACCCCTGTATGGTCTTGGCTATTACCGCTGCTTGCGCGTTCTTGTTTGCCTGTAGAGCTTGATACAAGCACTGAATCTGGGCGGGCGTCGCGCAAGGGCCGTTTGCGAGTCGCGTTGTTCCCGATGGACAGGCATTGTTCGGGCCCTTGGGGTTGCCTCCGGAGGGGCTTGGGGGGCCGCTGGGAAATATGATTGGAGGAGGGCAAGGAGTGGGATTGTCCTCTGTTCCGCATTGATCCTGTGGCGGCGGCTGCGACGGTGGCTGATAGAATCGGCCGGTTGGATCGATCCAGTTGATCGGGTCGCCTACCACGTATGCGTAGTGGTTCCAGCTTTGCGGATTGTTTGAGTCGCCCGGACCTCCGTCGGTTCCTTGATATGGGTCCGGGGTCATGAACCTCCCATAGGCATTGGAGTAGTAGCGGTTGTTGGCGTAATCCAGGCCGGTGGCGGAATCGGCCCAGTAGGTAGCGTAGCTCCACGCGTCCTGCGGGTTCGTCCCTCTGGGTTCGCCCCAAGGAAAGTAGCTCGGACCGGGCGAGGAAGAGGTTCCCGTTGAGCCAAGTTGATCCATCACGGCCAGACGGCGGCCGCCGAAATACTGGTCGCTGGAGGCGAGAGCCACTTCCATGCATAGCGACGAGCCGCAGGTATTTAGGCTCGGTGAGAGACTATAAGCCGCCAATTTCTGGCCGCCCGGTGTATACACGTTGACCGTGTAATTGATGGGGTTATTCAGGCTGTCCTCGGAGCCATTCCAG
>Ga0302325_10017072_pt1 | contig 15360 bp, 13 predicted proteins | sample Palsa_T0_2_FD_201948 | JGI IMG/M metagenome (GOLD analysis project Ga0302325, IMG submission 201948) | Peat permafrost microbial communities from Stordalen Mire near Abisko, Sweden - Palsa_T0_2 | ecosystem: Environmental > Terrestrial > Soil > Palsa > Peat permafrost | place: Sweden: Abisko...
TTCCCGCGTCCCGCCTACCAGGTCGACGCGGGCGTGCCGGCGTCGCTGAACGACGGACATGTCGGCCGCGGGGTGCCGGACGTCGCGGCCAACGCCAGTTCCAACAGCGGCTATCCGCTCTCGGTCACGGGCTTCTCCTCGTTCCACGGCAGCGGGACGAGCGCCTCGGCGCCGCTCTGGGCCGGCCTGATCGCCCGCCTGAACGCGGCCCTGGGCGAGGACGTCGGGTTCGTCAACCCGGTCCTCTATGCGCTCGGCTCCGGCGTGTTCACGGACATCGTCGCCCACCCGGGCGCCGCCGACAACGCCTTCGGCTCGAGCCCCGGGTATCCGGTCGGCATCGGCTGGGACGCCTGCACCGGCTGGGGCAGCCCGAAGGGCAAGGCGCTGCTGACTGGTCTGCGGCATTTCTACGGCCCGGTCGTCGCGGTCAGCCTGCAGGACGACCTGCAGTTCGGGACCGTCTGCCGCGGCCCGGAGTACCGGACCCTGACCGTGTCCAATGTCGGCACGACCGACCTGATGGTGCTCGACGTGGCCCGGGTGTCGGGATCGGCGGCGTTCTCGGTCCTGCCGCTGCCATCGACGCCGCTGGCACTCACGCCCGGCGCCGAGATCACGTTCACGATCGAGTATCAGCCGTCGGGCCCGGCTCTGACCCAGTCGGCGACGATCCGCGTCACGACCGACGACGCGCTTGAGCCCGAGCTCGACCTGATCACCAGCGCGACGCCCGCCAGCGGCTCGCTGCGAACGGTGATCGCCGATGCCGGCGACTTCGGGCCCTGCTGCCTGGGCGCGTTCGTCGACCGTCCGCTCACGCTCGTCAACGACGGGCCGTGCAAGCTGACGATCGACGGCCTGCACTCCAGCGACGGCGACTTCGTCGTGCCCGGCGTGGTGACCTATCCGCTGACGCTGGCGGCCGGCAACTCGCTGGTGATGCCGATCCGCTTCCAGCCCACCGGGCTCGGGCCGAGCGCCGCGCAGATCACGATCACGAGCGATGATCCGGGCGGCCCCAGGAACGTGCGGATGACCGGCACCGCTCCGGCCGGCAAGCTCGCGGTCTCGGGCTCGGGGCTGTTCGACGGCGTGCCGGCCTGCGAGCACGCGGAGAAGACGATCTGGGTCGCCAACACGGGCGAATGCCGACTGCAGGTGTCGAGCGTCGCGTTCAAGCACCCGTCCAAGCCCTGGGAGCTGGTCAACAACCCGTTCCCGGCTTCGCTCGCGCCGGGAGCGTCGCTCCCGGTCGTGCTGCGCTACCACGCGATCGAGCAGTACGCCCGAGTCCGGGAGCTGGAGATCGTGTCCGACGATCCGGAGACGCCTGAGCGGCTGATCGAGGTGCTCGCGCACACGGTCTGGGAGCAGTGCGGCTGCGAGGACCGGCGTCCGCGGTGCGGCTGTTGTGAGCCGAAGCGGTGCTGCTGCGATGACGACGGGGAGACGCACCGCGGCTGAGGCGCCGCCAAACATTGCGGACCGTTGACGACCGCAATTGCGGCGACACTTCGCGGTAACGCAAACCGAGGAGATGGCGATGGATTACAAGCTGGAGCTGATCGCGGTGCCGGTCTCAGACGTCGACCGCGCGAAGGAGTTCTACGTCCGGATCGGCTTCAACGCCGACCATGACCACACCGTCTCAGACGAGGTGCGCTTCGTGCAGCTGACCCCGCCCGGCTCGGCCTGCTCGATTGCGCTCGGCAAGGGGCTGACCGAGGCCGCGCCGGGGACCGCTGTGGGGATGCAGCTTGTCGTCAACGACGTGGACCAGGCACGGGCGGAGCTGCTCGAGCGTGGGGCGACGGCCGGCGACGTGCAGGAGTTCCCATGGGGCCGGTTCGTGTTCTTCGCCGATCCCGACGGCAACCGCTGGTCGGTGCAGGAGATCCCGGCGCGCGGATAGGGCCGACGGTCGGACGCGGGCCGTTGCCGGTAGGGTCGGCGCGAATGTTCGATCGGTTCGAGCAGCACGACTTGGAGACCGACCGCGGCCCGGTCCACGCGCTCGTGGGCGGCTCCGGGCCGCCGCTGCTGGTGCTGCACGGCTACCCGGAGACCCACCTGATGTGGCACGGGTGCGCCGCGGCGCTGGCACAGCGGTTCACGGTGGTCGCGGCCGACCTGCCCGGGTACGGCGACTCGCACCGCCCGTCGCCGGCGCCCGACCACGCACCGCACTCCAAGCGTGCGATGGCGAGCGATCTGGTGCAGGCGATGGCCGATCTCGGGTTCGAGCGCTTTGCGGTCGCGGGCCACGATCGAGGCGGCCGCGTCGCCTACCGGATGGCGCTGGACTGGGCCGAGCGTGTGCGCGCGCTGGCGGTGCTGGACATCGTGCCGACCGCCGAGGTGTGGGCGCGCGCGGACGCTCGGTTGGCGCTGGCCTACTGGCACTGGGGCTTCCTCGCGCAGCCGGCGCCGCTGCCCGAGCGGCTGATCGGATCAGACCCCGACGGCTATTACGAGCACCACATCAGGCGGATGGGGATCGGCAAGGACCCGCGGCTGTATCCGAAGTCCGTGCTGGACGCCTATCGCCGGCAGCTCCGCGACCGGGGTGCGGTGCAGGCGATCTGCGAGGACTACCGCGCCGGCGCCACGATCGACCGTACGCTCGACGAGGCCGACCGCGCGGCCGGCCGGCGGATCGAGCAGCCGCTGCTGGCCCTCTGGGGAAGCAACGGCGCGCTACCGCTCCTCTACGACGACGTCGCCGCGATCTGGCGTGACTGGGCGCCGGAGGCGGATGGCGCCGCGCTCGACGCCACCCACTTCCTGGTCGAGGATCGGCCGGCCGACGTCGCCGGCCGGCTGGTCGAGTTCCTCGGCTGACCCGCCGTCAGCCCGCGGCGGGCTCGGGCTCGGGATCGGGCGTCGGCCGCGGCCCGGAATCGCCGGCCGCCACCAGCGGACGCGCCTTGCCCTCGACGTTGACGTGTGGCAGGACGCGATCGAGCCACGCCGGGATCTTCCAGTTCGCCTCGCCGAACAGGATCGTCAACCCCGGCACCAGCACCATCCGCACGATCAGGGCGTCGAGCAGGACCGCGGCGGCGAGGCCGACGCCGAACATCTCGATCACCCACTCGCCGCCGAGCACGAACGAGGCGAACACGAGGAACATGATCCCGGCCGCGGCGGTGATCGTCCGGCCGGTCGCCGCCAGGCCGTGCGTGACCGCCTCCTTGGTGTTGCCGCGCCGGTGCCACTCCTCGAAGATCCGGGTGATCAGGAACACTTCGTAGTCCATCGAGAGGCCGAACAGGATCGGGAACAAGAGCACCGGGATGAACGACTCGATCGGCCCGGTCGTGTTCAGCCCGATCAGCTTGTTGCCGATTCCGTCCTGGAAGATGGCGGTCAGCACGCCGAACGCGGCCCCGACCGACAGCAGGTTCATGACCGAGGCGGTCAGCGGGATCAGCAGGCTGCGGAACACCATCATCAGCAGCAGGAAGCTGAGCACCACGACGATCCCGATGAACAGCGGCAGCTTGCCCGAGAGCACGTTCGCGAAGTCCTCGAAGATCGCGGTCGTGCCGCCGACGAGGATCGTCACCCCGGTGCCGCGGGTCGCTGCCGGGATCACGGTGTCGCGAATGTGGTTGAGCAGCGCCGTCGTCGACTTCGCCTGCGGCGAGCCCGACGGATAGACGTTGGCGACCGCGACGGTCGGCCTGCCCGGGCCCGAGGGCTTGACGATCCGCACCGGCGTGGAGCCGACCACACCCGGCGTCTTGGCGACCTGCTGGACGGACCGCGTGAACGCTGCCGTCTGTGTGGAGCTGCGGACCTGCGCGACGAGCTCGAGTGGGCCGTTGTAGCCGGGACCGAAGCCCTTGGCGAGCGCGTCATAGGCGTGGCGCGTGGTCGTGTTGCTCGGGTCGGTGCCGGCGTCGGCCGATCCCAGCCGCATGTGGAAGAACGGCAGCAGGAAGACGATCATCACGACCGCCGCCAGCGCCGCGAACATGGCGGGGCGGGCGGACAGGATGCTCGTCCAGCGTGCCCACAGCGGCGACTCGTCGTCGGTCGTCACCGCGCCCTCGCGGACCGCACGTCGCTCCCGGCGGCGCGGAACCCTGCCGCCGAGGCCGCTGAGCAGTGCCGGCAGCAGCGTCAGCGACGCGACCACGGTGAACGCGACGACCACCGCCGCGGCGACCGCGACGCCGTACAGGAAGCTGATCCCGAGCGCGAACATCCCGAGCATCGCGATCACGACGATCATGCCCGCGAACAGCACCGCCCGGCCTGAGGTGTCGATCGCCTCGACGACCGCGTCCTCGCGAGTCACCCCGCGCAGCGTCGCCTGCCGGAAGCGGGTGACGATGAACAGCGCGTAGTCGACGCCGACGCCGAGCCCGATCAGCAGCGCCAGCTCCGACGAGAAGCTGGCGACGTCGAGCGCGTGGCTGAGCAGGCCGATGACGGCGGTGCCGGCGCCGAGCGAGATGCCGGCGGTGATCAGCGGCAGGAACATCGCCACCACCGAGCCGAACGCCAGGAACAGTACGATCGCCGCGGCGATGAAGCCGATGAACAGCGACGAGTCGGAGTTCTGCTTGTTGCCCGCTTCGGCGATGTTGCCCTCGACGTTGAACTGCACCGATCCCGACGAGGCCGAGGTGATCACGTCGTCGAAGTGCGTCGCTTGGGAGGCGGTGATCTTGTTCTCGTTCGCGGCGTTGTCAAACACGACGTCGGCGAACGCAACGGTCCCGTCGGGCGCGATCTGCTTCGCGGTCTGCGCCGTGTAGGGCGAGATCACCTCGGCGACGTGGGGGATCTTCGCCACCTGTGCGAACAGCTTCTCAGCCCGCACCCGGACCGCCGGATCGGTGACCTTGCCGCCGTCGACCGAGATCACGAGCTGGTCGGTCTCACCCGATTTGGTCGGGTCGGCCCGCTGCAGCAGCTTCAGCGCCTCGGTGGACTGGGTGTGCGGCAGCGTGAACTTGTCGGTGTAGGCGCTGCCGGCGGCGCTGTGAAGGCCGACGAGCACGACGACGATCGCCACCCAGCCGACGATCGTCACGATCCAATGGCGACAGCACCAGCGGGCAAGCGTTCTCATCGGTTTCTACGAACCTCCACATCGGTTTCCAGGGCCAGCGTCATTCCGGTCAGCGAGACTAGGACGCCGCACGGTCGCGCGACAGTGCCGTCTGGCCAGAATCCGCCATGAGGTTTGTCACAGTCGGTCGGGCCGCCAGGAATTGAACACGGCAGTCTTGAAAGTTTTCTGACACTCGAGCCAGGAGGTGAGTCCAGCGTGAGCCCCGCCGGCCGCGTCGCGCGCAGCGCCGGCATCTTCCTGTTCCGGTGGGTCGGCCCGGCGATCGAGGTGCTGATCGTCCATCCTGGCGGCCCGATCTGGGCGCGGCGCGATGACGGCGCCTGGTCGATCCCGAAGGGGGAGTACGGTCCGGGGGAGGAGCCGCTGGCGGCGGCGCGCCGCGAGTTCGCTGAGGAGATCGGCACGCCCGCGCCCGACGGCGAGCCGCTGGCGCTGGGCGAGGTGCGCCTGAAGTCGGGCAAGCGCGTCGTCGCGTGGGCGCTCGAGGGCGATCTGGACGCCGATGCGATCCGCTCCAACATGTTCGAGCTGCAGTGGCCGCCGCGCTCGGGCCGATTGCAGGCGTTCCCCGAGGTCGACCGCGCCGGCTGGTTTGAGCCCGCGGCCGCGCGGGTGAAGTTGAACCCGGCGCAGGCCGAGTTCGTCGATCGCCTGCTGGATATGCTTGACCTGTCAACTGACTGACCACAGGAGCGTCCAGCCGATGATCACCGCAACCCTGTACACCGACCCGGGCTGTCCCTGGGCCTACTCGGAGAATCCGGCGCTGCGCGTGATCGAGTGGCGCTACGGCGACCAGCTGGACTGGAAGCTGGTGATGGTCGGGCTGACCGAGAGCTCGGATCAGTACGCCGACCGCGGCTACACGCCACTGCGTGGCGCGCTCGGCCAGCTGCACTTCCGCGACCGCTACGGGATGCCGTTCGCGGCCGCGCTCAAATCGTCGCTGTCGGCCACCTCGCCTGCCTGCCGAGCGATCGTCGCCGCGCGGCTGCGCGCTCCCGGCTCGGAGTGGCCCGTGTTCCGCGCGATCCAGCTGGCGAACTTCACGACCGGGCTGGTGTTCGAGGATCACGAGGGCCTGCGCCGCGTGATCGCCTCGGTGCCCGGCGTCGACGCCGACGAGATCGTCGCCGCGATCGACGCCGACGACGTCGTCGCGGCCTATCAGGCGGACAAGCTCGCGACCCGCAGCGCCGCCGGTACCGCCGCCGAGCTGCAGGGCAAGACCTCGACCAGCGACGGGCCGGTGCGCTACACCGCGCCGTCGGTCGTGTTCGAGCGCGACGGCGTGGAGCTCGTCGCCGGCGGCTTCCAGCCCGTCGAGGCCTACGACATCCTCGTCACCAATCTGGACCCGACGGTTCAGCGCGAGGCCCCGCCCGAGACGCCGCAGCCGCTGCTGGATCGCTTCCCGGGCGGCCTGACCACCCAGGAGGTCGCGGCGGTGATGACGCACAGCAACGACGCCGTCGACCGTGCCGCCGCCGAGGCCGCGCTGCTGGAGCTGGTCGGGGCCGGCAAGGCGTCCCGGCTGGCCCTTGGCGACGACGCACTGTGGGTCAGCGCCCGCGGCGTGCAGCAAGACGCGCGCGAGCTCGCGGGCGCGGGCGCGCGCGCCTGAGCGGCCCGCTGCTCGGCATGGCGGGCGCGGGCCCCTGAGCGGCCCGCTGCTCGGGATGGCGGGCGCGGGCGCGGGCGCCTGACCTGACGAGCCCGCGCTGGCTATGCGATCCCTTCTGTGGCGAGTTACTGCGGGCGGCCCGCAGGAACTCGCCACGGTTCGCAGCGCCCGGTGGCGACGCGCCAAGCGCACCGCGGAATGTGTGCGAAAGCTGACGCTTACGTAAGAAGTCGGTTTGCTAGGCTCGACGACCGATGACGAATGTGGAGGGTGCAACCGGCGGCGGCTCGGCCGCCCCCAACGGGTCGAACGGGACGGTCGCGAGATCCGGGCAGCGGCTCGACTACGAGGGGAATCCGATCCCCGCCAACTACAAGTGGGTCGCGCTGTCGAACACGACGCTCGGGGTGCTGATCGCGACGATCAACGCGTCGATCCTGCTGATCTCGCTGCCCGACATCTTCAAGGGCATCCACATCAACCCGCTGCTGCCCAGCAACACGAACTACCTGCTGTGGCTGATCCTCGGGTTCCTGGTCGTGACCGCGGTGCTCGTCGTCTCGCTTGGGCGGCTCGGCGACATCTACGGTCGGGCGCGCACGTTCAACCTCGGCTTCGCCGTGTTCACGGTGTTCAGCGTGCTCCTCTCGGTCACGTGGATGAAGGGCAGCTCCGGCGCGCTGTGGCTGATCGCGATGCGCGCCCTGCAGGGCGTCGGCGGCGCGATGCTGTTCGCCAACTCGAGCGCGATCATCACCGACGCGTTCCCCCAGGAGCAGCGCGGCCTGGCGCTCGGGATCAACGGCGTCGCGGCCGTCGCCGGCTCATCGATCGGGCTCGTCCTCGGCGGCGTGCTCGCCCCGGTCGCGTGGCGGGCGGTGTTCCTGGTGTCGGTCCCGTTCGGCATCTTCGGGACGGTCTGGGGCTACATGAAGCTCCGCGACCTGTCCGAGCGCAAGCCGGCCAAGATCGACTGGCTGGGCAACGTCACGTTCGCCGTCGGGCTGATCGCGATCATGGTCGGGATCACGTACGGGATCCAGCCCTACGGCCATCACACGATGGGCTGGACGAGCCCGAAGGTGCTCGCCGAGATCGGCGGCGGGATCGTCATGCTGATCGTCTTCTGCTTCGTCGAGGCCCGTGCCGAGCAGCCGATGTTCCACCTGGAGCTGTTCAAGGTCCGCGCGTTCAGCGCCGGCAACATCGCGTCGCTGCTGTCGGGCATCGGGCGCGGCGGCCTGCAGTTCGTGCTGATCATCTGGCTGCAGGGGGTCTACCTGCCGCGCCACGGCTACAGCTTCTCCAACACGCCGCTGTACGCGGGCATCTTCCTGCTGCCACTCGTGGCGGGGATGCTCGTCGCCGCGCCGGTCGCCGGCGCGCTATCGGACCGGATGGGGCCGCGGCCGTTCGCGGTCTGCGGAATGCTGATCGCGGCGCTCTCGTTCTACCTGCTGTCGATCCTGCCGGTCGACTTCTCCTACCCGGTGTTCGCGTTGGTGATCGTGCTCAACGGGCTCGGCATGGGCATCTTCTTCTCCCCGAACCGCGCCTCGATCATGAACGCGCTGCCGCCCAACCAGCGCGGCGCCGGCGGCGGCATGGCCGCGACGTTCATGAACTCCGCGATGGTGCTGTCGATCGGGATCTTCTTCTCGCTGATGATCGTCGGCCTGTCCGGCGGCCTACACGACTCGCTCTACAACGGGCTGACCGCCCACGGCGTCTCGAAGGCGGCGGCGACGCACGCCGCCGACCTGCCGCCGGTCGCGACCCTGTTCGCGGCGTTCCTGGGCTACAACCCGGTCAAGACCCTGCTCGGCCACGGGATCAACCACGTGTCGGCGGCCCAGCAGCACATCCTGCTCGGTCACAAGTTCTTCCCGTCGGTGATCTCGCCACCGTTCTCACACGCGCTGTCGTCGGCGTTCATCTTCGGCCTTGCGGCGATGCTGGTCGCGGCCGCGGCGTCGATGGTGCCGGCCAAGGGCGAGCCGGTGTTCGGGCGACGTCGGCGCTCGGCGCCCCCGTCGCACGGCGAGGACCGGCTCGCGGCAGTCCCCGCCGGCGTGAGCCTGGAGCTCGCCGGCGCGGACGTCCGCGACGAAATCCCGAACGGCGCGCCGACCGCGTCGCGGTCCGCGCAGCCGACCGGCAGCCGCGACCCCAAGACGTAGCGTCAGCGGGTGACGTTCTCGAACACGGCGGCGAGCCCCTGACCGCCGCCGATGCACATCGTCTCCAGGCCGTAGCGGCCGCCGCGGCGGGCGAGCTCGCGCAGCAGGGTCGCCAGGATCCGGCCGCCGGTCGCGCCGATCGGATGGCCGAGCGAGATCCCGGAACCGTTGACGTTGACGCGCTCCATGCCGTCGGGCAGCTCCCATTCGCGCAATACGGCAAGCACCTGCGCGGCGAACGCCTCGTTGAGCTCGATCAGATCGAGGTCTGAGAGGGTCAGCCCGGCGCGTGCCAGCGCCTTCGCCGTCGCCGGCACCGGCCCGATCCCCATCGTCTTGGGCGGCACCCCGGCCGCTGCCCATGAGACCAGGCGCGCGAGCGGCTCCAGGCCGAGCTCGGCGGCCCGGTCGGCGTGGGTCACGACGCACACCGCGGCGCCGTCGTTCTGTCCCGAGGCGTTGCCCGCGGTGACGGTCGCCTCGGGGTCCTTGCGGCCCATCACGGGCCGCAAGGACGCCAGCGTCTCGAGCGACGCGTCCGCGCGCGGGTGCTCGTCGCGGTCGATCTTGCGCGTTCCGCTCTTGCGATCACGGATCTCAACCGGCACGATCTCCTGCGCGAACGTCCCGTTCTGCTGGGCGGCGGTCGCGCGCCGGTGCGAGCGCAGCGCCAGCTCGTCCTGCTCGACCCGGGGGATGCGGTAGGCACGGCGCAGGTTCTCGGCCGTCTCGATCATCCCGCCCGGGACCGGGTAGTTGACGCCGCCGGCGGTCACCCGCCCGCGCACGAGCCGGTCCTCGAGCATCGCTCCGCCCGAGCGCGCACCCCACCGCAGCCCGGTCGAGTACAGCTCGGCCTGACTCATCGACTCGGCGCCGCCGGCGATGATCAGATCGGCCACGCCCGTCTGCACCTGCATCGCGGCGTCGAGCACGGCCTGCAGGCCCGAGCCGCATCGCCGGTCGACCTGTACCCCCGGCACCTCCACCGGCAGCCCCGCGTCCAGCGCCGCGACCCTGCCGAGCGCCGGCGCCTCGCCGTTGGCATAACCCTGGCCGAGGATCACGTCGTCGACCGAGTCGAGCGGGAGCCTGGTCCGCGCCAGCAGCTCCTTGATCACGGTCGTGGCGAGCTCGGTCACCGCCACCTCGCGGAAGACGCCCCCGAAGCGGCCGACGGGCGAGCGCAGCGGCTCGCAGATCAAGGCCTCTCTCATTGGCGAGGCAGATTAGAGAAGTGGCTGCGCTCAGCGGCGCTCGCGCTCGTACTGGGCCGGCGTGCGGCCGACCAGCGCGCGGAAGTCACGGACGAAGTGGGCCTGGTCGTAGTAGCCGACGCCGAGCGCGAAGCGCGCCCAATCGGTGTCCGAGCCGGCGTGCAGCTGGGCGAGCGCCTCGTGCAGGCGATAGCGCTGCAGCACCCACTTGGGGCCGACCCCGACATAGTCCGAGAACAGGCGCTGGATGGTGCGGACCGAGACGCCGTGGGCGGCGGCGAGGTCGACGACCCGGGCGCCCGGCTCGGCGATCGCCATCGACGCGGACAGCTCCCGCACCAACGCCAGGTTGGGATCGTCGGCGGCGGCCGCCGACAGCCGCGCCCGCAGGAACCGCTGCACGTGCGCGAGCGCGTCGCGGGGACGCTCCAGCGCCAGGCAGCGTTGCGCCAGGCGCCTGCCGTCGGCCTCGAACAGCTCCTCAAGGTCGAGCACGCGGTCGGTCAGCGCCGACACCGGTCCGCCTGCGTACGGACGAAAGCCGCCGGGGTGGAACTTCGTCCCGAGCGCCCAGCCGGTCCCGCTCAGCCGGCGGACGTAGCGAGCGCGGTTGACGCCGTGGACGGCGGCGCCGGTCGGCTCGAACACGAGGTGGACGCAGGGGTGCGGCAGCACCTCGCTGCTGTGGTCGCCGCGCCCGCGCAGGTCCCAGGCCACGAGCCAGTGGTGCTCGATCAACGGCGCCAGATCAGCCGGGGGAGGCAGCAGCTGCAGCTCGAACTGCCGGCCGACGGCCTCGGGCCTCAGGATTCCTCTCGCTTCCATGCTGTCGCATTTTTCCTAGACCGCGGCGGGCGCGGCGTGCGACTCCTACTACGAGCTGAAGCCAGGTCAGCGGCTGCCGTTTGGGCATCGTCATGCCGAGGACGAGGAGGTCTACCTGGTGCAGTCGGGCGGTGGCCGATTCAAGGTCGGAGACGACGTGTTCGGCGTCGGCCCCCACGACGTCGTGTTCGTTCCGCCGCACTCGATGCGCAGCTGGGAGGCCGGCGAGGACGGCATGGCGCTGATTGCGTTCGGCGGGCACACCGAGGGCGCCGGCGCCGACATGGATCAGGAGTTCTGGCCAGCCTGATCGCGACCGTCGGCTGCGCCTGAGATGGCACGGTCGGGTTCGCGCAGATCGAGCTCGTAGGTCTGCCCGACGAGGTCGACGCCGAAGCTGTGATGCGGCTGCTCGTCGATCAGCGCGAAGCCGTGTCGGACGTAGAGGCGGCCGGCCGCGACCAGCGGGTCGTTGGTCCAGAGCCGGATCCGGTCATAGCCGGCGCCGCGGGCGAACGCGACCGCGGTCGCGACCAGGCGTGAGCCGAGCGACTGGCCGCGAGCGACCGGGTCGACGAGCAGGATTCGCAGCGTGCAATCGCCGGCCCCGTCGCCAGACACGCAGAACACGCAGCCGACCCGCCGCCCGTCGAGCTCGGCGATCCATGCGCCGTCGCGTCCGGGCACCGCGCGGCCGGCGTAGTCGGCGACGATCCGCGCGACCAGCGCCTCGAAGCTCGTGTCCCAGCCGAACTCCGATGCGTACAGCTCGCCGTGGGCCATCACGACCCAGCCGAGATCGCCCGGCCGGCCGAGCGCCCGGATCACCGCTTCGGTCTGTGACACGGCCTGCTCCTTCCGGTTAACTGAAACAACTGTTTCAGTAGAGTACAGCGAGATGGCGTCAGCCGCGCAGCCCAGGTCGGAGTCCGCCCGCCGCGCGCAGCTGCTGGAGCGCTCCTACGACTACGTGCTCACGCACGGCCTGGCGTCGGTGTCGCTGCGGCCGCTGGCCGCGGCGGTCGGGTCCAGTCCGCGGGTGCTGCTGTTCCTGTTCGGCTCAAAGGACGGGCTCGTGCGCGCGCTGCTGGCGCGGGCCCGTGCCGAGGAGACCGAGCTGCCGGCGCTCGATCCGGCGACCGCCGATCTGCCGGCGGCCGCGCTGCAGGTGTGGGAGTGGCTGTCGGCCGACCGCCACCGCGGACTGCTGCGGCTGTGGGTCGAGAGCTACGCGCGGTCGCTGATCGAGCCCGACGGACCGTGGGGGCCGTTCGCGCGTGAGACCGTCGATGACTGGCTGGCGCTGCTGGCCGCGGCGCAGCCCGCCGGCGAGCGTCAGACCGAGGCCGGGATCGCGCAGCGGACGCTGGTGCTGGCGGTGCTGCGCGGCGCGCTGCTCGACCTGCTGGCGACCGGTGACCGCGAGCGTACGACGCGGGCGGTCCGGCGCGCTGTACGCACGCAGGGTTGAGCCGTGCGTGGGAGATCACTTGCAGTGGGCGTGAGTGATCGCCCACGGGCGCTTCTGATCGCGCTCAGGTTCGATGTGCGTGGGAGATCACTTGCAGATGCCGTCAGTGATCGCCCGCGGGCGCGCCCGCTCCACCCGGGCCGCCGGGCCAGGGCCGCCGGGCCAGGGCCGCCGCTCGAGTTCGCCCGCAGCGGTCAGTCGTCGATCGAGACGTGGCCCGGGCGGTCGGCGACGCGCGCCAGCCATGCCTCGATCGCCGGATAGGGCTCCAGCGAGAAGCCGCCCTGGTAGGCGACGTGGGTGTAGGCGTACAGCGCGATGTCCGCCAGCGAGTAGGCGTCGGCGACGAAGAACCGGCGGCCGGTCAGGTGGCGGTCCATCGCCGCCAGCGCGGCCTCGCCGGCGGCGCGCCGCGCCGACAGCTCGGCCGCCGGCCGCTCGATCCCGGCCTCGGCCCAGAACCGGACGACCGCGATGTTCGGCTCGTGGCTGTACTGCTCGAAGAACATCCACTGCAGCATCTGGGCACGCTCAAACCGGTCGGCCGGGATGTACTCGGTCTGATCGGCCAGATAGATCAGGATCGCCCCTGACTCGCCGAGCGCGCGGCCATCGTCGAGCACGAGCGTCGGCACCCGAAGCGCTGGGTTCAGGTCGCCCAGCAGCTCCGCCCGGTCGGAGCGATCGAAGACGCTCAGCTCCCGGCGCTCGTAGGCGATCCCGCGCAGCGCGAGCAGGAGCCGGACCTTGTAGCAGTTGCCCGAGATCGGGTTGTCATAGAGCAGCATCGACGCGGCGGGCTAACCGGCGGGTGCCGGCGGCTCGGTCTGGATCACGAGCACGCCGCCCTTCGGGGCGACGGTGATCGCGCGCATCTGCGGCTTTGCCTGCTTGGGGTCGGCGGCCTGCAGCCGGCAGCGCTCGAGCACGCGCGAGAGCACAGCCCGCATCTCGATCGTGGCGAAGCTCGCGCCCAGGCAGCGGCGAGTCCCGCCGCCGAACGGGATCCAGGTGTAGGTGTCAGGGGCGTCATCTGACAGGAATCGCTCGGGCAGGAACCGGGCGGGCTCCGGGAACAGGTCGCCGCGACGGTGGATCGTCCGGATCGACGGATTGATCTCGACCCCGACCGGGATCTCGTAGCCGCCGAGCTCGAACGGCCGCTCACGGACGACGCGGCCGACGCCCTGGATCACCGGGCGGATCCGCAGTGCCTCCTTGACGACCGCGTTGAGGTAGGCGTCCTCGCGCTCGCCCGCGCGCGCCATCACCCGTGGCTCGTGCAGCAGGAGGTCGAACGTCCAGGCCAGGCCGGTCGCGGTCGTCTCGTGGCCGGCGAGCAGCAGTGTCAGCAGCTCGTCGCGGACCTCGCCGTCGGTCAGCCGCTCGCCGTGCTCGTCTTCCGCCAGCAGCAGTGTCGAGAAGACGTCGTCGTGGTCGGCGAGATCCGGGTCGGCCCGGCGGCGGGTGATCTCGGCGTGCAGCAGCTGATCGACCACCTGCTTGCGCGCTTCGAACCGCTGGGCCGAACCCGACCGGCCGCGGCCCCGGACGAGTGCCGCGGCCAGCATCAGGCCGCTGCGCGAGCCCAGCGGCTCGACCATCGCCCGCAGCGCCGCGCTGAGCTCGTCGGCGGTGGGTCCGCGCTCGTAGCCGAACACCGCGCGGACGATCACCCGCAGCGTCAGCGTCTGCATCGAGGCGTGCATCGAGAACGGTTCGCCGACCGGCCAGCCGTCGATCTCGGCGTCGGTCGACTCGCGCATCGTCTCGATCCAGCCCAACATCGCCCGGCCGTGGAACGGGGGCGACATCAGCCGCCGGTGGCGCAGGTGCTCGGGGCCGTCGAGCAACAGCACGGAGCGGTGCCCGACGATCGGACCCAGCAGCGCGTTCGCTTCGCCGGCGTGCAGCTGCTGCGGCGGGCCCTGGAACAGCTGTTTGACGAGCTCGGGCGAGAACACCATCACGAATCGCTCGTCGAACGTCGTGCCGAGCGTGACCACGTCCCCGTAGCGGCGGCGGACCGCGTCCAGGAACCGCACGCCGCCGACGACGAACCCGAGCGTCTGCAGCCAGCGCGGCAACGGTGGCCCCGGCGGCGGTCCGGCCGCAGCCGCGGCGGCGGGGGCAGGTGGAGTGTCGATCGTCGTGGCCATCCGGGGGCTGCGCCTCAACTGTGAGGTTAGGCGCCGCGCCGCGGCTGTCAGGGTAATTTCAGAGTCGTGTGCGATCGTGATCTGGTCACGATCGAGGTGGGTCAGCAATGTTGAGATTCCTACGCACAGCTTCAACCAGGCGCCTGCTGGCGACGATCGCGGGCGTGCTGGCTGTGATCGTGGCCGGGACGGCGATCGCCGTCGCGGCGACCGGCGCGGGACCCGTGCCCAAGCCCGAGCCGCTGTCGCACGCGGTCCACCAGGCGCTGTCGGCGCCGAAGCTCACCGGGATCTCGGCGAACATCAGCTTCACCAATAATCTGATCGACTCCTCGGACTTCGCCGGTCAGAGCACCGACCCGATCCTGCAGGGCGCGAGCGGCCGGCTATGGCTCTCGAACGATGGGCGGCTGCGGATCGAGCTGCAGTCCGACAACGGCGACGCGCAGGTGGTCGTCGACCAGCACTCGTTCTGGATCTCGGATCCGGCGCAGAACATCGTCTACGAGGGAACGCTCCCGGCCGGTCACAGCGGCGGCGACGCGACCGCGCACCACGGGATCCCGTCGATCGCCGGGATCCAGTCGTTTCTGACGCGGCTGATGGGCCGGGTCGACCTGTCAGGAGCGCAGCCGACTGACGTCGCCGGGCGGGCCGCCTACCGGGTGACCATCTCGCCCAAGCACGACGGCGGGCTGCTGGGCTCGGCCGAGCTGGCGTGGGACGCGACCAGGGGCGTGCCGCTCCAGTTCGCGATCTACGCGCGCGGCAACACCACCCCCGTGCTCGAGA
>Ga0302325_10017073_pt1 | contig 15358 bp, 16 predicted proteins | sample Palsa_T0_2_FD_201948 | JGI IMG/M metagenome (GOLD analysis project Ga0302325, IMG submission 201948) | Peat permafrost microbial communities from Stordalen Mire near Abisko, Sweden - Palsa_T0_2 | ecosystem: Environmental > Terrestrial > Soil > Palsa > Peat permafrost | place: Sweden: Abisko...
CATTCCTGAAGAGCGCCCAGAGGCGGTTGTCGAACAGGTGCGGATTCTGACGGTCGCCGACCCGGTATCGAAATGATTAAAACAGTTAACCGGCGCGTTGCCATCAAGGTGGCAGTCGCATATTCGGCTGCGCTGGGCGGTGCGAAAGCATTTGCTTTCAACCTGTTCGGCAAAACCGGCGAAGAACTCGCCACACCAAATCAAAGGAGAACCAAAATGGACGAACCGACATCGCAGTATCCCCCCCTTCCCGCCGATGACCTGAAGCGAAATCTGACGCTGGCTCAGATAGATGAGGATAAAACTCTTCCTCACATTGGTTTGGTCGGAGACACCTACACCATCACCGTCACCGGAGCGGACACGGCGGGAAGATTCTGCGAGATCGATATGCACATTCCGCCTGGAGGTGGGCCGCCCCCCCATCGCCACGACTTCGAGGAGACTTTTGTTATTTTGGAGGGCGAAATGGAGGCGACGTTTCGTGGTCTGAAATCGATTGTAAAGGCCGGAGACACCATCAACATTCCCGCCAACGCGCCCCATCGTTTTCACAATACTTCTGCCAACGCTACCCGGCTGCTCTGCATCTGCTCGCCTGCCGGGCAGGACGAGTTTTTCGCAGCAGTCGGAACGCCTGTTGCGACTCGAACAACGCCGCCGCCGAAGCTCGATCAAACTGAGCAGGCCGAGTTCATGAAGAAAATTATGGCGCTGGCTCCGAAATACCGGACGGAGTTGCTCAAAGAGGCATAGGCCTGAAGCAGAGTGGGGGAAAGACCTCTACTACGCAACCTTGGCTCGGATCTTCTTCATTGTGCTCTTAGGTTCCACTGTATCGGCGCCGTAGACCTGGATTTCGTAGTTACCTTGGGCTCGGGCCTTCCCGGGCCAACACGTCATCGCGAGTAGCGCGGATAACCGTATCCATGGCACACGATAGAGTCTAGGCATTATTGCTTGCCTCTTTCGTAATTGGGCACATTGGGCGTCAGCCTGCGGAGCAAAAACTCACGAATTAAATTGTCGGCGGCATGGCCTGCGATACTTAAGAGCCCATCGCCAAGAGTTAAGCCCAGTCCCCGGTCGGACCGGGGATAGTAAAGATTGGCTAAGCCGCCCGCGGCAAAGCTCCCGATTAAGCGGGAGTAGTTCGGCTCCGTTCGCCCGTCATCCCCCCGTGTGACAACTGCCCGCGTGACAGCATAAAGCATGCGCGAGCGAACACTGCCCGAACCCTTATAGAAGTACCTAGGATCCTGATGGATTAAGGAGGGGAGAATCGCGCTGCCGATCATCCGTCCGAGTACGTCATCTGCATAGGCTGCGACGTAGCGCTTCGCGTAACCTTCGCCTCCTTGTCCGTAGCCAGAAAATGTATTATTTGCCTGCTCGGCTCCGGCGATAATCCCTGTGCCCAGGAATTCAATTGGGTCAGCTATCGAATGCAAGGCAAGGTGGAATTTCTGCCTGGAGTTAAGGGGCGCAGCATCCCAGATGTAGCTGCTGTAAAAATTGGGGAGCACGCCCAATACGCGCTGCTGCTCTGCGGCTTTCACTTGTTCCTGCGCTAATTCAGTCGGCGTTACCACGACCCGTACTTCTGTTGTCGTACCTGCGACGGCCATGGATATTTTCAGCGGTGCACGTCTTTCGCCCGTCCCGACGACGATATCAGGAAGCACGAACCGAGCCATCCCCGGCGATGTCACCGTGAGGATAAAGTTCCCTGCGGGAAGTCCGCCAAAAGAGAATTCGCCGTTGTTGTCCGAAACTGATGTGTGCTCCTCTGCGCCTTTCTCGGATGTAAGCGTCACGGTCGCACCTGGAAGCGTGCTTCCATTCGCATCCAGTATTACTCCGGAAACAACGGCGGCTGTCTCGGCGCCAGATGATGAGGCAGCGTCTAGTACGTGCGACAAAGGATTTGGTGCATTCGGCCGCCCGTTGGTAGAGATGGAAGCGAGAGATTGCTGTGCATGTGCAGCGCAGGGGAAGGCACAGAGCAGCAGCATGAGTGGCAGGCTCAAGAAAAAACGCCCATCGGATGGGCGTTCCGGCGAGTGTTGTTCTGATGACCAGAACGACATTACAGAAGAGCTATAAACCGAACGGCCCATCCGGCAATAATCGAGTTGGAAGTACCGAAGGTGCTTCACTAAAGCCACTCCCGAGTAAATCTTAAAGCATTAAGACACGTTGCCGAACAAAAACTTAATACGGTGAGAACTGTTCTGTGCGGCATTTTCGCCGCCTGATGAGTAATGGCATCCCGGCAGTTTCACATCACAAGAGTGGCGGGGGGCCGAGGTTTTTCGCCCTGAATAGTTCTACTTTACGGTAGGCTACGTTGCTAGGTGGCTGGCGGGATTGAAAATTTAACCGATTTATGTCTTAATTGATTAAGATATGGACAGCGAATTGGGTCCGGCGAGCTTGTCCTCAGCATCGATCATTTCGTCTTGCTCCTCTATCAGTTCCCATGCGGAGGTACCCCGATCGTCGCTGGCTGTAAGACTTCGTTCATGTGAGGCTTCTCACACCTATCACCCTCGTCGCACGTCTACCCATATAAGAGTTCAATAAATGGCATCTTCTACCCTGCTTACAGCCAGTTCCAGACGTTCACGATTCAAAACCGTTCTCTGGATCTTCCTTGGTGTCACTTCGCTCTTTGTCTTCATCACTTCAGAAGTACTTCTTGTCACCGATTATCCGATGTACCACGCCTACCGTCTTCAGGTCATCTCCGACCGCCTTCTCCTCATCCCCCATACACTCAGCGGCGTCACCGCTCTGCTGGCCGGCCCTATGCAGTTTTCGTCGCGCCTTCGCCAGCGCCACGTCAAGTTCCATCGCATCCTCGGTCGCATCTACGTCATCTCCGTCTTTATCGGTGCTTTCACCGGCATCGCCCTCGCCGCCGGCCGCCCCGGCCTGCCAGGAACTTCGATGCAGGCCGCCGCGTGGATCGTCTGCACCACTGCTGCCTTCATCACTGCGCGTAACCGACAAATCGTCCAGCATCGCCAGTGGATGGCCCGTTCCTATGCCGTCACGTTTACGTTCGTCTCCAGCCGCGTGCTGAATCTCTGGCCCCGCTACTGGAGCCATCTTGGCGACACCCTCTCAGCCGTCGGTGTCATTGCCTTCACTCTTGCCTCCCTGCTTCTTGTTGACCTCGGCCTCAACTGGCGCGAGCTCACCACCCGTGCCTGATCGTCGCCTGTTATGAGAGCAATCAACATGAAACCATTCGCGTCCCCGGCCCCTGCGGCACCCACCTCTTTGCAAGACGAAGTTCTCATCCTCGGCGGAGGAGTGGCAGGCTGTGCTGCTGCGATCGCGTTCGCCCGCAAAGGGCGAAGCGTCAGGCTGATCGAACGCGAGCTCACAGCGCAGCACAAGGTCTGCGGAGAGTTCCTGAGTGGTGAGGCCCTTGAGGACCTGCACGCGCTCGGCATCGACGTGGCCTCGCTTGGCGCCCTCCCCATCGGTTACGTTCGCCTCGCCGCTGCTAGGCGCGCCGTCGAGGCTCCCCTGCCTTTTCTCGCAGCGTCGCTTACCCGCAAAGCGCTCGATACAGCGCTTATCGCCGAAGCCATGGCCGCGGGAGCCCGCGTAGAACGCGGCCGGAGCGTGCAGGCGCTCGGACGCACGACAAACAACGTCTGGCAAGCTACGCTCAGCGACGGCACCACCTGTGAAGCTCCAACGGTCTTTCTCGCCACGGGCAAGCACGATCTCCGCGGCCACACGCGCCCGAAGGAGCCGGAGCGATGGGTCGCTTTCAAGATGTATTTTCGCTTGGCGCCTGCGCAGGCCGCGGAACTTGCGGGGGCCTCTGAGCTGATGCTCTATCCGGGAGGCTATGGTGGTATCCAACCGGTTGAAGGCGGCATCGCAAACCTCTGCTGCGTGGTGCAACAGCGCCATCTTGCACGTGTGGGTCATCGCTGGGAAAATTTCCTGGCAAAGATGCAGCGCGACTGTCCACACCTCGCCATGAGGCTCGCCGCTGCGGAGCCGTTGCTGTCTAAGCCAATCGCCATCACCCATATCCCCTACGGGTTCATCCGCCGCACAACCGAGTTTGGGCTCTACTGCATAGGCGATCAGGCAGCCGTCATCCCCTCGTTCACCGGCGATGGCATATCCATCGGGCTGCATACGGCACGTTTTGCTGTGGCTGCCTACCTAGCAGCAGAGCCGGCACCGGTCTACCAGGCTAAACTGCGGTCCGCGCTGCTGCCCCAGATGCGGCTTTGCGAGTTCGCCGCCGACGGCTTGAACAACTCACTTTCACGCGCTGTTTTACCGTTTTGCCTCAGGGTCTGGCCCGGCGTGATGCGCTTAACGGCAACGCTGACACGCGTCTCGCAGCCTACCGTGGTTTCTCCGCATGCAGTCGTCAGCTGAGGCCCGGGCAGTGTAACGAAGTTTCCGGCTCACATGGAACCTGGAATGACTTCCGCTGGACGACCAGGTGGCGAGGGTGTCACAGCATAGAGTGTTCTCCCCGCAGTCCGGGGATAGACGGAGTTTGAATGATGGGTCCAGTTTGTATAAGCCGAATCGCCACCGCAACGCCGCCGCACGATGTCCATGCGGCGTTCGTCGACTACGCGTCCAGCATGATGCAGGATCCCCACGCACGGTCGCTACTTAAAGTTATGCAGCGGCGATCGGGTATCGAACACCGCTATTCGTTCATTCAAGCTGAAGGCAAGCTGGCGCCGAACTCGCTTGATGGGCGCGAGCTGTTCAAGGCGGGAAGCTTTCCTTCGACCGCGAAGCGGATGGAGTGTTTCGAGACATGTGCTCCTCTATTGATGAGGTGCGCGCTGGATCGGCTGGCGCTCACTCCGGAGGAGCGCCGCACCGTCCGCCACGTTATCGTGACGTGCTGCACTGGACTTTACGCACCAGGGCTGGATTTCGCGGCGATCGAGCATCTTGGGCTAGACCCAGGCACTGAGCGCACCGTGATTGGATTCATGGGCTGCTATGCAGCGCTCAATGGGCTCAAGCTGGCACGGCACATTGTTAGGTCTGAGCCTGAGGCGAGCGTGCTGATGATTAACCTGGAGCTATGCTCGCTGCACTTGCAGGAGACGCAGGATCTGGAAAAGGTACTGTCGTTCCTGCCCTTCGCGGACGGGTGCGCTGCAAGCCTGATCCGCCTCGATGATCACGGATTTGCCCTCGACAGCTTTAGGGCGGTTTCGATACCCGACACGCGCGAATTAATTCTGTGGCGCATAGGCGATCTTGGGTTCGATATGGTGCTGTCGGGAAGAATCCCTGTAGAGCTGAAAAAGTCCCTGCGCGAGCGCGCGAGGGAACTTGATCCGGATGGCAACATAGGCATGTGGGCTGTGCATCCGGGCGGGAGAACGATTTTGGACGCTGTACGCGAAGGGCTGAGCCTCGCACCGGAGAAGCTGGCGCCCTCACGTTCGGTGTTGCGGCGGTTTGGAAACATGAGTTCTGCCACGGTTATGTTTGTGCTGCAAGACATGATGCGCGAAGCGGAACCAGGGCAGCGCGGGTGCGCGATGTCGTTTGGCCCGGGTCTTACGGCGGAGACGATGAACTTCCATGTCGTTTAAGAGCAATTCGGCAGCCGAGGTTACTGAGTCCGCGATAACTATCGATTTTTCGCGACGAGCCGATCTGTCTGAGTGGATGGACGAGCCATGCTCGTATAGAAATCTGCGAGGCTGCCTGCGCGATCTGGAGCAGGTGAATCGTGTTTCCTTCGGGTATAGGCCCACGCTCGCGTGGCTTGAACAGTTTTCGCCGGTGCCGAGCCAGCCGTTGCATATTGTCGATGTAGGATGCGGCGGCGGCGATATGCTGCGGCGGATCGAAAGCTGGGCGACGAGGAAACGGGTAGATGTCAAACTCACTGGGGTCGATCTGAATCCTCATGCGATCCGCGCCGCTCGCGAGTTTACGCGCGCTGAGAGCCGGATCGAATGGATCGCCGGAGATGCATATTCCATCGACCCGGATTCGGGTCCGATTGATGTGATCATCAGTGCTCTGTTCACGCACCATTTGACCGACGACGAGATTCTTCGTTTTATCGGGTGGATGGAGCGGGTCGCACGCCGCGGCTGGTTTATCAATGATCTTCATCGCAGCCAGACACCGTATATGTGGTTTAAGGTGCTCGCCGCCGCAATGCGGTGGCATCGTTTCGTGCGCCACGACGGCCCTGTTTCGTTTCAGCGGGCGTTCTTGCCGGACGAATGGAAAAACTACACGGAACGCGCAGGTTTGTCCGCCCGAGATGTTTCTATTGTGGCTGTCCGGCCCGGACGCCTCTGTTTGGGACGAGTAAAACCGCGATGAAGCGCCTACGAGATTGCGGCGACGAGGATTAAAAAATGAAACCCTTCATGACTGCGTTTACCGTCGCATTAACCCTGCTGGCCGCCTCACAGGTGTTGGCGCAGCGCCAGACGTTTACCATCGATTCCAATGGCAGCGAAGTCAAGATGACATTGAAAACCACTCACGAGATTGTAAATGGCACTTTTCATATTGATTCTGGCTCCATCGACTACGACCGAAACGTTTCCAGCATTTCCGGCACCGTGGTAGTTGCGGCTGGTAGCGGCAGGACCGGCAACGACAGCCGGGATAAGAAGATGAACAAAGACATCCTCAGGGTGGAGCAATACTCGACTGTGACCTTCGCCCCAAAGAGCTATACCGGTACCATCGCTCCATCCGGTGATTCCACCATTCAGGTTGCAGGCGTATTAACGCTGCTCGGTACACCACACGACATCGCGGTGCCCATGCACGTCCATATTGACGGCGCGGGCTGTACTGCAAAAACGCATTTCATGATTCCTTATGTGCAGTGGGGCCTCAAGAACCCGAGCTTCTTGATTTGGAAAGCAGACAATGATGTTGCCATCGACTTGGATCTGGTAGGTCACCTGTCGAGTTGATTTTATAAATAAAGGACAACCGAAATCAGGGGTACGAGGAGATCGCTCTTTAGTGCGGCCACTGCTGAGTGGCCGCGAGACCGGTCAGCAAAAGACAAGCAAGCGCTAAAGACTAGTGGCGATCGACGGAAGATATTCGCTTATAGATACCAAGAGCTGCCGTGGCTGTTTGTTGGATGGCCGGTTTAATCGGTAGTCCCTTAGCATCCGTATCGACCAACGCTATGGTTTGTGACGTTGCCTCTTTGTTGCCGGTGACAGCATCACCACGCCGATGAAGTTGGGGTACTGAACCATTTTGCGAAGAGAGAGTCCCTGTGAGGGTGTTCGACTCTACATCCAGTTGGGGTAGGTCCTCTCCTGGCGGGTTCGGATGAACCACTTGCCCGTGCTCGTTCGCTGAAGAAGTAAGCAACCGGCCTCTCCTGGCAATTTTTATTTTGTTGGCCAACTCACCCCGAGGCGCCTCGGCCGCAGATGTTAACGATGCGGTGGAGACTGGCGAACGCGCAAAGGAAAGGAAGATCGCCAACGAAGGCGCCACCCCGAGAAAGACAGCGGTGATCGTCATGCCGGAAGCGATTCGCAGATAACCCGCCCATCGAGGGAACGTTTTGGCACCAGCCAGGATGGAATGGACACGAAGTGTTAGATGATGAGCAGAACCCGCAAAATCGATTCCCCAGCCGTCGGAATCAGGAACGACATTCGGCCGTGCGAAGCGAACAAGACACTCGGCATACGCTGCTCGTCTTGCGGGACAACGAGCAACAACCGCAAGGTCGCATGCCAACTCTCGGTCAAACTGCATCTTTCGGACGGCATACCAGATTGCGGGGTGAAAAAAGAGCAGCCCTCGCGCGGCGACCGCAAGTTCATTCCAGACGGCATCCCAACGGTGAACGTGGTGAAGCTCATGACGCAGAATGTCTTCCAGTGCAGAGCGATCTTGTTCAACACAGGAACTTGGTAGAAGAACAATCGGCCGGATCCAGCCGAACGTCGCCGGAGAGGTAGCACCGGACAGAATCAATAACTTTGAACGGCTAGCGCGGAGTTCCCTGGCAACAGATTGGAAGGTCTTCCCGATTTCGATGGGCGGCTCGGTGGTGAAGCTGAGCACCCATCTTAGATAATGGCGCTTCTTCAGATGAGCAAAGATCGCATAACACAACGCCAGCAAGTAGGCGATCCCAATTACGCGTAACGTGAGACCAAGCGGAAAGGCCCAGGATGTCGGAATCTGCCAGGCTGTGGGCGAGGAAACCACCGGGTTCGCTGCGATCGTGACAGCCGTTGTCGACTGCAGTACGGGTCTCCAAAGCGCGCTCGCCAAGTAGAGCCAGTACGCAGCCGTGCCATAGATAAATCCTGACCAGAGTACAAACCTGAGTTTCGGCGAATGTGCCAGACGGCTCAAGGCAGCACATGCTGCGAATGCCAGTGTCGACTTGAGAAAAAAACCCGCAATCGCAGCGATGACACTAAGCAAAAAGTCTGGGTCCATAGCTCCCTGCATCATTCCCGGTCGCAACTACCTCGCTCCTGCTTTTTACGATACTCCCGAATATATGCTTCCAGTTTATCTTAATAGATTAAGATTGAGCTTGCCTTTATTTCTTTAATCAGGAACACATTTTCATCACAGACGCTCTCATGGCCGAACTGGCAATACTCAGAAACACCGCTGGGGTGAAGAGCAATTTGGGTACCATGAACCGGTTGAGATGGCGGAGCTCTTCCTCATGGGTGCATCTTGCAGCCCGTTTGTTCATGCTCGCATGCCTGATTTCTTCGCGGATGGATTCTCTGCATGCCCAGACGCAGACCGTGCAGATCGTTCCCGGGACGCCGCTATCGATTGGGTTGCCGCTCCACTCACCGATGCGGTCCGGTGAACAAATAGAAGGTCGTCTTCTTTATCCGGTATTCGTTGGAAATAGGGTCGCGCTACCGGCGGGCGCATCTCTCCGCGGGCGCGTAATTCGACTGGACCCAGACCGCGGTCGCCGGATACATTCCCGCCTTCGCGGAGACTTCACGCCCTTTCACGTCCCAGTTGTGCAGTTCGATCAGGTGCTTTTCCAGGATGGCGCAGTGCAATCGATTTCGTGCACCAACGCCAAGGATGGCATGGTGATCTTGCGCCTCTCGCCTCCGCCAGGACAAAAGAAAGGCTCTTTGATCAGGCGGCAATGGAGTGATTTCAAACAGCGGATTAGAGAGACCACTGCGGTATTTACTGCGCCGGGCCGGGGTGATCGATTGGTTCAATTCATTTACACCCAGCTGCCGTACCACCCGCAACGAATCGAAACCGGGACCACTTGGACGGTTGAATTGGCTCAACCGCTGCGGATGGAACTTGATGACAGTCTGCCGACCGCGGCACGTGTCTCGGCCGATGAGGGCAAGCGTGGAACGATCGTGAGCCCAACGACAGACCCGGCCAAGCAGCCAGACGAGCAAACGAGTGAATGGCACTTGCGCGCTTACCTGCAGCAAACCATCAGCTCCGCCAAGGCGAAACCAGGCGACACCTTTCACGCTTATGTTGCAGAGCCTGTTTTCAATTCGGCACACGCTGTTGTTGTTCCCGAAGGATCGCTGCTCACCGGAGAAATCACGCACGCCAAACCAGCTCGTTCTTTCGGGCGCCAGGGGAAATTGCGATTTCATTTCAAGGAATTGAAGCTTCCAAGCGGCTTCTCGCAGCCCGTCGAAGGTACACTCTCCGGGGTGGATTCGGACAAGTCCGCTAATCTGCAGATCGACCCTGAGGGAGGTATTCAGCCACAATCTCAAAACCGTGTCGTTGTACCGCTCCTCTTAACTTTGCTTGCCGGGCGTGCTTTTGATGATGATGAAAACCAAACGTTTAACAACGCTGTCGCATCGAATGGCTTTGGGATTGTTGGTCGAGTCGTAGGGATAGCCGCGAGTTCCCGCAACGTTGCGGCCGGAATCGGCATTTACGGCGCTGCGCTCTCGTTTTACGATCTTTGGTTGGCACGCGGCCACGATGTCGTGTTCCCCAAAGATACGCGCGTTGAGATCACCACAACACCAAGTCGTAGCCCACTGAAGGCTTCAACAGTCAAGCAAAAGCCCGCTCTATCTCCTTAAGGCGATGAGCATAACGGCGTTGAGAAACGCTGGGCAAGAGCAGGCTTCACGAAGACTGCTTTGAGTCACTCGGAAGCGAGCTGGAGTCTTCTATTAATGCGCGGCCAATACTGGCGAAGGAGATTTCCCCCGAATCTCCACCCCATATCGGTCGAATAGCGAATGAGCGTGCTGCCCACCCCACGGCTACCCTGCGGGTAATATGCATTTGCCAAAGTCTCGCCTGCCAAAGGTCCTAACAGGCCGGAGTAGTTGACCACTGGTGCTCCCGAGTCGTTCCGCGTGATTACCAGGCGCAATGCTGCATATTTCAGCGAGTCACGGAAGGAAACCTGCTTTTTCACGTAGAAGCGCGGATCTTCGTATGTGACGGAAGCCAAAAGACAGGTGCCAAACAAATTGTACGAAGCGGCCCGCACCATATCCGCCCCGAAGCGCTTACCGTATCCTCCAAGCTCCTGACCGTATCCGGCCGGCTTATTTCTGGCCTGTCCAACCGCTGCACCTACCAAAGCACCACCAAAGGTAGATAGCGCGACGCTGTTGTTCGCTGCAAGCTCACATTTGTTCCAGCCGCTCAGTCGTCCGTGGGCAGTTGCCAGATCCGGAAACACCACCGACTCCTTCTGAAGCGTCAGAAACATCGCGACGCCACTTTGGAGCGGATTTGGAGATTCTCGCTCGGTGCCTGACTGTTGAACAGCCGCGGGTGCGTCTGGCAGCTTTTGCTGTGCAATCACGTGTTTGCAAATCAAGCAGCCTGATAGGGCAATTAGCAAGAGCCGACGCATTAACATTCCTTTTTCTTCGACTTTACGACGTCGAGTCTTCAGTCGAAGATGGTCCGGCAGCGGCATTCAGCAGTCAGCCAATCGGCTTCTTGAACAATGTGAGCGAAACCTGAGATGAGCTAAGCGTCAGGCCTCAATTGCGAATCAAAATCACGAAGGCACCCACTGCAGTGACTGCGATCACGATTATGGCTCCAATCGCAAAGTACAAATAAGCAGCTGGAAGATCTTCATCGTCTGCAGCCATCTCGTTCACTCTCTCGAGCCGCTTCGGCAGGTGCTCAAGTCAACGGCCGGACTGTTCGAAGCGGCCGCCCACAATTAGTCTTAGTCCTTTAAGACTACTTGTCAAGCACGCCTTTGATAGGAAACACACTGATCGGCGAACCCACTGCCCGCACGAGTTGAGAGAACCGCGCGACCGCAGGTGTCTCATCCTGGTTAGCAGGCAGGTCTCGGCGGGCCGTCCTATTACGATTGCCGCCCATGACATGGGTGCACCGCCGGGGCTGCTATGGGCCTCAGAGTATCCGGAAGAAGTCAGCGGACTTGTTTACATCGAAGTCCCTGTCATGTTGCAAACGATATTGGAGAAAATCATCGATTACACACCTGCCCGGTATCGAAATGACAAAAGCAGTCAAGCGGCGGGTTGCCATCAAGGTGGCAGTCGCATATTCGGCTGCGCTGAGCGGTGCGCTTGCTCAGATAGATGAGGATAAAACTCTTCCTCACATTGGTTTGGTCGGAGACACCTACACCATCACCGTCACCGGAGCGGAAACAGCGGGAAGATTCTGCGTGATCGATATGCACATTCCACCTGGAGGTGGGCCTCCCCTACATCGCCTGGAGATAATCTATGCTGAAAGAAGCAGCGCAAGCCGGGCAACACTTTCGCTGGACTCGCACTGTGGTTATTCCGATTTGCTTTTCTTCCGGCCGCCTCGCTTCGTTTCGAAGCAATGATTCGCGCACCGCGGCGCGGCCGCCTGTATCGATTTATAAAGAATATTGAAAAGGCTATTTCCTCCGGTCTTTTTTTGAGCTTGATCGGATCGCTGTACTAGTAGACAGGAGAAGGATGATGGCGCAGGACAAGACTGTTCTAATCACCGGTGCATCCACCGGCATCGGCAGGGCAACGGCGTATTACTTTCAGCAGCAGGGTTGGAATGTGATCGCCACCATGCGTGACCCCGAACACGGGAAGGAACTGAAAGCGCTCGACCGGGTTCTGGTGACCTCATTGGACGTTACGAATTCGGACTCGATCCGACAGGCGATGAAGGCTGGAATCGAACGCTTCCATTCGGTCGACGTGTTGGTCAACAATGCGGGCTTCGGCGCCTACGGTCCGCTGGAAGCCACCAGTATGGATACGATACGCCGTCAGTTCGATACCAACGTCATCGGTCTGCTGGAGACCACCAAGGCGGTGCTGCCACATTTCCGCGCTCAGCACTCTGGTGTGATCGTAAACATCTCCTCGATAGGCGGCAAGGTCACCTTTCCGCTCGGCACGCTGTACCACGGCACAAAGTTCGCGGTCGAGGGCATCAGCGAGTCTCTCTCCTACGAGATGCAGGCAATCGGGGTAAAGGTCAAGATCGTGGAACCTGGCGCAATCAAGACCGACTTCGCCACGCGATCGTTTGCCTTCAGCAACGACGAGTCTTTGATTGAGTACCAGAGGACGGTTAAAGGTGTCATGACCGCCGTGGAACCCATGATGGCGAACGGCGCCGATCCAGTTCTGGTGGCAGAGGTCATCTTCCAAGCCGCGACGGATGGATCGGACCAATTGCGATACCCTGCCGGAAGTGACGCGCAGCCCATCCTCGAAAAGCGCCGCAGCCAGGATGACCATACATTTATGACGGAAACACTCGCGAACTTCAGTTAGATCGATACTCGGCTGGTTCGGCGGGTATCGGAAAGCCGTATCAGCAGTTCGAACATCGTATGTTCGGCACGAACCCGGCGTGCGCGATGGAGTGTCGGAGTTTATGCGTGATGTAGAAGTCCTGATGCAGCACCGGACCATCGACGAGATTGAGCTCCTCTTGGGACAGGGCGACTTCGCGTTCCTCGCTGCCAAAGGGACGCACGAAGGCAAACCGTGCGTGTACATCGACCTATACCGCGTGGAGAACGAGAAAGTTGTCGAGCATTGGGGCTTTCCCGAGATGTCGCCGCCGCCTGCGGAATGGAAGAACAGCAACGGTATGCTCTAGCCGAATCCAGCAACCTGCTCTTCATTTAGGACAGTCGGCGTTTCCCAACCCTTACGGCTCGCCATAGCGCTTGGCTACCGAGAACGGTGAGCAAAAGAGCCTCGATCTGCTCGAGTCCTACCCTTGGCCGGGTAACATTCGCGAATTGCAAAATATCAACGCGAATGTAGCCGGGAGAATTGTGAGAAGAAATTTCTAGGCGATTGCCGCTAAGCTGTTCATTTTGTTGGCGTCCCCGACGGGATTTGAACCCGTGTTATCGCCGTGAAAGGGAACGGCGATTTCGTAACTTACTGAAACTAGACGGCATGGATAGCGCCCTAAGACCGTTAAAGGCACAGTGGGAGCGGGTTATCGGACTGTTATCGGACCATGATTTGCACGGTGCTTCGGAGCCAAAGTCATGGAACCAGCACATCAGATTCTCATCTCAGACATGCCGGCGAAGCCGCCGCGCTCAAAACTCGAACCCCACTGCGAGTTGATCCGCGAACTGCGCCGTAAGGGGCGCACCTATCGTGAGGTGGCCGCGCTGTTTCGGGAACGGCTTGGCCTGGAGGTTGCCCCTAGCACGCTTCACTCCTTCGTGAAAGTCCGCGCCAAGCATCGCAAGCGCACTCAATTTGAATTGCCTCCGCCAGAAACGGTGGCTATCGAATCCCCTGTTCTGGACCGCGTTGCCGCCCTCAAGACCAAGCCCGTGCTTCCAGACGCGAAGCGAGCGCGATTTGTTTTCCGCGAAAACGAACCTCTCACCCTCACCAGCAATGGAGGTGGGGAATGAGCGCCGAAGCGAAACGTGTGGTCTTCACCATGGGTGGAAAAGGCGGCGTCGGGAAGACCGGCGTCATGGTCGCTTTGGCGGAATGGTTCGCAGCGAACGAAATCCCGGTAACGTTGCTCGACCTCGACACCGAGAACAAGACACGCGGCTCGCTCAAGCATTTCTTCAATGGCTCGGTCACCAAGGTCAATATCCATACTCCTGCCGGTCTCGATGCTTTCGTCGATCATCTGGAAGGTGGTGCGCCGATCATTCTTGCCGATATGGGAGCCGGAGCGGGCCAGGTCGCCGCCGATTGGTTCGATTTGATGTATGACGATGTGGCGGCGACGGGCGTTCGCTTCACTGCCGTTGGCGTAGTGACGCCTGACCCGGCGAGCGTCGAGAGCATCCTCGCTTGGGCGAGCCGGTTGCAGGATCGAGCGGCCTATGCGGTGGTCGAAAACGCCACGAGCGCCTTGGCCGACTTTACCTACTGGAACTCGACAGAGCAGGCGAACCGTTTCCGGACGGCCTTCGAGCCGGAAATCCTACGGATGGAATTCAGGCTCGCCGAACTTGAAAACCCCATTCGTCAGCACGGGATCCAGCTCGGGCAGGTAGCCGAGCGCAAGGCTCCGGTCGAGGAGCTGAAGCGGGCGTCTCTGGTGATGCGCGCGCAAAGCTACCGGAGGCGGCTCTTCTCTGAATTCGACCGGGCCAGGGGGGTCTTCCTGCCATGAGCACGGCTCCGACGAACGCCGACTCGATTTATGTTGTGGCGGGGGAGCCGACACTTTTCGACTCTCTCGCCCGTCTTGTTCCCGAAGAATTGCAGGCCGCTTACTATCGGGTTTTGGCGCACACTCGCACACTCGGCCCCGATGATGAAATGCTGCGGATCCTTGAAGCGATGGGCGTCTTGGCTCTTCTTACCAGGCGTACGCCCAACGACATTGCTGATGAGCGCGAACGATTTCAGGAGCTACTCCAAGTTCATCAGCAGATCTCGGATGACATCCGACAGAAAACCATCGCCTACGTGCGTGAACTAGACGTACGCGTTTCCAGGCTGCCCAAAGAGATTGAATCCGGGCTTGATCCCAGTCGGATTGCGCGCTTGCTTGGTGAAACCCTCCTCCAGCAGTTTCTACAATCCGGAATCTCCGACACCGTGAGGGGCCTGCAAACGACCGGCGTGGCCATGACCAGTGCCCAGAAAGACCTTTCTGCTGCCCTGCGCAATTTGTCAGACTCGCGGGGTGTAGTCGCACAGATTGAGACTGCCAACAATCGGCTGACGCATTCTCTTGAAAACCGCGCGAAGGCTGTGGACAAGCTCCTACGCGATCTCAAGAGCGATCTGCTGAACGTCTGGGTTCCTCTCATTGCCGGTGCCACTCTGTTGGTCGGAATGTTTGGGGGCATGGCCATTCAAGATTGGCGGGACTCGGTTCCGACCGCTGCAACGCC
>Ga0302325_10017074_pt1 | contig 15357 bp, 13 predicted proteins | sample Palsa_T0_2_FD_201948 | JGI IMG/M metagenome (GOLD analysis project Ga0302325, IMG submission 201948) | Peat permafrost microbial communities from Stordalen Mire near Abisko, Sweden - Palsa_T0_2 | ecosystem: Environmental > Terrestrial > Soil > Palsa > Peat permafrost | place: Sweden: Abisko...
ACTACGACGATCTGTTCAAAGAGTTTCTGCCCGAGAAGCTCGACTGGTAGCGGAGTGCCGCGCGACCCTTGCGGCGGCTTGCTTAATCACCATCGACCGGGGATCCCGACGATTACCTCTAAGCTACTGACAAAGTTAAAGGACTTACGGGTTTGGCAGACCAAAGCCCGACTCTGGGATGGCGCACATGGTGGTACCGGATGACGGCGGAGGGTTGCGGGAATGGCGGTGCGGCTGAAAGACATAGCGCGCGATATGGGTGTGTCCACGGTGACCGTATCCAAGGTTCTGCGCGGCAGTAAGGACGTTGGCGAGAAGACCAGGCAGCGCATTCTGAAGCGCATGCACGAGTTGCACTACCGGCCGAATCTGATGGCCCGCGCGCTGGCCACCGGCAAGACGTACACCGTGGGCTTGGTCGTGCCGGACCTAGTGCATCCCTTCTTCGCCGAGTTCGCCAAAAGTCTGAGCGTGGTGTTGCGCGAGAGCAACCGAGCGCTGATTCTTGCTTCCTCGGAAGAGGACCCGGAACTGGAGCACCAGGAGATACGGACGCTGCTGACACGCGGCATCGACGTGCTGCTGATCGCGTCATGTCAGATCAAACTGAAAAATTTCTACAACCTGAGCGAAGAGCGTACCCCTTACCTGCTCGTCGATCGCAACTTCCCTTACCTGAGTGCACACTTTGTGGGATCGGACGACTTCAAGGCTGGCGAGATGGCGACACAGCATCTGATCGAGACGGGCCGCAAGAACATTGCCCACATCGGCACCGACAAGATCAGCACAGGGCAAGAGCGATTGCGGGGGTACCGTTCGGCACTGCAGCGGAACCGCATAGAGATTCCCGAGGAGTATGTGATGATGCGGGAGCGTTTTGAAGAGACCGGGGATGCTGAGGGGTATCAGGCCGTGCAGAATCTGCTACGGCTGAAGCAGCGGCCGGACGCCATCTTCTGTTATAACGACCTGACGGCGATTGGCGGCATCCGGGCCGCGCTCGTCGCCGGGTTGCGAATTCCGCAGGACATTGCCTTCGTCGGCTGCGGCAATTTCCGTTACGCCAATTACCTACATGTGCCGCTGACCTCGGTGGACCAGTGCACGGAAAAGCTGGGCAAGGCTGCTGGCGAAATGGCGCTTCGGCTTGTGGATGAACCGGATCAGACGGCGGTTTCGGTGATTGTGGAGCCCCGGATGGTGGTCCGAACGAGCAGCGTGGCCTAGCGCTTTCCTGCTACTGCTGCATCGGACGGGGAATGCACGAAGTAAGTTGACCCGCGCTGAACGGTTCCGCTGAATGACATTCGGGGATTCACGAGAATTTCGTCATCTTCCATAGCGCCCAACAGCACGATCCCAATGTGATGAGCATAATGATGGTGAGGATAGCCAGCCAGTGAGAGTTGACGGCAATCGATGGAATTGCGGCATTCCTGCCCAGCCAGACAAAGATCCCCGCTGCAAACGCGACGATGAGATAGTCCCACCATCCGCGCCTTTCCTGATTGTTGCCAGAATCCGATCCACGATATTCGGCCAGCACCCGATGGTAATCCATGTCATAGCGCTTGCATTCCTCAACGAGTACCTTCTCCATCGAGGAGTGCTCGCCTTCGCCGGCCACCGCGGAGCTTATGGACAGCGCTCCGAGAATCATGACGACCGAGCCACCGACCACGAGAAGCTTTTGGGTGAAGGGCACATGCGAGAGTTCACCGAAGACCAGGGCTCCCCAGGCAAGCCCCCATAGCTGATTGGTATTTGACAGAGGAATGCCTCGCCCGATTCCCAAGTGTTTCACGGCAAATTGTTGGAAAATATCTCCGATGACCCACACGAATCCACCGAGAAACAGCCAGAAGAGCATAGGTTTTACCTGGCTGGAGTGAAAGACGGGCGAATTCGTGCCACCATCGAGCGCCAAGACAAGCGCGAGCATCGTACTCAGTTCGCCAACCGTGAAGGCCGTCACAAAGGACAGTGGGTTCATGCCGCTGATGTACGCCTTGCGGTAAGGAACATACATGGTGCCCCATAGAAGGCTGGCCCCAGCCGCGGCCATAATCCCATGGACGGCGTTACGAGGGGCCGATATCCCACCTTGTATCGTGCTGAACCCGAGTAAAATGGCCGCCGCGACAATCGCAATCGCGCCGATCACGACTTTAGCAACGGTTGTTCCACTTGCGCCGCGCAGCTCTCCAAACAACAGCCATCCCCAGAACAGCCCGATCAACGAGTTCGCATTCCACAATGGGAATGCGATAGCAAGACCTACATCTCTGATGGCGAAGACCGTAAGCGTATTTGCGACCGCCCACAGAGCGCCTGCGAGCAGTGCCCAGACGATAAGATGTCTTTTTCGAGCGAGGTCCGAGATGATGGAGCGCGTGCCCTTAAGCAGAGTGGGAACAGTCCACCGTGCGGTAAAGACTCCTGCCACCATGCAAAGCGAGATGGCGAACGGCGATAACCCAGACGTGACGAGTTTGGTCGGGGCCTCAGCTGCGCCCAGCCACACACCGGCTCCAATTCCACAAGCGACTCCAAGGCCGTGCAAAGATGCGAATTTCTGAGATAGTGAGCCTGTTTGTGTCTGAGTGATCATGAACGGATAGATTGGCTCGTAACTTTGAACTTGAAATTGCTTGATCAATGCAGCTCGACTAGAACGGCGATTCCGATCAATAAAACCGCGAGCGGAATGACGAAGTGAATGTCAGTAACAACGGCTTTGGCGGTTCGCAGAAATCCAATTTGATTCCTCTTCACTTTGGCCTCATCGACAACGCCTTGCAGCATGGATGCCGGAAAATTAAGGGAAACGAATAGGCGCAACAGCGTAGTGCTTGGTGACGGCGCTGTCAACGTTGCTTTGCAACCTTGCGCGGCCGGCTCGTAAAATTGGCCAGAAATTTGGTACGGTTTGGTACGGTGGAAATTTCGGATGGTCCGCAAGTGTTAGAATCAAAAGGACAGCCGCATAGCTCAATTGGTTAGAGTGCTACCTTGACACGCTTCTGTGGTCCAGTACTCCCAACAACTTAGAGACCGTCGGGGACTGCTCGAGTACGCTCAAGTACGGCAAAGACGGGTTTATTACAGGTGATTTTACAGGTGCGATTTTCTCGCCCGGCGCTACTAGGCGAGCAAAACACGAAAGCGCTAAGATTCCGCTTGTGGACGAGGGCCGCAAACGTGTGCTCGCGATTGTAGCGGGAATCCTCGTGGCGCGGCAGCTGAAGACGGCAGACGATTTGTTCGGCGGACCACAGGGCAGTCCGAGAACCAATGCGATGATAGCGGCGGCGGGTCAGTGGGGGGATCTTTTGGTGCCCGCCTCCACAGGCTTATTTCTTCCAACTGATCTCATGGTTTTCAAAGTCGAAGCCGATTTCTTCTAGGTGCGCGCCGCGTATGCTCAACAGGCCATCGAAGTCGCGCCCATCATCTCTCTGGTCTGCCACCACGAAACCTGCCTGTGGGCCAAGCTCTTCTTTCCCCAGGCGCATGTCCGGGATCAGCACTGCCTGACGTTGAAACTCTCCGCCAACGTTCGTCGCCTTGGCTGGTCTTCCCGACGGCCTAGAGATCGGGTTTTCATGGTGACTTTGGAAGAGCATCAGGGCGGAAGCTCCCGTGTCGACTAGCAAGCGCACTGGCTGGTCGTGCAATCGTACTTGCACGGTGATAAAAGGTGGGCCGGTTTTGAACGAGACTGTGGAGCGGGTTCGTTCCATCGGGCCGAACCGCAGCCGTTTGGTTTTGTAATTGATGCTGAAACTAGTCTTGCCTAGCACATCCAGACCAACGATGGCGTCAATTCTCCTCCCCAGTGTTTTCTCGAACGAGGAAAGGTCCTGCACTAAGACTGGAATGCTTTCAGCACGGGCGGGACCAACCGCAACGACCGACAGGGTGGCAAGCTTGGTCTGAACATTCTGGTTGACCAGGCCTACCTTGCCGTTTCTCTCGCTGAGACCAAGAGTTGTTGAAATTCTCTGATCAATCATGCTTGGGTAGGCCCCCGTGTCAATGATGAAGGTCAACTTCTCCAGTGTACCGATCGACCCTTCCACGACCACGAGGTAGTCCCTGTAGAGCTGAATAGAAAGCTCAATGGAATTATGGAAAACAGGCTTCGTCTCTACCGGCACAACGACTGAATTGGATTGGGCAAGTAAGGGGTTACAAAACAAACCTAGGACCGCTGGTGAAGCGATCGAAAGCAGGATTGGTTTCATTCGTCACCTCCGCAATGGCGTGTGGTGACGCGGACCTTGAGGCCTCTAGATCAGGACCTCAAGACACCTGGGAATGCTCTCTATGTGGAAGGTTGGTCGGGCGGTTGTTCCTCGGTTACTCTCGATGTGACAGCAACTTACATGCATTGTTCCTGGAAGGTTCCGGTGGCAGTTGGACGGCACAACCAAGAGTGCTAGACTCGCGCTAATCATTCCGGGTTGCGATCCCCATGGAAGGAAACAGTCCACTAGCGCCGTCCGTTCGTTTTGGACCCTTCGAACTTGACGTCCGCTCGGCTGAACTGCAATACAACGGGCGCAAAATACCCATTCACGAACAGCCCTTTCAGGTTCTGCTTGCACTGCTCGAACGTCCCGGTGAGTTAGTTACCCGCCAGGAACTGGTCCACCGGCTATGGCCGGATGGGACGTTTGTAGATTACGAACGCGGCCTTAACAAAGCGGTCAACAAGTTGCGGGACGTGCTGCGAGACTCGGCAGACGCGCCACGCTACATCGAGACGCTCCCGCGACGGGGATACCGCTTCATCGCACCGCTAGAAGGTGGAAGTGCGTTAATAACGGCATCGGGTAGTGCCGTAGTGGCCGAAGCGGGGAGGCAACACAGAATCTGGGCTATCTTTCTGAAAATTATGGTTGCCGGGGTTGGGGCAAGCGCCGCGGCGTTTTTGATTTTGCAGTTGGCCACTCGCACGAAAGACCCACACGGCACTTTCGAACGGATGGGGATACGGCAAATTAGCAAAACCGGAGATATCCGGGAGGCAGCGATCTCACCGGATGGGAAATACATCGCCTATGTACTTGAATCCGCTGCACAGCAGAGCATCTGGATGAGACAAGTGACAACAACGAGTGCGGTCCAGATTGTTGCTCCGGGTCAAGAGCCCTATACGGATTTAACCTTTTCTCCGGAGGGGAGCTATCTCCTCTACCGTCGTATGCTGCGCTCGGAGGGGACGGGACAACTGGAAGAGGTTCCCGCACTCGGAGGTAATCCCAAGAGACTGGTTGACAATGTTGACGGTGGAGGGACATTCTCACCGGACGGAACTTGGGTCGCGTTTGTCCGTAATGATCCTCCGAAAGCCGAAAGCTTGCTGGTCGTGGTAAATACCGACGGAACAAATGAGCGGATTCTGGCGCGGCATTCCCTCGCGGATTTGTTCTGGGCACCGGCTTGGTCGCCGGACGGCAAGTTGATCGCCGTCGGCTCCGGTGGCTTCATGCCGCAATCGCTGCTTAGGCTGTCGTTGATTTCGGTAGGAAACGGCAAAGAGGAATTTCTCACAGCACAAGAATGGGCCTCTCTCGGCGGGTTGTCCTGGTTGGCCGACGGCAGCGGGTTGGTCATGACTGGCCAGATACAGGACCGGTCGAACGACGCTGGACAAGTGTGGTATTTACCCTATCCCAGTGGCGAGGCACACCAGATTACCAATGACCTGAGCAACTATGTTGGTGTCACTGTGACGCACGATTCACAGAACCTGCTTACGGTGCGAAAGGAGCGAACTTCGGCGATTTGGCTCGTTGCCAAGGGTCCTTCGGGGGGTGCGCTGCCGATAACGTTTGCGGAGAGCCGGGCTGATGGCCTGTTCGGTTTGTGCTGGACGCCGGACGGGAAGATTGTCTATTCTTCGCGGGCGGACGGCACGTCTGAGTTGTGGGTGATGAAGGCCGACGGCAGCCAGCAACAGCAATTGACCGCTAACGGGGCGTTCAATGCCGATCCAGTAGCCCTGCCTGACGGTCGCTCGGTCATCTTCACTTCTTCTCGTGCAGGAGGGAACCACCTTCTGTGGCGTATCGCCATCGACGGCAGCAATTCCCGGCAGCTTACCCACGGCCGAGATGAATTCCAAGCGGATGTGTCGCCCGACGGAACATGGATGGTGTTTACCTCGACGGAGTCAGGCAAGACGACGATTTGGAAATCGCCGCTCGAGAATGGGCACCCTGTGCAACTTGAAAAGCAGCTATCCTGGTTTCCCGCAGTTTCTCCCGATGGCAGATGGATCGCGTACATCCTTTACGATGAAGGAAAGCATAAATACCAAATTAGCATCGTTCCAGACGGGGACGGTCCCTCAACTCGAGCAATCGATTTGCCCCCGGCCGCGGGGTCGTTGCGCCTACTACGATGGACACCGGATGGGCGGGCGCTTGCCACGGTAGAAACCCACGATGGAGTGGACAACATCTGGAGCAATCCACTTGATAGCAGATCGCACGAGCAGCTAACCAATTTTTCTTCGGGCCAGATCTTTGGGTTTGACTGGTCGCCTGACGGGAACCGGTTGGCGGTCGCCCGTGGCTCGCTATCCAGCGATATTATTCTCATCAACAATTTCCGCTGATATTCAGCACCATCTCAAGAGCAACGGATCTCTCGCGAAGAGCACCATTGGTTCGGGTGCATCTTCCGGCGGCGCCCATTCATCCGAGCGGTCAGCGAAAGGCTTCAGAACACTCTCACGATAATTCCATTTCACTGGAGTGGGCGTAACAGCGAACTAGACCGGCGAGCGGCTGGTGACGAACTTTTTCATCTTATCTCGAGAGAAATCAAAGCTGACAGTTCACCGATCGTGCTGATCTCTCATAGCCAGGGTTGGTGTGATCGAAGCAAAGTACGAAGGCGGCACGATGACGTTCACGGATGAGGCGATCGCATCGCTGCCGACGTCTTCACCGGGTGATCGGCAGATCGGCCGTCTCAACCCATCATTCGGACTCGGAGAGCTCGAAGGCAAGATTCTTGACTCAATGTTTGAGTCTCTCTCGAATTGGCTTGAAGTATGGACTATCCATGATGGAACAATCGTCGACACGTACGCTATCAAAGAACTTAAGCCGCGATCTCTATTATGTCACTTTTTCAATCCGGCGGAAACGCGAAACGACAGGCCAGCGAAATGGGTGAGCAGCCCTCTCAACAGTGAACAACGGTTCGCTTACTGACCGGCACCGCGGCAATCGAGAAGCTCGAACTGAAAGCGCGCGTGGAGGGCAGGTGATCCGCTCCTGGGACCGCATGAAGGACCGGGCGGGCTTATGGGTGCTGGCCGGCTCGGCGACCGACGCCGTGAGCTATGAATGAGCAAGTCTTTCATACGACTGCTCTTTTTTCGTGCGATATTCGCGAGTATCCGCCACGGTGCGGAATGGGGCGGAGAGAGAGCTGAACAGCTAGTTGGCGCGGGGGAGTTGGAGGAGAACACCTTCTATCGCCGCGACGAGCGACTGAACCAGACCTTCCAAGTTGTCTTTTTGACCATGCACCTGAAGCGTGCCGAGCTTCTGCTTGTCGCGCCAAAGGGTGAGCGTCACGGCGACCGTCGAATCCTGAACCGTGTACGTACCTCCCACGCGAATCGCGCCAGGCAGCTCATCGGAGTCCACAAATACGGCTTGCAGAGGAGCCTCCGTCCCTCTCCGGAGAGCATTGCTTTCGTCGTCAAGCCGCTTCCGTAACGCCGCGTTTAGTCCCAGCTCATCGTCCTGCTGGTCCGGATCGAGCAGCATCGGACGGAGAAGGAACGGTATGGCTTTTGCGAGATGAATCGCGGACCTGACTGTATCGTCCACGGCGCCCACATCGAAGCTGGTCCCCGAAGGCGCCGCCACGATCGGATTCTGACTCTGTCCGATGCCTCTAGCCAACTTCGGCACTTCGTCGGCGGCGTATTGGAACCACTGACTCACATCGATGAATTCCCCATTACGCAACGCGGCTCCCTGCATCCCTAAAAGCAGGGCGTAGGTCAACAGGCCTTGATTATAACTGCTTGCTTCATAGCTCGGCTTGTCCACCGCAGCTCCCATCAAGACGTGAAAGCCGGTGCGATCCTTCATCCGATCGAGAGCGCGTACTTGATCGGCTGGCACAGCGCGCCTTTCCACCAGCTTCGTCTTGGCCGCGCCCGCCTCGCACGTGTCCAAAATCATCACCTGCTTCAACGCTGGAATTTGCTTGATCCAATCCGTCAGCGCTTCGCTAGTGATCGTCCACTGCGCTCGCAGCGCCGGATCGGAGAAATCGCTAACGTTGGCGCTGCGCGCGTCCGCAGTGAGGTAGGCGTATAGATCGGTTTCCCCGTGCAACGCCACGCCGTGCCCCGCCAGATACACCAGCAGGATGTCTTGCGGCTTGGCCTTCCGCGCTCGCTCAAACGCCTTCTCAAAATTCTCCCTCGTAGGTGCCAATGCGGTCGGGCTTTCTTCCGTCGTCAACAAGGTCAGATGAACCTTGTCAACGCCGAACAGTTTCTGCGCTGACAATTGCAGTGCGTGGGTCATGTCTACTGCGTCCTTTGCTGCGTAACGCAACTTCACTTCCGGGCTCGCGTAGGTCGAAATCCCTCCCACGATCGCCCACAGCTCCGGCGGTGAATCATCCCGTGCGCCTTCTGGGTTCCAAATTACCTCTACTCCCCGGCTGGCAAGGTATCCCTCCTGATTTCGCGTCACGACTCGAATTTCATTCGCTCGCCCAGGCACATAGTCCGAGCCGGAGAGATCTACCGTCAAATTCGCTTCGCTCGCGTTCCGATCGACCAAGCTGCCGCGCGCGTCGCCGACCACTTCCTTGCCGTTGACGAGCACCTCGACCTCGCCGATTCCGCCACCCCGATTCTTGAGCGCGAGCTTGAGTTGCTTGTTTCCTGGAGCCGGGGCCTCAAACTGTACTGCGGGATACAGTTTAACGCTATTAAACGCGGAAGCATCGCGGGTGGGTTGTTTATTGAAACCGAGTATTTTTGCGAGCAAACCGGGCTCCCAGTAGCGAGCTTTTAATTGATCGAGTGTGATAATTTCATTCCCGACCGTCCAGTGCATCAGTTCCATTCCGCCGGGCGACGCGTCGAATCGTCCCACGGAGTCCACGACCGCCCAATCGTTCTTGTCTAGTGCAACCACCCTCGCAAGTTCTCTCCCCTTGGTCGTGTCCCAAAGGCGCGTGCTGCCATCGTAACTTCCCGAGGCGAGCGTGCGTCCTTCTGGGCTGAAGGCGACGGAGGTGACATAGCTTGTGTGCCCGGTCAGAGTCCGGAGTTCCCGGCCGGTCGCAACCTCCCACAGAGTTACCGTTTTGTCCAGATTTCCCAAGGCGAGCGTGTACCCATCTGGGCTGAAGGCAACAGATTCGACAACGTCGTCGTGGCCGGCAAGGGTTCGGAGTTCCCGCCCGGTCGCGATATCCCACAATTTGACTGTGAAGTCCGAACTTCCCGAGGCGAGCATGCGCCCGTCTGGGCTGAAGGCAACGGAACCGACCCCCCCGGTGTGGCCGGTCAGAGTGCGAAGTTCCCGCCCGGTCGTAACGTCCCACAGTTTGACTGCTTTGTCCGAACTCCCCGAGGCCAGAGTGCGCCCGTCCGGGCTGAAAGCAACTGAAGAGACGCAGTCGGTGTGTCCGGCCAGTATTCGAAGTTCCCGCCCGGTCGCAACGTCCCACAGTTTAACTGTATTGTCGGAACTCCCCGAGGCAAGAGTGCGCCCGTCTGGGCTGAAGACTACAGAATTGACATTGCTGGTGTGTCCGGCAAGCGTACGGAGTTCATGCCCCGTCGCAACCTCCCACAACTTGACACTATGGTCATCGCTTCCAGAAGCGAGCATGCGCCCGTCAGGGCTGAACACGACAGATTTGACCCACTCCGTGTGCCCAGCTAGGGTGCGGAGCTCGCGCTGGGTCGCGACGTCCCACAGTTTCACGGTATTGTCCCAACTTCCCGAGGCCAGGGTGTGCCTGTCTGGACTGAAGGCAACTGAAGTGACAAAATTTGTGTGACCCGTCTGGACCACAAGTTCCGGTTTCTGCGCTCTGGCCGAAAGGCACAACCCGATCCAGATGAGGATCAAGGGTGCGCGATGGAGTTTCTTTCGCAAGCTGTACCTGGAGCAACTTGAACTTCGAGCAAACCCATCTCGTGATGAAGCACGTGTCAATCGTTGAACGCCCCTACACAATGCTACGTGCATATCGGAATTCCCGGCAGTCTCAATCGCTCCATGCTCCTGACCGAGTGTTGTCATACTGTTTTTGTTTTCGAGGGTTAGAAATTCAATAACCAACGGCAGTGCTGCGGGCGGTTCAAACGGCTTGTTTCATATCGACCGGAATCTCCTTTTTGGTTCAAAAACGGCGCTGATTGGACACCCATCCGCCGCTCGCCGACAGTGTGAAACAATTTTCATACGGACCGCCCCCAACGGTCGGAGATTCCGAACCCACACCGTCGAAATTGCACGATACTCCGTCACTTTTGCAACACCTCTCCTTACTCCAACCCGACTCCAACCCGCTGTAAAGGAATTCCGTTGCTAACCTTACCACCATTATCTATCCCGTCGGTACCGGGAGCAGAGCGATCCGGCCCAGCATCGCCCCGAACCGCCGCCGCGTCAGATGTCCTTCCGCCAGCAGTAGAGCTCAGCGACATGGCATCGTAGGCTCAGCCTATAAGGTTGCTTCATAACTGGGAGAGTAACCCCGCGACCCCAGAAAATCCTGTACTGCACAATACCGCAACCCATTTGACGCAGTGTATATGAACGCACAAACCTGGGCCAATTTGAGCGATTTTGCTCCGAACAAAATCTCCGTGAGCGATCTCTGCCCCACCTGGAACGGTTCGTTGAACCGTTGAACAACCTTGGAAGCTGACCCCCTCTGCTGCTATTCAAGCAACGGCTGCGCTGACGCAACTCGGCAATCCCAATGCTCAGACTTGATTTTCAAGACCGGAGACTGCGGAGTTTGATCCCCTAACTAAGCTCGGATCCAGGCCCAAAGGCTCGCCAAAGTCGTGGTATCTGCGATAACGTAGTCTGCGTTCATGTTTTCGGTTGTGAAATCCTTCTCGGCGGCCGAGCGCTTGGACCTCGCGGCAGTCAACCCGTGATGTCCTCGCCACATGCCGTCGAATACTCACTGATTTGGGCCGAGGTGGTAAAGGCGCCATGCATTTCCGCGCAGGACGCGCTCGGCGATTTCCTTGGCGCGTGGAATAGAAATCACGTTCTCCTTCACCATTTCCGTCAGCACGCGTTGCCAACGCGCGCCTTGCATTTCGTGATCCCAGCCAGGTCGTCTCCTGCCAGCCCATGCCCGGACTGAAGAAGTCGGCGTCAGTGCCGAACACGACGTGCTCGGGCATTACTTCCAGCCATGGACGCAAAATGCGCGCGAACTCTGAAGGTGAGAACATTAGCGCAAGCTCCGATGTATCCACATACACATTGGGCTTCGTGATTAACGCAATGGCGTGCCGCCTCAAAAGGCGAACCGCCATGTAGTATCACGAATTTTGCTCTGCGTAGAGCCGGGTCGTTGAACGCCTTTTCCATCAGCATGGGGTCAGATCCAGCAACATCAAAGAATTCTCCGCAACCTGCCCCGGCGGTCGCGGGACCCGCGTGGCGGGGCGCTATACCCGTTACCGGGGACGCAGATAGAAGCCGAGACGGTGGCCAAGTTGCTCGAGGGGCAGCACTGGAAGGTAGGTTGTATACGAGGGAAAACGCGCTGGAGGAGCGGGTCAAGGGGGTACAGAACCCGCGGGTGTTGCACCTGGCCACGCACGGTTTCGAGTCGGATCGGGAACGGAAGCAGAAGGATCTGGCGGGAGAATTGGGCGAGGAGCGTGCGTCGGGCCTCGAAGGCCCGATGTTGCGGTCGGGGCTGTACCTGACGGGAGCGAACCGTACGACGCTCAGCACCACCAGTTCCGTCCCATGCAGGATAATCTGCGTCGCTTCATACGCCGTCAACACTCCGTCATCCATGTCCGGCGTCGCCGTCTTGCCCTCAAGACTGGGGAGTCGCAAAACGGCGAGGGAGTATTCGAGTTGGCGGGCGTTGCAGGAAGCAGGAGCGGAAACGGTGCTGATGAGCATGTGGTCGTTACCGGACCAGGAGACGCAGGAACTGATGACGCTGTTTTACCAGAAGTGGCTCGGGGGGAAAGACACGCACGAAGCCTTGCGGGAAGCGCAAAGCGAGCTGCGTGCGACGGTCAAGGCACGTTACGGTCGCCACCTGGCCTACTACTGGGGCGCGTTCGTTCTGGTGGGTCGGTAGAACTGCGCGAGGAGGAATAGTGGACAAAACCTTGGCCCGCAAGACTGGTGTAACGCCTCTCGTTTTCTTACACCCCCAAACTCAAATTAATCCCTCAGTAAGATGAATGCCAGTTGCTCTGTCTACTCCGCCTTCTTCGCATGTGCTTTGCATGCCGAGAGTACCTGGAAGATGAACGATTCAGATAAAGCAACGCGCGACCTAGCGCGCCGTGTGATGGGCGCGTTCCGACATCTCGATCAGTTGTTCGATCCAAATACCAATCATGAACGGCAAAAAATCCATTCGAAAGACGCCGTAGTAAATACCTAGGAAACTTGCCGTGAAAACCAGCGCCAACAAAAGCAAGGTTCCCGTTGTTGCCCAGAGTGGGAGGAGACGGTTGTTCAGCCAGGCGATGGCGAAGGCCAATAGAATTTTCAATATCCAATGGCTCCATTCAGAGACGCGCCAGGCGCCCATCTTGGGCGACAGTTCGCTTTCGATTGCCGAGGCCGTCAGCTCAACTCCAAGTCTTGGTCCGAACGATGTAGGGTGAATATCGGAAAAATTCGCTCCGAGCAAAACGATTTCGCCCAGTCCGCCGGCATGCGGAAGGGTGTCTCCTCCGGTAGCCATCAAGTCAGAGAGGGTGATTGTAGGGAAGTCCCAATCCGTGACGAAGGGGCGCACGACTAAACCATCGGCGGCCGTGTCGGAATTTACCAGCGCGCATGCATTCTGGGTACCACTCGCGCAAAGCGCGCGTAAAGTCACCCAGTGCAGCGCTGGCGTATTAGCGTCAATGGACACGATGCGCCGGAAAGTTCGGATCGTCGAGTCAGGATCTTCTGGAAACAGGGGCGAGCCGCTGTACTCCGGTTGGTCGGGGCGATTTCCGAGCACAGCACCGGCTTGCCAGACGAAGGACCGCGTGACATCCGGATTGTTCTTCAACGTCTCGTGTGACACTCGAGCCCATACAATCTTGGATCTGCCAGCCGGTAGAACCATGCTGTGAAAGCGCGGTGCGGACGTATCGATGTCCACCACGATTACTCTAGGTTCAAACTTGATGATGTTCTCGAGAACAGACGTGAGTTTTTCTGGCTGAAGCCACTCTCCAAGATAAGTGTCAAATTCCTGTCCATCGATGGTGATCAAACTGCAGTGTGCGGCTGGCACTGGTTTAGGCTGCCGCAGCAATATGTCCGTTCCCGCCAGCGTAGCCCGTGCGAAGACCCACCGTTTCCCCAGCCAATTGGTGAAGAGCAACAGAATGACGAGCACCACGAGAAATTGCCAATCTTTCAATAGGCTAGAGAGTGGCTTAGGCTGGGCTCGCATGATTCGACCGCGGAAATTCCGCAACGAGAACGCCTTACGAGATTGCCCCTTTGGTGTATGCATTCGTTATTGCCGGGCCAAGGTGTATAAGTAGGCTCGGCGCAGAGCCGGAGCGGTACTGTCCTCAGCATCCCAATTTCGAGTGGCTTCGACGACCTGACGGAAGTTGTCCGAAAGTGTTTGGTATTTGGCCTCCTCGGCAACGAGCACATCGGCGTATTCTCTCGTTCGGCGCGGTGTGCCGGTCCCATTATTCCAGCGATACAATCGGTAAATCCCGGCATGTACATCACTGGCCGGAAAGGCCCCGGGGTTTTTCGCATTCCAGGAATAATTGATTGGCACCGATTGATCCGGACATTTGGGTTCTCCGGCGTCGTTTAAGGGACACAGCTCCAGCAGGTAATCACCAACATCAAGCCTGCTTAGGATGTTCTCGAGACTCAAACCTCGCTTCGATAGCTTAGCGACTCCATCAGATAGGACTTGCCCCTCAAATCCTCTGACTTGCAAAATGCCTTCTCTGAAGGTCTCGTAAACGTTTGGCCGGTCCGCAGCTAGTTCTGACACGGCGTCGAGGAACGCGGTGACGACGTTTTTTGGCTTCTCCTGTACGATGATCCGCGACAGATCCAGAGGCCCCTTACATCCAAGCTCCCGAGGCTTCGTGCAATCAAAAATCTCCTTAACGCCCCAACGAGTCCGAATCGTCACGCTTTCCTGGCCATTAGCTGGGGGTACTCGGACCAGCTTGCTCTCCCGCTGAACAGGGTACATCCTCCACACAGCTGCGCACGGCTTCTGGGAGTCATCGCACCAGTTGCCGTGCGCGCTGATGATCGTTCCGATCACCTGTGCGGAACTGAAGGTCTGCAAACGGACCACCACCAGGCCACACGTGATGAGCCAGCAGACAATTACCCTAATCATATTGGACCCATCCCTGGGGCGGAACCTGACTCATTTCCGCAAACAGAGCTATTCATGGTGAAAGAGGCCAGAGAGATCAGGACGGTGTGTGATCAACATGCAACCTCAACCAAGCATTGATAACGCACAATCTAGCACCAGAATATGCGGAACGGCAAGGTTACATTCCAACTCACACTGGCTTATTTGTGAGTTTGCGGCAAGCATGTGGGAGCCTGTGGAAAAGTGACGGTAGCCGATCGATCAATGTAGTTGTCCGAGGAACAGGCGGATGCCCATCTCGACATTACGATCGACCTTGGCTTGGCCAGCAGGAGTGGGCATGAGGTGTCCGCAGGTCAAGCATTCGTGGAGAGCAACACGGCCAACGTGGACCTGCTTACCTTCCAGCGGGCCGGAGAGTAGGACGGGATAGGTGGTGATCTTTCTGACCAAGTCCAGGCCTCCGCATTCTGAACAACTGGTCGGTTTGCTGGACTTCTTCTTAGCCGATGGCATGAGCTGCTCCTGGTTGGGGGTTCCCGATCACGCGGCGGTATCCAACTGCACCAGGGTAGCGCAATAGTTCCATGGCATCCAATCGCGGGGACTTTCTGCCAGATCCGAGGCGTGCCGCTGTAACTGGGTTAGATAATCAAACGAATTGGCGTCGGAAAGTTCACAAGTGTGGATGAGACTCATGAACAGATCTCCCACATCGGCACCGTTCTGGGTCTTATAGAAGAGAGCATTTTTCCGGTC
>Ga0302325_10017075_pt1 | contig 15357 bp, 12 predicted proteins | sample Palsa_T0_2_FD_201948 | JGI IMG/M metagenome (GOLD analysis project Ga0302325, IMG submission 201948) | Peat permafrost microbial communities from Stordalen Mire near Abisko, Sweden - Palsa_T0_2 | ecosystem: Environmental > Terrestrial > Soil > Palsa > Peat permafrost | place: Sweden: Abisko...
CGTATGAAGTGGCGGCCTGGCTGGCCAAGCAATCGGCGCGCAAGACGCATCCCATCAACCACGGCAGCACGCGCTTCGATTTCGGGCGCTTGCGCTTCGTCAATGCCATTCACTCCAGCAGCCTGCCCGACGGCAGCTACGGCGGCAATCCCGGCGGGTTTGTGGTGGAGACCCCGGAAGGGAACTTCTATTACTCCGGCGACACGGCGCTGACCAAGGACATGGAATTGATCGGCGACTCGGTGCCGTTGACGTTCGCCGCGTTGTGCATCGGCGGCAATTTTACCATGGATGTGGCCGACGCCATACTGGCGGCGGAATTAGTGGGATGCGACGAAATCATCGGCCTGCATTACGACACGTTTCCACCGATCAAGATCGACCACGAACTGGCCAAGCGGAAATTCGAGGAAGCCGGCCTGAATTTGAACCTGCTCAAAATTGGCGAGAGCCTGGAATTCTGAAATTCACGCCCTGGGATTAAAATGAGACTCCCGCGCCAATTGTTCCCACAAGCTCTTTTCGCCCTCGCCGATGGTCTTGGGCATCTGGATGCGCGCGACCACATACAGATCGCCGTGCGCGCTATCGCGTCCCGGCAAGCCGCGCCCGCGCACGCGGAGCCGTTGGCCGGTTTGTGTGGCCGGGGGAATTTTGATGCTGACCGGGCCGCTCAATGTCGGGACCGAAACGCTCGCGCCCAAAGCCGCTTCCCAAGGCGCAAGGTCCAGGTCGTAGTAAAGATCGCCGCCTTCGACGCGGAAGTCAGGATGGCTGGCCATGCGCACGCGCAGATACAAATCGCCGGGCGGTCCGCCGCCCATTCCCGGCTCGCCTCGTCCGCTCACGCGCAACCGCTGGCCGTCGCGCACGCCGGGCGGAATTTTGACCTTGTAATCCTGCGTGACCGAAACCTGTCCCCCGCCCCGGCAGGCCGGACAGACCTGGCGTCCCTGCACGCCCGTGCCGTGGCAATCCGGGCAAACGGTGTTGCGCCGCACGCTGATCTGGCGGACGGCGCCGCTCATCGCTTCCTCCAAAGTGACCATCAGAACTCCCTCCGCGTCCTGGCCTTTCTCAATTTCCGGTTCGGCCGCCCCGCCGCGGCGTCCGAAGACCTGCTCGAAGAAATCGCTGAAGCCGGTGCCGCCAAACTCATAATTTTCCGCGCCGGGTCCGCTACGCCAGGACTGCGTGCGGAAGGCCTCACCCCCCGCGCCAGGCTGCGGCCTGGAACCGCCGTCTTTCCAATCGGCCCCAAGCTGGTCGTACTTGGCGCGCTTGTCCTTGTCGCCGAGCACCTCGTAAGCTTCGTTGATTTCCTTGAATTTTTCCTCCGATCGCTTTTTGTCCTTAGCCACGTCGGGATGGTATTGCCGCGCCAATTTGCGAAAGGCAGTGCGAATTTCGTCGTGGCTGGCGGTGCGCGCCACCCCCAGCGTTTTGTAATAGTCTTTAAATTCCGCCGGCATAACGTTCCATATTATATGGAGCTTAAAGTATGCGTTTAAAAGTTCAACCTGTGAGATGCCTCTCAAATCCTCGCCTAACGAAGGGAAGGCGGCCGTCTGGGGAGCACACGCGCCCCGCGTGTGGTGGTTGGCGCCCCCGCCGACCACATCTTTGCATCTTCTTTACTTCCTATTGGATGAGCGGAACCAGTCGGCGAGGGTGCCGACTGGAGCACGCGAGGGCGCGTGTGCTCCCCGGAACTGAAAACAGGTGCTTTAGGCGAGGCTTATGGTGTCTCATCGGGACGGTCCTTGCCGTTCTGCTGGCGGGCTGCGCGCCCAAATCGCATACTCAATTGATCGTCGGCATGGAATTGTCCTATCCCCCGTTCGAGACGACCGACCCGCAAGGCCAACCCGCCGGCGTCAGTGTCGATCTGGCGCACGATTTGGGCAAATTCCTCGGACGCGAGGTCCAAATTCAAAATGTCTCTTTTGACGGTTTGATCCCCTCCTTGCAGACCCGCAAAATCGATTTGATCATCTCCTCGATGACCGCGACGGCGGAACGCTCCAAGACGATTGCCTTTTCCGAACCGTATCTGAGCACTGGGCTGTGCCTTTTGGTGGGGAAGAATTCAACCATCCAAAATATGGTCGAGGCCGATCAACCGGGGCGCGCTGTGGCGGTCAAACAAGGCACGACAGGCCACGTCTATGCGACCGACAAGGTCAAGAAAGCGCGCTTGCTGGTGCTGGATTCGGAAGCCGCCTGCGTGCTGGAAGTTGTGCAGGGAAAGGCGGATGCCTTCATCTACGACCAGATTTCGACTTATGAAAATTGGCGGCGCAACCCGGAAACCACGCGTCCGATTTTGCAACCTTTTCAGCAGGAGTCGTGGGCCATCGGACTGCGCCAGGATGACAACGAACTGCGTGGCAAGGTCAACCAGTTTTTGCAGGACTACAAGGCGCAGGGCGGTTTCGAGAAGTTGGGCGACCGCTACCTTGCGGAGCAAAAAGCCGCCTTCAAGAAGCTGGGTTTTCCCTTCTACTTTTGAGCGCGCGCTTGTCAGATTATTTTTTTGCCTCCAACGAACTTGGGGCGCCCCCGCCGCCGTGGTGGATGCGGGCGGCCAACGCCTGCCTGGCCTTGTTGGCCGTTTCGCTGGTCTTCTATTTTTCATTCCAGCATCTCGCGTATCACCTGCGTTGGAGCTCGATTTATCCCTACCGCCAAATGTTTCTTGAAGGCTGGCTGACGACGGTCGGACTTTCCGCCGCCGCGCTGATATGCAGCACGTTGATTGGACTCTGTTCGGCGTTGGCGCAAGGCAGCCGTTTCCTGCCTTTGCGCTATGTGGGGAAAATCTACGTTGAACTCGTTCGCGGCACGCCACTCCTGGTGCAGATTCTCATTCTCTTTTACGTTGTGGCCGATGCCTTCGGCGTCCAGAACCGCTACTTGGTGGGCGTGTTGACTTTGTCTTTTTTCAGCGGAGCCTACATTTCCGAAATTATTCGCGCCGGGATTGAGAGCGTCGGGCGTTCGCAATGGGAATCGGCCCGGGCCATCGGCTTGACACGCGCGCAGACATACCGGTACGTGGTTTTTCCGCAGGCCCTGCGCCAGACCTTGCCGCCGCTGGCCGGCCAATTCGTATCGCTGGTCAAGGACTCCTCGCTGCTTTCGATCATTGCCATCCAGGAAATGACCAAGAGCGCCGAGATGATCAATTCCCGCACGTTCAGCACGCTGGAATGTTACCTGCCGCTGGCCCTGGGTTACCTTATTTTGACGCTGCCGATCTCTCTCTGGACGCGCCAACTGGAACATCGCCACCGCTTCGAGACCTAACGTGGACCTGCGCCTGCGCCAAATCGTGAAACGTTTCAATGGGCCGCTGGTCCTGGACGGCGTATCGCTTTCCCTGGACGGGGCGCGGTCGCTGGCCTTGGTGGGGCCGTCCGGCGGCGGCAAATCCACCCTCCTCCGCATCCTGGGCGGCTTGGAGCATCCCGACTCCGGCGAAGTGGAACTGGACGGCCAGCGCGTCCTCTTCACGGAAGCGGCCTTGTTGCGGCATCGGCGCACGGTGGGAACAGTTTTTCAGGCCTTCAATCTTTTCCCACATTTGACGGCCCTGCAAAACATCACGTTGCCGCTGGAAAAGGTGCATGGCCGCTCAACCATGCAAGCGCAAGAAACAGCCCGCCAATTACTGGCCCGATTCCACCTTGAAACCCATGCCGACAAGCGGCCCGCCGATCTTTCCGGCGGCCAGCGGCAAAGGGTCGCCATCGCGCGCGCCCTTTCCAGCAAGCCCCGCCTGCTTTTGTTTGACGAACCCACCTCCGCCCTGGACCCGGAAATGACGTCCGAAGTGTTGGACACGATCCTGGAACTTCGCGAGGAGGGTCTGGATTTCATCCTGGTCACGCACGAGATGGGATTCGCGCGGCGCGTGGCGGACCAGGTGGCGTTTCTGGCGGATGGACGGATTGTGGAAGCCGGCCCGTCAGGCCCATTCTTCAACGCGCCCGCCGCCCCGCCAACGCGCGCCTTTTTGGAAAAGGTGCTTAAATACTGATTGTTTTTGTTGCGAAATTCATTTGCGTTCCTGACTGGGTGTGGTAGTTTTCCCATCCTTTTGGACGAGTTTCGTCCGAAAGGCAACGGCCTCAAATCCGCTCCCGGGTGGGGGCGGGCGGCCATAATAACACTCAATGCAATCCCGTGTTCCGCGGGATGGTTCGTCTCCGCCTTGCGGCCCGGACTTCTAACAAAAGGAAAATTGTGATCAGTATCGGACTTAAGGAATTACTGGATGCCGGCGTCCACTTTGGACACCAGACCAGGCGCTGGAATCCCAAGATGAAACCGTTCATCTTCGACGCGCGCAACGGGATTCATATCATCGACCTGAGCAAGTCGCTTACCCAATTGGAAACCGCCTGCGATTTCCTCCACGGCGTCGTCAGCAAGGGCGGCAGCGTGCTCTTTGTCGGCACCAAAAAGCAGGCGCAGGAAGCGGTCAAGGAATCCGCCAAGGCCTGCGGGCAACTTTACGTGACCGAACGCTGGCTGGGCGGCACCCTCACCAATTTCAACACTATCAAGCGCTCCATCGCCCGCCTCAAACAAATCGAACGCTGGGAAACCGATGGCAGCATCAACCAATACGGCAAACAGGAGCAGTCCATGTACCGCCGTGAAGCCGCCCGCCTTTTCAAGAATCTCGATGGCATCCGCACGATGGAAAAATATCCAGCCGCCATGTTCATCGTCGATATCAAGCGCGAGCACAACGCGGTGGCCGAGGGGCGTCGCCTGAAAATCCCCATCGTCGCCCTGGTCGATACCAACTGCGACCCTGAATTGGTGGATTATCCCATCGCCGGGAACGACGATGCGATCCGTTCCGTGCGGCTGATCTTGCAGACCGTCGTGCAGACGGTGACGCAAGCCCGCGCCGAGTACGAGGCCAAATATGGCCGGCGCAAAGCGCAACAGGGCGAGGAAACCACGGCGCCCGCGCCCGCGGAGTCTGCGCCTGTGCCGCCCGCGCCCGCCGCCCTCGAATCCCTGGTCTCAGCCGCGCCCGCGCCGGTGGCAGCCTGAGCCTTTATACCTTATATTTGTCATCTATGACTGATTTTACAGCCGCCGATGTAGGCAAGTTGCGCGAAACGACGGGCGCAGGCTTGATGGATTGCAAGAAAGCGCTGGTGGAGTCCAAGGGCAACCTTGACGCCGCCGTGGATCTTCTGCGCAAGCGAGGCATTTCCCTGGCGGGCAAGAAGGCCGCGCGCGAGACCAAGGAAGGCGTAATCGCGCAGTGCATCCTGCCCGGCGCCAAAACGGGCGTCATGGCCGAGATCAATTGCGAGACCGATTTTGTCGCCCGCAACGATACCTTCCGCGCCTTTATCGATGATGTCACGCGCAAGTTGGCGTCCGGCGCGACGTTGGAGTCGCTGGAGCCGGATCGGGTCGCCGCCGTGGCGCGTATCGGGGAAAATATTCAAGTGCCGCGCTTTGTTCGTTACGAAGTGGCCGGCAACGGGATCGTGGCGGCCTATATTCATACCGGAGCCAAAGTCGGCGTGTTGGTGGAAGTGGGCGCCGGCAAGGAGGCGACGGTGGCGACGGAGGAATTCAAGCAATTGGTCAGGGACATCACCTTGCAGATCGCAGCCGGCAACCCGGCGGTGATCACGCGCGAGGAAGTTCCCGCCGCGACCGTGGCCAAGGAGAAGGAGATCGCGGCCGAACAAGTCAAGAACAAGCCGCCCCAGGCCATCGCCAAGATTGTCGAAGGCAAGCTGGAAAAATTTTACCAGGGCATCTGCCTGTTGGACCAGGGGTTTGTCAAGCGAAACTCGGAGGTCTCGGTCAAGGAACATTTGGGCGGCATCGCCAAGCAGCTTGGTGACGAAATCGTCATCCGCCGCTTTGCGCGGTTTCAAGTGGGCGAAAGCCCGGCAGCGTGACTGATTTTGTCTTTTCGTAATCGTAATCGTAATCGATTGGCGGAAAACGATCACGATTACGATTACGATTACGAGGGGCAAAAATCGTCTCGTTGACGGCTGGCATTCCTGCTGTTACAAAGGGTTATGCAAGAAGTTTCGAAAGCGAAATACCGGCGAATTCTGCTCAAGCTCAGTGGCGAGGCCCTGGGTGGCGACAACGGCGTCGGCATCTCCCCGGAAGCCGTCCGCGAAATGGCCCGGCAAATCGCCGAAGTGCGGGACTTGGGCGTGCAAGTGGTGGTGGTGGCCGGGGGCGGCAATATTTATCGCGGCGCGGCCGGCGGCGAGCGCGGCATCGAACGGGCCACGGGGGATTACATGGGGATGCTGGCCACGGTCATCAATTCGCTGGCCTTGCAGGATGCCCTTGAAAAACTCGGAGTGGAAACGCGCGTGCAAAGCGCCATCAACATGTCCCAGGTGGCCGAGCCTTTCATCCGGCGGCGCGCGGTGCGGCATCTGGAGAAGGGGCGCGTGGTCATTTTCGGCGGCGGCACGGGGAATCCTTATTTTTCGACCGACACAGCCGCGGCTTTGCGGGCCAATGAGATCGGCGCCGAAGTCATTCTCAAGGCCACCAAAGTCGATGGCATTTATGAAAGCGATCCGAAAACGAACCCCGAAGCCAGGCGTTATACGCAGATCACGTATTTGGAGGCGTTGCAGAAGCGATTGCAGGTGATGGATTCGACGGCTTTTTCGCTGTGCATGGACAACAAGATGCCGATTATCGTGTTTGATTTCTTCAAAGCCCACAACCTGAGGGAAGTGGTTCTGGGACAGCCGGTCGGAACGTTAGTGACAGGCTGACGATGATATGGTAATGATACTCCCAACCTAATATTGTTATGGCCTTAGACGACATACTCCTGGAAGCGGAAGATAAGATGACCAAGACCGAACAGGTCGTGCAGCACGAATTCGCGGGCTTACGCACCGGCCGGGCCTCGCCGGTGCTGGTGGAAAACATCACGGTGGAGGTTTACGGCTCGCACATGCGCATACGGGAATTGGCGGGCATCACCACCCCGGAGGCGCGCGTGCTGATGATTCAGCCCTGGGACCTGAGCACGGTGCATCCCATCGAGAAGGCGATCATGAAAAGCAACCTGGGCGTGACGCCCACGGTGCAAGGCAAAGTCATCCGGCTGGTTTTGCCGGAATTGAGCCAGGAGCGCCGCGTTGAAATGGTCAAGATCGTTCACAAAAAAGCCGAAGATGGCCGGGTGGCCGTCCGGCACGTCCGCCGCGACTCCAACGAAGCAATCCATAAGGAAAAGAAAGCCGGCGGACTCGCCGAAGATCAGGTGGAAGGGGCGGAGAAGGAAATTCAAAAACTGACCGACGAATACATCGGCAAAATCGACGCCCATTTAGCCGCCAAGGAAAAAGAGATCATGACCGTATAATGGGGCCGGGGGGGTTCGTAATCGTAATCGCTCTTCGGCGGAGGGAAAACGATTACGATTAAGATAAGAGACTAAAGCCTCACTGTGTTTGATTGTTTCCCGGCGGCGGGTCAAAGTGGATAACGCTTTCGCCCGGCCTGGCATAACTAAGTCGTTCGCGGGCCAAGCGTTCAATGGTCATGGGGTTTTGCAAGGCGCGGAAGTCGGCATCCAACTTCCTGGCGGTATCGGCCTCCTTTTCAATTTTTTTCTCCAGTTCCAGTTTATCGCGGCGCAGGCGCTGATTTTCCTGGATAACGGGTTGGTACCAAAGGAAAATGCCCAGCAGGCTGGCGACCACCAGCAACGCCAGCACCAGCCGGAACAACTTGTCCCAAACGCTTTGACCCGCATTCATGCGCTCAACTTAACCACCCTTCAATGAAAATGGAAAGCAGGAAAATCTGGGAAGTGAGATGGAAGGGGTTCCGGGCTGCTCACTGGCACGGCTCAAAAATCCCAATCGTTTTCGCCCGGGGAAGTGTCAAATATGACGCACTCCTTTCTGACCTGGAACCACGCGGCCGCGGTGTCCGCCAAGGGCTTGCCAGCGTCGGCAGCCGCGCCAGCCGCAGCCGATCCGATAGCGGCGGGATTTCCAACCGCCGCGCTGATGGCCATTTTGATCGAGTCCATCAACAACGTTTCACCTTTGTGTTTGGAGTCGTTGAGGTGGCCATGAGTTTTCCCTCAAGAGCCTCTGACATTCCACTGAAAACAGCCAAGAACCGTTCTTGAATAGCTTTACTTGCAATCCCATCTAAGCGTGGTAGTTTTAGGGAAAGGCTAAAGGCTGAAAAACCTGAAGGCTGACCGCTTTGGCGGGACAAGGCATTGTTCTTTGAAATTTTGCAGAGGGAAGGGTAAGAGGAGAAAACATCGTTGGGGGGCATGTGTTTGCGCGAGAATTTCACGCCACCATCTCTATGACCAGGAAAAGTCTTCGCCGAATACTCCTCAAACCTGGTCAAGGCTGGTCAAACCTAGTCAAACCAAAATGAAAAAATATCTCTTGTGCGTAAGCACCTGGGAATTTCTGGCCATGCGGGTTCAATCCGACCTGGCGGGCTCGTAATCCAGCCTTGATCCGGTCTAATCCAACTCATGGGCGAAGTTTTTTGTGAGCAGCGAAAATCCAAGATTGAAAACCTGAATGAAAGGATTTCGCTAACGCCTAATAACGCCTAATAACGCCTGAAAACATTTTTTGTGAAAATGCTGTTAAAAAACGCACTACCCAAAATGAAGGTAATCAAAAAACTATGGCCGGGCAGGCCTTCAGCGACCCGGATTCAATCCGGCCTTGATCCGAGCGAATCCAACCCAATCCGACCTAATCCGACCTAATCCGACTAAACGTCCAAAAAAATTGATGAGAACGCCAAAGCAGCGGGGAAAAACACGGATTTTCTTTTTTGACGGCGCGCTAAAGTTGATTTTCGCCCTATGTATTGGCCGAGTGGACAAATACCTTGCTGGGGAAACTCAGGGATCGCTATGATCAAAGACGCTTATGAAGATGAAGCTCCAGCGAATGAACTCCCAACGGGCGGTGGCGCGCACTTGCCAGGAAGCCAGGATGGCCTGGCATCAAAAGGATTATCCGCAATACTTCAAGATCATGGAGCGAGTCAGCCGCGAAAACCCCGGCGATGCCGGGCTCTTGCTGGATATCGCCGCCGCCTACGGAATGCGCTACGAATACACGACGGCCGAATCCTGGTTCGAGAAAGCGCTCCGCGTCGCCCCAAGCCGAGGCCAGGTTCTCGTTCTGGCCGCTACCCAATGCCGCGGGTTTGAGCGCTACGAAATGGCGCGCGCTTACTTTGAACGAGCGATCAAAGAACCTGAAGTGTCGCCCAGCACCTTTGTCAAGCTGGCGGAAGTTTATGAACGATTCCGCATGTTGAGTGAGGCCGGCGAACTGGTGGACAGGGCGCTCGCAATGGCGCCGGGCGACCCGTTGGCGACACTGGTGCGCGCGCGGCTGGATCGGTTGAGCGGAAGGCGCGAGGAGGCGGAGCGGCGCTTGCGTCCTTTGCTCGCGCTATCGGATCGGGATTCCTGGTCCACCCGCATTCGTGGATGGTATGAGATGGGCATGGTGCTGGACGGCCAGGGACGCTACGACGAGGCCATGACGGCGTTTCTGGAGGCAAAGAAAATGATTCTGCCCAACGCCGCTCAACATATCGCCAACCAAAAGATGGTGCATTCCAGACTAAAGATCGCGGAGGAGAAACTCAACGCGGAATTAATGGGTCGGTGGAAGGCGCAAGCGCCCGCCTCCGAGCCGTGCCGCCTGGCGCTGTTGTGCGGCCATCCGCGCTCCGGCACGACGCTGCTGGAACAGGTGCTGGATTCGCACCCGGGTTTTGTTTCCGCCGAGGAGACCAGGATTTTCTCGCAGGAAGCCTATACTCATATTTTGCGCGACATGCCGCCGAAGACGCTGCTGGTGGATGCGTTGGAATCGGTTTCGACCGGGGTCTTGCGGCAGGCCCGACTCAACTACGCGAACTGCATGACGCGGTTCCTGGGCCATCCGCCGGACGCCCGGATGTTGATTGACAAGAACCCGTCGCTGACGGGGTTGGTTCCCGCCTTTGCGCGGGTTTTTCCGGAGTCGAAACTGCTGGTGGCGTTGCGTGATCCGCGCGATGTCTGCCTGAGTTGTTTCATGCAGCCGCTTCCGCTGGGGCAAGTCAGCTCCATCTTCCTGAGCTTGGAGACCACCGCCCTGGAATACGCTTCGACGATGGGCTTGTGGAGAGCGGCGGCGGCGTGTCTGGGCGGCTCCTACATGGAAGTCCGCTACGAGGAAGTGGTGGCGGATTTGGAAGGCGTTTCCCGTCGCGCCCTGGAGTATCTAGGCGCGGACTGGGACGAGCGCGTGCTGCGCTTCAACGAATACGCGGGAAGCAAGCTGGTGCGCTCTCCCACTTACGCCGCCGTCGCCAAGCCCATTTCCAAAGGCGCCGTGGGTCGCTGGCGGAACTATCAAAAATACCTCGAACCGCATCTGGACACATTGGCACCTTTGCTCAAGGCCTTTGGCTACGAATAAAACAGAGTTGGTTAAGGCGGTGTAATGGCCACCCTGAAGTACTGCTGCCCTGTCGAGTTAATGTTGTTGGTCGCCGAAACAGCCGCGCCGGTGCCCACGACCGCGCTGCCTACTGGCACCCACCCGCCCGAACTCAGATTCGTGGTGTACTCGACCTGGTAGATCGGCCCAGCCACAGTCGTATAGCTGAATATAAGCTGCGTGCCGCTGACGGTGATGTTAGTCAACTGTGTTGATGATGACACCACCATGCCATCCGTCAGAACCGTCAAAGTGGCGGATGCGCTGTTCGTGCCAATGGCATTGCTCGCCACCACGGTGTAGAGATCGCCATTGTCGTTCAAGGTATAACCGGTGACGGTCAAGTTCGAGGTGAGGGAGCCTGCGACGGTCGCGCCAAAGCCAATGGGCGACGGGCCGTCGGTCAAGTTGATTCCGTTTACCTGCCATTGGTAGCCGAACGGGGCCGTGCCCACGGCGCTGGAATAGAAGACGACAGGGCTTCCGCCATTGGTCACCGTGACGTTGGTGGGAACCACCAGGAACGCAGGAGCATACTCGACGAAATACTGCAAGTTGGAAAACGTTTGCACCGCGGTAGCATCTCCAGACGAGCCGGTAAATCCAACATAAGCCATGTTCGATTTAACGAGCGCAGGAATATTAACATTGGTGGTCATGGACCATGAGTTGGTGCTAAGGGTGTCCTGCAGAAGCACGCTTAACTGGCCGCCTATATACGTTACAGTCACATTGATGGGATCACCGTTTGTCAGGACTACGGGCGCAGTATTCGTATAAGGAGTGATAATGTTGGCATTGGCGCCAAGGGCCACGCCGGACCCGCCTGTTTCGCCGGAGTAAACGTTGAAGACAAGGCACACACTGTTTGAGATGCCGGGGATTGTGCCATCGGCGGCATAGCCTTCACCACTGCCGTCGCTCCCGTAGTTCGTGGAGCCATTAGCGCCAATCGCCAGCACGCCCCTGGGATCGTTTTGCAGGACGAAGCAGGAGCCATTGGCGCCGCCACCGCTGGGAAGGACATCCTGATAGGTGAACGTGGCTTGGAAAGCGCCGACATACACTGGGTCTATCGAAAAGCAGGATAAGCCCTCGTCCGAAGTTCCGTCCGTTACTTCCAGCACGTTGGTCAAGAGAAAACCGGCTGTAAGAGTGCCCTCCGCGTTTAGAATCCAATTTGACCCAACACCGATGAAGCCGGCGAAGGGCAGTACCGTCAAGGCAGCCTGGCTGCTTTGACCGGTGCCATCGACATTGGTGACGACTAGCTGGTAGATGCCGCCGTCGGTCAACAAAGCCGGGTTGATCGTCAAAGTACTGGACGTGACGCCGCTGATTCGCGGGCCGCTGCTTAAAGGATGTCCATTGTAAGTCCATTGATATGAGAAGGGCAGAGTGCCCGTGAAACTGGCGGACATGGTGACAGGCGAGCCAACAACCACCTCGAGGTTCGTTCGCACATCGGAGAAAAGCGCCGGCGGCCCGTAGAGGATATTCAGCGCAACAACCGAGCTGGTAGTGGCGCCATAAGTATTAGACACCACCACGAAGTATAGATAATTGGACTGAATGAGCTGAACATTGGTGAGTTGCAAAGTGCTGCCAGTGGCGCCGGAGATCAAATTCGTACTCGCACCCTGCTCGTAATACCATTGATAAGAGTAAGGTTGCGTGCCTGAGGCCGTTGAGGCAATGGCCACGCTGCCGTTCTCATCAACTGTAACGGAGGATGGCACGAGAACATCGGGAGGACCCTCGTCCGCGCTGTAAAGCCCCTCGATTTGGGCGGCCGTGAGGGCGCTGGAAATAATGGCCGCGTGACAAATCTCGCCGCTAAATAAGCCTGCCGTCAGATCGGGCGCGCCGCCAATCCAAACGTCCGAAGAGGTGCTGGGAAGGTTGCCCGAAGCGGTCGAATTGGAAGTAAACAAGAAGCCATCCACATAGATAAACGTGTTGATACCGGCGCCGTTCGTGCGAACACCGACCACATGGTGCCAGTTGCCGTCCGTGATGGAAATAGGATTGGTGCATCCCCCGCCGTCATCAAAGAACGCGGCATCCCCGGACGGCGTTTCGGCCAGGCTGTAGGAAGAGGCCCCATGCCCGATAATATCCGTCAAAAAGCCATTCGTGGCGGGCTTAACCCAAGCCATGATCGTAAGAGAGCCTCTGGCGTTGAGGTAACCTACGGGAATGTCAACGTAAGCAGTCGATCCGTCGAACGCGGCACTGAGGCTGGGCGAGCCAAAGCCTGCAAAAGGCACGCCCGGCTCCGCCAGAGTTACGTTGCCGTCGTAGGTCCCGTTCATGCCGTGAATATATTCGAAGGCCGTTGAGCCGGAAGTTTCGTTCAAAGGCCAGTAAGCCAGCGGCTTGAGCGCTTGCAGAGCCACTTCATAAGGGGTGGGCGAAACCACGGTAAGGTTCAACACCGAACTGGTGCTGGCTCCTGGGTAGGAATTGGTGACGACGCAATAGTAGCTGCCGCTGTTGGTGATCTGCAGATTGGTCACCGAAAGCGCGCTGGCTGTGGCGCTGGAAATCGCGTGGCCGTCAAAATACCATTGATAATGGATGGTCGCGGTCCCGATGGCCTTCACGCTGTTGGTGAGTGAAGAGCCCACCAGAAGGACCATATTGGTTGCGGGCTGGGTTGTAATCTGCGGAGGAAGGGCGCCATTGGTGCCGAGCAGTTGGATTTCCGCGACTTGCAGGCCGTTGGAGGCCAGAGCGTTGTTGACGACGTTGGAAAAGACGAGCTGATAGCTGTCGTAAACGTTGGTGTTGACAAAGTCGACTTCCTGCAGAACCTGGTTAGTGACGTTGATGGCGCCGGCGGCGGCGTTGCGTTGCGCGGGCAGCGCGAGAGGCCCGCCGGAGATGAAACTGTAAGTTTTGCCCGAGTTGGTGGAACCATACAAATAATAGTCAGCCGGATCATCCTCGGGACGCCGGCTGGCCGTAAAGATGCGCAACCCGCTGACGATCGTGGACCCGGCGGTGGGAGTAAAGTTTACACCGACCGGCCCCTGAAACGGCGCGACGGAGCCATTGGAGCCAAAATTGACGTACTGATAGAGAGTGCCATCAATCGCCTCGGCGTCGGTCATGTAAAAGGTTGGCGGGACCGCGTTAAAAGGCCCGGCGTAAGGAGGGCCTGAAATGTCGCCAAAATCAGACACGGTGCTGCTGCTGGTAGTCAATACGTTTGTGTAAACGGAAGTAAGCAGGGTCAAGGGAACAAGAGGACTGACGTTGGTGCCGAGTCCCGAGGAGAGAACGCATTGATACAAACCTACGTTCGCCGACGTGACGTTGGTAATGGTCAGGTTGGTGGTGGCGGAGCCGGAGATGGGGCCGCCATCCGTGAGAGGGTTGGTCACGCCGTCAATAATGGATTGCCATTGAAAGGAGGCAGTCGTGAACGTGGCATTGGTCATAAAGGCGGGCGTAAAAGAAAAGGTCGCCGTTTTGCCCGCATAGACGTTCTGCGCGTAAGTGCAACTCACCGCAGTCGGCGGTGGATTGAAGATCAGTTGAAATCCATTGACATCGCTGAATCCCGGCGTGTCTTTGGCGCCGGTGGCGCGGGCTGCTGAATTGGCCTGGGCGGTGATGGTGATATCTCCATTGGTGTCCGGCGTGACGTTTTCCCAAATGACAAAGGTGGTGCCTTCGACGAAGGCTGTAGGCACACCGCTTGCGGCGCTATTGGTGGTGCCGGCGATTCCGAAATGGGCGTTTCCAGAGCTCACGGAAAACACGGTGGCGGCTTTATTCGAGTAGTTTGCCCCATAAATATAAAGCCCGTAGGTGTTGGGCAGCCCGAGGGCGTTGGTTATGGGAACATTCCCCAGGGTAAATACATTCGTACCCCATGGATTCGCCGTATTCGTTGCTTGGAAGGCGGAATTCTCCAGCAGAAAAGCCGGACTGCCATTCTGGACGGGCGATTTTATCGAGTCCCTCGTGTGAGCAGCCAGGAAATCCCCCGTGTAGTTGGTTATGGCCGCGTTACCCACCGACAGAGTCACCGGGGTCCAATTCCCGCTGGAATCGGAGTTGCCGGATACTGTGGGGCCTCCAAGATAGGCTTGAAATAGCGACGAGCCGGTGGTGGAAATCCAGCCGGTGGAGTAAGTACCGTAGGTGTAGGAAGTGTAACTATAGGCGGCGTAAGGGTTCCCAGGATTTCCAGCCTGTTGCGGCCAGACGTTAAGGCCGGCCGGGTAGTAGTCGCCGGAGTTTGTTGGGCCGCTATAAAAGATAGGGATGTCGAAATTATATCCACCCGTCTTCCCGAACCCGTTCCAAATATTGTTGCCTGGATCCACGAAGGCGCCCTGGCCCGCGAAAAGTTCCATGTAGGACTGATAATAATATGATCCAGCGTCGTTGTTGAGGCCGCCGGTTAACGAAGGCGGGAGGGGCACGGTGGCCGCTTCCCAATTGCCGTTATGGTCGTCATGAAAGTTGACCACTTGCGCCTTGGCGCCCGTGGCGGCTAAAGCGGCGAGGATCGTGCTGAGGAGGATTTTTCGTTTCATACTTGTGCGTGTCTCGTTCTCGTCGTGTTTGCGTTTTTTTGTTTAAATATTGTGTGACGCATCTGATTCGGCGTTCGTTCGTGTCAAATCATGCCCGTTCAACATTTCCCGCAGGCGCGGACTCCATGAACTCCATCCAAGGCGCCGCCTTGCATGGACAGTTCTTATGCCAGAATGTTTCACGAAAGGGTATCCCACATTTGGAGGATATGAATTTCAATGAACTAATAGCACATAATTAGATCATATTATTCTAATCCATTTCTGGAGGTTGGATTTGA
>Ga0302325_10017076_pt1 | contig 15356 bp, 13 predicted proteins | sample Palsa_T0_2_FD_201948 | JGI IMG/M metagenome (GOLD analysis project Ga0302325, IMG submission 201948) | Peat permafrost microbial communities from Stordalen Mire near Abisko, Sweden - Palsa_T0_2 | ecosystem: Environmental > Terrestrial > Soil > Palsa > Peat permafrost | place: Sweden: Abisko...
TCGGTGCGCAGCGCTTGGCGATTTCGGCGACGCGCGAGCTTCGGCGACCCAAATTCTTCCCGATACGAAGGAGACGAACAATTGTAGGAAGGATTGGAACGCTGAGTCGTCGCAGACACCGTGTCCTTCGTCGAATTGGTCGTCTCCTTCGTCGAATTGGTCGTGTCCTTCGTCGAATTAGTCGTCTCCTCCGTCGAATTGGTCGTCTCCTTCGTCGAATTGGTTGTCTCCTCCGTCGGATTGGTTGTCTCCTTCGTCGGATTGGTTGTCTCCTTCGTCGGATTGGTCGTCTCCTTCGTCGGATTGGTCGTCTCCTTCGTCGGATTGGTCGTCTCCTTCGTTGGATTGGTCGTCTCCTTCGTCAAATTGGTCGTCTCCTCCGTCGAAGGCATACGCCTCGTACGTCGGATTGGTCGTCTCCTTCGTCGGATTGGTCGTCTCCTTCGTCGGATTGGTCGTCTCCTTCGTGTCAGCGTTCCAATCCTTCGTAGGAGCGAGCGTCTCCTTCGTACAAATGTGTAAGTCCTGGGAGTTATTCATCATCCCGGCTGAATCCGTCGTCGTCGATAGCCGCACCGTGCCGTGGTGCTCAGTCCTTGGCTTTGAACTGGAGGCGATGGAGCTTGGCGTAGAAGCCGCCCTTCGCGAGGAGCTCCTCGTGTGTGCCTTGCTCGACCACTTGCCCTTTGTGGAGGACGACGATGCGGTCGGCCGCTTTGATCGTCGAGAGCCTGTGCGCGATGATGACCGCGGTGCGCTTCGCCAACACGGCGTCGAGGGCTTGCTGCAAGCGAGACTCCGTATCGGAGTCGACGCTCGCCGTGGCTTCGTCGAGGATGATCAGCGGTGCATCCCGGTAGAGAGCGCGCGCGAACGCGATGAGCTGGCGCTCGCCCGCGCTGAAGTTGCCGCCGCGCTCGTCGACGGGTGAATCGAGCCAGGCCTCGCCCTCCCCGCGTTTGCGAAAGAGGGAGGCCGCCCCGACACGCTCGAGCGCGAGGAGCGCGCGCGCTCGATCGGGCGTGCTATCCGCCATGGCGACGTTCGTCAGCAGCGTACCGGGAAAGAGGTAGACGTCTTGCGGCACGACCGCGAACTTCTCGCGCAGCTCGATGCGCCGAAAGCGCCGAATGTCGCGCCCCTCGACGCGCACCACCCCTTGCGTGACGTCGTAGAGATGAAGGAGGAGGCTCGCGATCGTCGTCTTGCCCGAGCCCGTCGCACCGACGAGCGCGATCTTCTCACCGGGGGCCGCCTTGAGCGTGACGTCGCGCAGCACGGGCGCGCCCGGCTTGTATTCGAACGTCACCGCGTCGAACGACAGCGCCTCGCCGCTGCGGTCCTCACCACACTCCGACGGCTCGACGTCGAGCTCCACGTCGGTCTCGTCGAGGAGCTGAAAGATGCGCTCGGCCCCAGCCATTGCGCTCTGCAAGATCGTGTATCGCTGCGAGAGCATGCTGATGGGCTCGAAGAACTGCTTGATGTACCCCGTGAACGTGACGACGAGCGCGAACGATATGGCGGTATCGCCGAGGTCCGCGCGATGGAGAGCGACCCACAAGAGGACGCTCGCGATGCAGAGCGTCGCGACCATCTCGATGGCCGCGTCGAGCACCGCCTCGTAGTAGATCGAACGCTTGTTGGCCTCGCGATACGCCTCGTTGATGACGTCGAACTCCTGCTCCGTCGCGCGCTCGCGGCCATAGGCCTGAACGATGGCGATGCCGTTCACCTGCTCGCCGAGGAAGGCGTTGAGGCGAGCGGTCTTCGCGCGGATGTCGCGAAACGCTTCGCGCGAGCGTTTGCGTACGAACGTCACGATCACGAGGACGATGGGCATCGCCGCGAATGCGATGAGCGACATCCGCCAGTCCAAGACCGCCATTGCGACGACGTAGAGCGTGAGCGACACGAGATCGCCGACGGCGTTGAGCACGCCAGAGGCGAAGAGCTCACCGAGCGCGTCGACGTCGTTGGTCGCGCGCGTGACGAGCCGGCCCACGGGCGTCCTGTCGAAGAATCTGAGCGTTAGGCGCTGCAAGAAGCGGAAGACCGCCTCGCGCAGCCCCGCCATCGCGCGCGCTCCGGCGAGCTGCATCTGATAGAGCTGCACGAACCCGAGGAGCTGCGCCGTGAGCACCAGGCCCGTGAGCACGAGGCCATCTCGGAGGAGACCCCCGCGATCATGCTCGGCGGCATGCCGTACGACCGCGCCCATCATGAGAGGCCGCGCGAGGTTGAGCCCCGAGACGAACAGCAGCACGCCGATGGAGACGGCGAGATACCTCGCGTGCGGCTTCACGAAGGGCCAGAGCCGCCGGAGCAACCGTGAGTCGTAGGCCTTCCCGAGGACGCCCTCCTCGTGGAACGCGCGCAGACGCTCTTCGCTCCGTGCTTTCCGAGCGCCCGTCGCCGTCGCGAGTTGGCTCATTCGGCCACCTCGGGTGTAACGCGAGGGGGCGCGGTCGACTCGAGCTCTTCGAGCTCACGCGCTGCGCGCTGCTCCTCGGCAAACACCGCATAGAGCCCGCCTCGCCGGACGAGCTCGTCATGCGTTCCGCGCGCGACGACCGTACCCTCGTCGATGACGACCACCTCGTCGCATTGTGCCGCTGCCGCCACGCGATGCGTGATGAGGACGATCGTGCGCTGCTCGGCCTGCCGCTCGATCGACTCGAGCACGGCTGCCTCGGTCTTGGCGTCGACGGCGCTGAGCGGATCGTCGAGCAAGAGGATCGGCGGCTCCCACGCGAGCGCTCGAGCAAGCGCGATGCGCTGCCGCTGCCCGCCGGAGAGCTGCACACCGCGCTCTCCCACCACGGTGTCGAGCTGCTCGGGCAGCCCGAGCGCCTCTTCGAGCACTTGTGCCTCGCGCGCTGCGTCACGAATCCTCGAAATCGACTCCGGTGCATCGGGATCGTCGATCGAGAAGCCGATGTTGCGCGCCACGGTCGTCGAGAAGAGGAACGCGTCTTGTTGGGCGTACCCCAAGCGATGCCGAAGCTCGACGAGCGGCATGTCGCACACGTCGATGCCACCAATGCGCACCGTCCCGGGCGGCGTCGGCAAGAGGCGCACGAGGAGCTGAGCGAGCGTGGACTTGCCGGCTCCCGTGCGCCCGACGATGGCGAGCGACTTCCCCGCCTCGACGTCGAAGGAAACGTCTCGCAGCACCTCGTTCTTCCCGTACGCGAACGACAGATGTTGAACCGAGAGCGAGCTCTCTTTGGGCGTCTTCTCGCCGTGGTCCTCGATGTCGGGGAGCGTGTCGAAGACCTCCTTCAGACGCGCGAAGCACGCGCGGCCGCGCTGGAGGATGGAGTACGCGAAGCCGAGCGCGATGATGGGCCACGTCATCCGCGCGAGGGCGAGGCTGAACGCGAAGAAGTCGCCCTTCGTGATGCCACCGTCCGCTTTGTCGCGCAGCAAGAGCAGCCCGCCGTACCAGAAGAACAAGAGCACGCCCGCGGAGCTTGCCGCTCCGAGCGTCGGCCCCATCGACCCGCGAATGCGCGCAAGGCCGAGGCTCGCCTGAAGGTACTCGTCGTTGGTGGCGCGGAAGCGCTCCATCTCGCGCGTCTCGAGCGCGAAGCTCCGGACGACGCGTACCCCCGCGAGGTTCCCCTGCACGAGCGACGCGAGCTTGCCGAGCGTCTCCTGGTTCTTCCGCGTGCGAACGAAGAGCTGTTTCGAGAAGCCCCGCGTCGCCACGACCACGAGCGGCACCATCACGAACGCCACGACGGTGAGACGCCACGAGATCGCAAGCATGACCTGAAACGCGCTCGCGAACGCGAAGACGACGTTGACGACGTTGAGGACCCCGAAGCCGAATAGGAGGCGGACTTGGCCGAGATCGTTCGTCGCGCGGCTCATGATCTCGCCCGCGGACATGCGCCGATAGAACGCGGAGCCGAGCTCGTGAAGCTTGCGGAGCAGCTGCTGGCGGACGTCGTACTCGACGTCCCGGCCGGCGTTGAACATGAAGAAGCGGCTGGCGATGCGCGTCCCGAACGCGAGGACGGCGAGGCCGAGCATGATCGAGGCCGAGCGGATGGCTTTGTGGCCGTCACCGCCGAAGACCGCGTCGATGGCCGACTTCGACAGCCAGTCGACTTGGTTCATCGCGAGCTGGAACCCCGCCAGAAAGAGCGCACCGAGGATGTACGCGGACCGATGCCGCTTGAAGTGACCCGCGAGCGTCGTCGTTTCGGTCACGTCGAAGGCTTCCTGTGAGAGCTCGACATCACGGGCCGGCCCCGCTTGCTGCTGTGGACCGCGAGATCGCCGAGCTCGACCCGCGCCGCGAACAGGCCGAAAAGGACGCGGGCTCCGCCTTTTCCGTCGAGCTCTTGGACGACGCCGGCCTGCCCGGCGAACGACCCCGCGAGCGCCCGTACGTGCGTTCCGCGCTCGATGGTGGGCGGCGACTTGGGCTCATCGGCCGCCCGCACACGCGGCGTGCCCCTGCTCATGCGCGGATTCGACTTGCGCGGCACGGCCAAGCCATAGCACGAGCCTGACGGCGTTCATTGCGACGCGATGAAGCTTGGCCTACATAGGTAGACTCGTGCCCCGCAAACCCACAGCAGCGAAGCCGCAGGCGACGCCCAAGAGCCCGCGTAAGAAGAGGGACGCTACCCGCGCCCCCGCCGACGCCGAGTCTCAAGAGGAGGAGACCCACGCGGAGGACGGTGACGACGTGGCTGAGCCAGTCGACGCAGAGCTCGATGGTGAGCACAAGGCGGAGCGGCCGAGCGTCGAGATCGATTCCGCGCTGTCGAAGGAAGCCGCGATCACGCGCTTCGATCCCTTCGCTGCGTACATGCGCGAGGTGCAACGCCACCCGGTGATGACGGCCGAGCAAACGCACGAGCTCGCGGTGAGGTTCCTGAAGACGCAGGACGCCGAGCTCGCCGCCGCGATGGTGACGTCGAATCTGAGGCTCGTCGTGAAGATCGCGTACGAGTACAGGCGCGCCTACAAGAACATCATGGACCTCATTCAAGAGGGCAACATCGGCTTGATGCAGGCCGTGAAGCGCTACGACCCGTATCGCGGCGTGAAGCTCTCGTCGTACGCCGCTTGGTGGATTCGCGCGTACATCCTCCGGTTCATCCTCAACAACTGGCGCCTCGTGAAGCTCGGGACGACGCAGGCGCAGCGCAAGCTCTTCTTCAACCTGCGAAAGAAGCGGGCGGAGCTCGTGGCGATGGGCATCGACCCGACCGACGAAGAGGTCGCCAAGCGTCTCAACGTCCCCGAAACCGACGTGACCGAGATGGAGCAGCGGCTATCGTCGTCCGAGAAGTCGCTGGACGCACCCGTCGGCGACGCGGAAGGGCGCGCCATCGCCAAGGTCGACTTGATGCCCTCTGCGGGCGAGGGCCCCGAGGCGCTCCTCGCCGACGGCGAGCTTCAAGCCCTCCTGAAGGACAAGCTCAACGACTTTCGCAAGACGCTCGTCGGCAAGGACAAGGAGCTCGCCATCTTCGACAGCCGCCTCGTCGCCGACGAGCCGCTCACGTTGCAGGAGCTCGGAGACAAGTTCGGTATCTCGCGCGAGCGCGTCCGTCAGCTCGAACAACGCTTGACGAGCCGACTGCGTGATTTCTTACGCGAAGAGATGGGCGACGCCGCCGAGCTCGCCTGAGCCTGCTTTGCTGTTCGTCGTTGCGACGCCCATCGGCAACCTGAAGGACATCACGCTCCGCGCGCTCGAGACCTTGCGCGAGGCCAACGTGATCGCCGCGGAGGACACGCGCTACACGCGGCAGCTGCTCTCCGCTCACGCCATCGTCGGTAAGTCGCTCGTCTCACTCCACGCGCACTCGACGGACGAGCACGTGGCGAAGCTCGTCGTGCGCCTCGCGGCCGGTGAGACCGTCGCGCTGGTGACGGACGCCGGTACGCCGGGCGTGAGCGATCCCGGCGATCAGCTCGTTCGGGCGGCGATCGCAGCTGGCATTCGTGTGGTGCCGATTCCCGGTCCGAGCGCCGTGGTCGCGGCTCTCTCCGCGAGCGGGCTCGGCACGGGCGGCGGCTTTCGCTTCTTCGGCTTCTTGCCGCGCGACGGGACAGCCCGCGCGCGTGCCATCGCGGAGATCTCGGCGACGCGAGAGCCGGTCGTCCTCTACGAATCGCCGGAGCGCACCTGCCAGACGCTCGACGACCTCTGCCAGGTGACGCCCACGCGCGACGTGTGTGTCGCGAGAGAGCTCACCAAGCTTCACGAGGAGCTCGTCCGCGGCACGCTCGCCGACATCGCCTATTTGCGCGACGCCTGGCGCGGCGAAATCGTGATCGTCCTTGGCGCCCAGGACATTGCGGAGGTCTCGGTCAGCGACGCGGACCTCGATGCCCGCATCGCAAAAGAGCTCGAGAGCGGCTTCGGCGCGAAGCACACCTCCGAGATCGTCGCCGCCTGGAGCGGAAGGCCCAAGCGCGAGGTGTACGAGCGCATCATCCGCAAGAAGAAGCGGTGAGCGGCGGTGTCACACTCTCGCCGCGTCGCACGACGACCTGATGTGAGACCGGCATGTGCAGCTTTTGCTCTCGTATTGGTGGCTTGCGATAGGCCTGCGGCTGCGCCGCTCGCTGCGGCCGACTCCGGCTCTGACTCCGGCTCCGTCACCGACTCAGGCTCTGACTCCGACTCCGCCGCCGACTCCGGCACCGTCGCGCAGCTCGAGCCGGACGGCAATGACGATCCCGAGGACCCTGGCGCGGGCAAGCTCCCCACCGAGGGTCACTTCACGCGCGTCGGGCGCACGTGGCTCAGCCTCTCGCGCATCTGCGATCTGAAGCCGTTCGATGGCGCGCTTTACGCGGCTCACGCGTACGCGCCGCTCGGCGTCGACGGCGCGACCATCACCCGCTACGAGCACGGCAAGCTGACCGTCGCGTTCGACTGGAACCGGCCCGGTGAGCCCACGGGTGGCGGGGGCGCCGGCCAAGGCTTCATCCGCATGCACGCGATCGGCGGACGCCTCTACGTGCCCGACGCTGACCCGCCCTACGACGGCTTCGGCATCGTCGACCAAGGCACCGAAGGTTACGTGTTCGTCTCCGACGAGCACGGCGTCTTCGCGAAGGCGCTCAATCCTGCGAAAGTCGACGACGAGCGGACGAAGAAGCAACACTACCGTCCGCCGCAGACGGCCATCGTCGTGCCGCGGGCGTACCACGATCTCGACGTCGTTCGCTTTCAGGGCAAGTTCTGGGCATCGACGGGCTCGGTTCCTCCCACCGAGCACGCGTGGCGCGGCTCGTCACCCGGCGCCCTCAACGTGCTCGACGAAGCGAAGCATCGATTCAGCTATGTCGTCGGTTATCCCGACAACGCCAATAGCGATGTGTGGCGGCTCACGTTCATGACCCGCTTTCGCGACAAGCTCTACGCCGGTATCCAAGAATACTATCCACGCGAGACGAACGACTTCGTCGTCTTCGACGGCACATCGCTCGGCGGGAAAAGGATCACACCCGATGGCGGCGCGGAGACGCTCCGCTGGTACACCGACCGAGGCGCGCTCTACTGGATCACCATCGACAAGGACGGCAGCGGACACCTGCGCACGACGCGTGACGGCGAGACGTGGCGCGCGATCGAGTTGCCCCAGGCCGCGGGGCGTCCAGCCGACGTCATCCGCTTCCGCGACGGCCTCGTCGTGCTCGCGGAGCACGGTCTCTTTCGCCTCGATACAGCGAACGCGTCGCAACCCGTGACGCCCATCGCGACCTGGGACGACAAGAAGATCTTCGCGACGGACGACATCTTCTGCGCGCCGCCCCTCGCGGTTTACGAGGGGGAGCTCTACGCCGGGTCGCAGAAGGACGGCGCGCTCTACCGCTTCGACTGACACCTGCGAGAACTGACGTTAGCCGCCGATGACCGGGCCCTTGCCGAGATACTCGTTGCTGGTGAGCTGGTCGATCATGAACGCCGCGACGTCAGCGCGCGAGATGCGGCCGGGAACCGTCTCGCCGCTCGTTGCGACACGGAACTGACCACGCGCGGGGCCATCCGTGAGTGCCGTCGGGCGCACGAGAACCCAATCGACCTTGCTCCCTCGCACGTACTCTTCCTGGATCTCCTTGTCCGCGAACTGTCTCTTCATGAAGAGTGGAATGAGGATGCTCTCTTGGAGGAACCCGAAGAATGGCCCCGCCTGACGCTTCCCCCGACTGTCACCGACGCCGACGGACGAGAGTGAGACCAGCCGCTTCGTGCCGCATCGCTCCATCGCTTCGAGCATGTGACGCGTCGCGACCGACACGACGTTGACCGGCGTCTCGCCAATGCCCGTTCGCGCACGCGGCCCGAGAGCCGAGAGCACCGCCTGCTGGCCAGCCATGGCGCGATCGACGGTCGCTGGTTGCAGCACATCGCCGGTGAAGATGTGGAAGCCCTCTTCCTCCTTCATCGCGAGCCCTGCCGGGTTGCGCGCGAACGCCGTCACCTCGTGCCCCTTCTCGAGCGCCCGTGTGACGAGCTCGCGACCCGTGGGGCCGGTTGCGCCGAAGATGAGAACCTTCATCCCCTAGGTCGCATGCCCCAACGCTTCATCCACTGCTCCCGGACTGAACCCGACCATCACCTTGCCCCGCACGTCGATCACGGGAATCGACCCGCCATTGCGCACACCTGCGCTCCGGAGCTTCCCCTGCATCTCGCGCGCTGCTTGGGGATCCTTCTCGATGTCCTTCTCGATGAACGGGATCCCCTTGCGACGCAGATACGCCGCCGCCTGGTGGCACGCACCACACCACTCCGCGCCGTAGATGATCACGGTCGACCGCCCCGTTCCGCTGCCCTGGTCGACTTGCACGCCCGCTGACGGCGACGGCCCCGCCGATGCCGACGCGGCCGCAGCCAAGGCCGCGCTCGAGAGCGTCGGGCCATTCTTCGATCGCCGCGCCTCGGCGATGTTCTCGAAGTCCGTGCGAGACATGACCGATACGGGATACGTGCCGTCCGGGTGCGCCTGCCGCAGATCGGCGACGTAGACCTTCCCTTCGTGCGTCCCTTCGTCCTTGTTCGGGTCGACCACGCGAACCGCGTCTCGCCCCATCATCGGCACGTCGGTCGGCTTCTGCTCGACGTGAAACTCGCCCTTGTCATCGACCCAGGTCAGGAGCAGCCCTTCGCTCGTGTCGCGCACCTCGATCGCTGGAGCATCCGGCGTGGCGACGCCACCCTTCTTCTTGCAGCCTCCCGCGACGACGAGGAGCACGCAAAGCAGTGTCATGAGCCATCGACTCATTCGCGCGCCTCGGAAAGCTTCGACCACTCGGACATCATCGTATCCACTCTACGCGAGAGCTCCTGTTCGCGCTCGGCCAGCTCGGCGAGACGCGACCAATCGCCCCCGTGGTCCTCTTTGAGCTTCTCGCGCATGAGGTCGAGCTCGGTCTCCGCGACCGCAATCGAGCTCTCGAGCTCGGAAATGCGGCGTTTCTTCTTCTCCTCGTCCCGGGCACGGGCTTTCTGTGCTTCGAAGTGCGCGCGGCCTGCGTCGTCGGGCATCGCAGCGGGGGGCGCCGACGGCTGTTTCTTGCGCTGCGGCGTCTCGGCCGCGAAGTCACGGAAGCCGCCATTGTAAATCTCGACGCGGCCGTCTCGCACGCTCACGATTCGCGTCGCGACGTTCTCGAGGAAGCGGCGATCATGCGAGACGAAGACGACCGTGCCCCCGAACGCCGTGAGCGCCTGTTCGAGGATCTCGGCGGCGGGGATGTCGAGGTGGTTCGTTGGCTCGTCGAGGAAGAGGAGATTGCGCGGCTCGAGCAGGAGCTTCGCGAGCGCGAGGCGTGAGCGCTCGCCACCCGAGTAGCTCGACACGGCGCGGAGCGGGTCGTCGCCCCAGAAGCGAAAGCGCGCGAGGTACTCCCGCGCCTTCTCGACGGTGAAGTCCCCACGCACGGTGCGCACGTTCTCCACGGCCGTGAGCTCTGGGTCCACCTCGCCGAGGTGTTGATCGAAGTAGCCTTCTTGGAGGTTCGTCCCGCGGCGCACCGTGCCTTCGTCCTCGGCGCCGCCATCCGCCGCGAGGAGCCGCAGGAGCGTCGTCTTGCCGGCTCCGTTTGGACCAACGACACCGATGCGCTCACCGCGCCGCACGAGCAAGTCCACGCCGTCGAACAGCACACGCCCGCCGCGCTCGGCGCCGAGGCCTTTCGCGTCGAGCGCGATGTCGCCCGTGCGCGCGGCCGGCGCGAACCGCACCGCCATTTTCTCGGCGACACGCCACACGTCCTCGGGCCGCTCGAGGCGGTCGAGCTTCTCGAGCATCTTGCGTCGCGACTGGGCCTGCCTGGTCTTCTGGCCTGCGATGTTCTTGCGAATGAAGTCTTCGGTCTTGTCGATGAAGTCGCGCTGCCGCTCGAGGAGGGCGGCCTCGCGCGCGAGATCCTCTTGGCGTGCGACGGCGTAGTCGCTGTATCGAAGCGGGTAGACGCGCAGCGCCTTGCGTCCGAGCTCGAACGTGCGGTCGCACACGTCGTCGAGGAACGCTCGGTCGTGCGACACGAGCAGCACCGCGCCCCGATACGAGTGCAAATACGACTCGAGCCATCCAATCGAGTCGAGGTCGAGGTGATTGGTGGGCTCGTCGAGGAGAAGGAGCTGGGGTTTCTGCGCGAGCACCACGCCGAGCCGCAAGCGCCCTCGCTCGCCACCCGAGAGCGAAGCGACAGGCCGCGCGAGGTCCTTCTCGGAGAACCCGAGACGATGGGCAATGGCCGCGACCTCGTGCTCGAGCGCGTCGCCGCCCGCGACGTGGTACTCGTCGGTGATGCGCGCGAGACGCTCGAGCGCGTCGCTGCCTCCTCCAGCCGCGTCGCGTTGGGCCTCAGCGAGCGCGGCGCGCAAAGCGATGACCTCGCCGTATCCCGAGAGCAGCGCGGCGAGCACGTCACCGGTGGCATCGATCTCGTGCGATTGCCGGTAGTACCCGACGGTCGTGCCCTTCTTGATGACCGCGCTCCCGAGATCGGGCTCGACCTCCCCCGCGATGATGCGAAGCAGCGTCGACTTGCCTGCGCCGTTCGGAGCTACGAGCGCGCCGCGCTCGCCGACGGCAAGCGTGAAGGTCACGTTCTCGAAGAGCACGTCGCCCGCGTACCCGAAGCGCACGTCTGCGACTTGAAGGACGGTCATGCGTCGAGCGCTCTACCTAGCATCCTCAGCTGAGGATGGCTCGAGTTACGCTAAGCTCGAGACATGAACCTCCGCCATGCAGGCATGCTCGCTCTCGTGGTCGTCGGCACGGCTCTTACACCGGGGTACGCCCGGGCCGACGCCAACGGCGACATGTTCGAGAAGGTCGTTCAGCTCATCGAGCAAGCGGCCGTCATCGTCGACATGAACAAATCCAACTGCGACGCCATGGGGGACAAGCTCAACGCCCTCATCGATCCGAACACGCAGCTCCTCGCGAACGCCAAGGCGCAGAACGAGCGGCTAACGCCCGACCAGAAGCGTGCGCTCGACGCGCGCTTCCGCCCGCGCATCATCGCGGCGATGGTCAAGCTTCGCCCCGGTTTCGCGCAGTGCTCGAGCAACGCGAAGGTCACGGCGGCGGTTCAAAAGATCCAGTGAGATGGTAGGCTCGCGCGCATGCGCAAAAGCCTCTCATGGGTGTCGACATGCGTCTTCGCGCTCGCCGTCGCGTGCAGCCCCTACGAGCTTCGTCAGGCCGCAGTGGGCGACAAGACGCCACGCGAGGTCGGGTTCGAAGTGGAGCTCGCGCACTTCCCGACGACGGGCTTCGCGCGACTCAAGCCCGGCATCCACGTCGTCGACGACGTGAACGACTGGCGCGGCATCTTCAACGACCACTCGCAGAACTTTCAAGCGCCGCATCCTCCCGAGGTGGATTGGACGAAGACGATGGCGCTCGTGGCTACGGCGACGGACGACGAAGCCACCGTCATGACGATCGACCGCGTCGTCAAGACCGACGCCGGCTTCCTCCACGTGTACGTCAACGAAGAGCTTCGCGGTGACCGGTGCGAGCCGCCCACGCCCACCAACGTCCTTCGAGCAGAAGCCCACGAGCCGCCGATCGACATCGTCACCATCACGAAGAGCAGCCTCCCCATGGTGGTCCACCTCGACCGCGCGAAGGGTTTGAGCTGCGACCCTCTCCCCAAACCCGACATGCGATGCAACGTGAAGGGCCACCCGCCGAACGACATGAGCGCGACCATCGAGGCCGCGCCGGGTGACACCATCGAGTGCGACGGCACCAAGGTCACGACGACCGTCGGCTACGTCACCGAGCGGAACTGGTACTTCGAGCGCAAGCCCGCTGACTCGTTCACGCAAATGGCGACGGACGACAAACGCATGCACGCGTCGTTCGTCATCGACGCGTTCGGCGAGTACCGCGTGCGCATGGAGGCCGAGGATGATCGCCACAAGAGCGGCGACAAGAAGGTGCAGATCGACGTCGCGCCCCCGCAGGACATCCAAGTCATCCAGGTGGGTTGGACGCTTCACGGCCCGCCGGACCAGACGACCCTTCCGAAGTTCGAGCCCCATCTCATCGAGCTCGGCACAGGCCGTGAGTGCAGCGAAGCGCACGCCCAGCCGCCCTGGTGCGAGGTGAAGATCTCGGGCCTCACGAAGCAGATCTTCGTGAAGACGCAGCGGAGCTCTCGGTATCGGCTCGTCGTCGGCTACCTCGACGATCGCGCTCCGCAGATGCCAGTCTTGTGCGCCCGCGCGTTCGTGAAGGGCGCGACCGTCGCCCTCGAGACGTGCGACTTCAAAGAGCGAGCCGCCAAGGACACATGGGAGCCGGGCACGTTCAACCCGCAGACGGGCAGCTTCGACAAGTAGGTTAGCTACTCGTCGTCGTCCTCGCCGACGTCTTCGGGGCTGAAGTCAATGTGGCCGGTCTGCATCTTGAGGCGCTTCGAGCCCTCGAGCCACGCCAGTGCGAGATCGCGCGTCCAAGCCTTTCCGATTTCCTCGCGCGGGTCGAGCCCGTGCTGGCAGATGCCGGAGATGACGTTCGTTGTCTTGTGGTGGACGATCATCCCGTCCCCGAAGGGCCACAGAAAAATCTGGTAGAGCACGTCGCCCGAGCCCGTATCGACGATGTCGGCGACATCCATGTCGACGCAATCGGGAATCTCGTCTCCATCGGGCTCCTTTCCGAAATACTTCGCGATGTCGTCCTTCGCGCCGAAGACGGACTGGACTTGCGCCTTCTCCCACGCCTCGAGGTCGGAGACCTTGCCTCGGAACGGCTTGCGATGGTTCTCCAGCCGGAACTTGCCGAGCTTGCCGCCCTTCTTGTGTTTGTGCACGACCTCGTCGACGGCCTTCATGTAGGCCTCCTTTGCGTGCACCTTGCCCGAGAGGAGCTTGCCTTTGATCATGCCGCGAAGGAGCGTCACGTCGTCCTCGGTGAGCGGGCGCGGAGTCTGGAGCGACATGCCGAGCGCGCCATTCTTGGCCTTGAGCCCGGTGCCCGACGCGAACTCGAGCTTCTTGATCGCGGCGGTGACGTCGGTGAGCGGTGCCTCGTTCGCCGCAGACGTCCACGTCTCACCCTTCTTCTTCGGGTTCTCGAGGATGCCGACGAGCCAGAGCTTTTCGTCGGGCGGGCGCACCGTGACGAGGAAGATCGCTCCTCCGCCCTTCAATCCGTCGAACGTCTTGTTGTTCGACATGTACGAGTCGGTATCGACGACGGAGCCGAGCTTCACGTCTTTCGGAACCATCTTTTCGAAGAGAGCTTTGCTGACGATGGCGAGCACGCTGGACATGGCGGTATCGTCGCAAACGTGCCGAACAAGGTCGATAGTGAAAATGCGCGTGCACTTGGCGAGAAGGCGATGCGCGAGACCGCGGCAAAGGGCATCAGCGACGAGACGATGGGGGCTCTCTCGAAGGTCCTCGCGAAGGTTGGAAAGACCAAACCCCGACCCCTGTCGGTCATGCCCAACCCCAAAAAAAACGGCGACACCGGTACGGCGTCGTGGGAGCGGCACCTCATCGACCCGGCGATCGTCGAGCTCGCGCTTTCACTCGACGTACCCCTTGCGATGCCACCCGGCCCGCCGCGTTCGTACACGTTCTGGCTCTACCCGTGGCACGCGCGGCGTTCGGGCAAGCTCGACGAGCTCCGCCTCGTGGGCAAGCACCCGTTCTTCTCGCAAGTGCTCGCCGCGAGCTTCCTTCCAACGCGCGAGACGAAGGACAACGTCGTCAACTGGCTAGCGAAGGCCGTGGAGCCGCGGTTCCGCGAGGGCTTCAAGGTCGTGTTCGACGAGCTCGACACGTTCGGCAAGACCGTCCTCGAGACGTGGACCGTCGGTGCGCTCGAGGTCCACGCGGGGTGGATCGAAGGCCTTTGCCAGCCCGAGGTCTTCGCGCTCTGCCCTTCGCTGGCCAAGGCCGTCCGCGAGCTCTCCGCGGAACGTCTCCTCCGAAACCAGCTGCGCGCGGGCATCATGGACGAGTGGGGCTATCAGGCGCAGGACGACGCGCTCGCGCTCTTTCCACCCGAGCGCCACCGCGACGTCTCCGCGACGGCGAGTGGGCCTCTCCCGTACCACGTGCTGCTCGACACGAAGGAAGGGCGCATCGTCGCGTTCGGTCCCGAAGGCATCGTGCTCGACCGACCCTTTCCCGCTGCGAAGAAGATGAAGGACGTCCGCAATCTGCTCTATTCCGGCGGCGACGTGCTCGTCTGCGAGTACAAACCGTCCCAGGCGCGGTGGGCGTTCGCGGGCGGCAAGCCGTTCGAGGCCGACCCGTACGGGTTCCATTCCGTCGCGACGCCCGATGGCCAGGTCATCACGCGCGCGCTCAAGATATTTCCGGTCGGCTCACGCGACTTCGAGCACAACCCGCACGGAAGCGGGACGCGCATCTGGTGCGATGGCGTCGGTTACTACGCTCACGCGCAGGAGGTCGCGGAGGGTCCGGGCGGCGTGGGGTTCATCACGTTCGACCCGACGACGGGCAAGAAGACGGGCCACGGGCTGCCCCCGTGGATGGCCGAGCTCGTCGGTCCGCGAGGGAAGCTCATCGTCCACATCGAGGCGACGTTCATTGTCCCAGTACCGAAAGGTGCCGAACAATCGCCGTTCGGGGCGAAAGGCGGCTTCGGCGGGTTCGCGCTCTACAAACGAGACGGGCAGGTCCTCGTCGAGGGCATCGACGGACGCAAGAGGCCCGGGCTCGTCAACGGCCTCTACACCGCCGCGCTGATGACGTTCCCGGCGCGGGAGGGTTTCTACCCCGTCGTCGAGAGCGCATTCGACATCGGCATCGCGATGCCGGACGGGACGACACCTCTCGTGCCGATGGACGCGCTCCGGCGCTACTGGAC
>Ga0302325_10017077_pt1 | contig 15356 bp, 14 predicted proteins | sample Palsa_T0_2_FD_201948 | JGI IMG/M metagenome (GOLD analysis project Ga0302325, IMG submission 201948) | Peat permafrost microbial communities from Stordalen Mire near Abisko, Sweden - Palsa_T0_2 | ecosystem: Environmental > Terrestrial > Soil > Palsa > Peat permafrost | place: Sweden: Abisko...
GCTCACCGCCCAGGAGGAGGTTGACCTGGCCAAGCGGATCGAGCGCGGCGACCTGGACGCCAAGCAGAAGATGGTCGAGTCCAACCTCCGTCTGGTCGTCTCGATCGCCAAGAACTACCGCAACCAGGGGCTGCCGTTCCTGGACCTGATCCAGGAGGGGACGCTCGGCCTCGTGCGCGCGGCGGAGAAGTTCGACTACCGCAAGGGCTTCAAGTTCTCCACCTACGCGACCTGGTGGATCCGCCAGGCGATCGCCCGCGCGCTGGCTGACAAGGCGCGGACGATCCGCATCCCGGTGCACGTGGTCGAGAAGCTCAACAAGATCGGGCGGGCCGAGCGCAAGCTCGTCACCGAGCTCGGTCGCGAGCCGACCGCGGAGGAGATCGCCGAGGTGACCGGGATCGAGCCCGAGGAAGTCGAGTCGATCAAGCGCTCGGCGCAGGCACCGGTGTCGCTGGAGAAGCCCGTCGGCGACGAGGAGGAGTCCGAGTTCGGCCAGTTCATCGCCGACGAGCGGGCCGAGTCGCCGTACGAGCGCGCCGCGGAGATCCTCACCAAGGAGGCACTGCGCGAGGCGCTGGAGAATCTGAGTTATCGCGAGCGCCGCGTGCTGGAGCTGCGCTACGGCCTCGGCGGCGAGCATCCCCGCACGCTCGACGAGGTCGGTCGCACGTTTAACGTCACCCGCGAGCGGATCCGCCAGATCGAGAATCAGTCGCTGAAGAAGCTGCAGTCGCTGGCCGAGGCGCAGAAGCTGCGCGACGTCGCCTGAGGTCACGCACTCATCGTCACCGTGCCAGGGTGGATCGGGGATAAGCTCCGTCGCACCTTGGACCGCGCCTGTTTCCTTGCCTGTGCAACGGGTACACCAGGCGACGGGTACACCAGATCTGTAAGCCAGACATGGAGATCGCGATGAGCACCCCCCTGCATGCACTTGCCGAGCATGGCCAGAGTCCGTGGATCGACTACCTTGCACGCGACTTCGTTCGCGACGGCGAGCTCGCCGAACTGGTGGATCAGGGGATCGCCGGCGTGACCTCGAATCCGACGATCTTCGAGGCGGCAATCACGGCCGGGGACGCGTACGACGACCAGCTTCGTGAGGTGCTGCAGACGGAAAGGGACCCGAAGGAGGTTTTCCTGGCGCTCGCGCGTGAGGACATCCGGGGGGCCTGCGACACGCTGCGGCCGGTGTTCGAGCGTGGTGACGCGACGCGCGACGGATGGGTGTCGCTCGAAGTCGATCCGAACCTCGCCTATGAGACCGAGGGCACAATCGAGCAGGCCAAACGGCTGCACGCGCTGATCGACCGGCCGAACCTGTTCGTGAAGATCCCGGGGACCGAGCCGGGACTCGTGGCGATCGAGGAGTCGATCGCTGCGGGGATCCCGATCAACGTTACGTTGCTGTTCTCGCTGCAGCGCCATCGTGCCGCGGCCGAGGCGTACATACGGGGTCTTCGCCGTCTGCTGCAGGCCGGCGGGGAGCTCGCACGCGTCGCGTCTGTCGCCTCGTTCTTCGTCTCGCGGGTGGACACCGAGGCAGACCGGCGCCTGGAGCAGGTGGGCGGACCCGACGAATTGAGGGGAACCCTGGCGATTGCCAACGCGAAGCTCGCGTACCAGACGTACAAGGAGCTGTTCAGCGGACCCGATTGGGAGCAGCTCGAGGCGGCGGGCGCCTCGCCGCAGCGCTGCCTATGGGCCTCCACCTCGACGAAGAATCCGGACTACCGGGACGTGCTCTACGTCGAGGAGCTGATCGGACCGAACACCGTCAACACGATGCCGCGCGAGACGATCGAGGCGTTCGTAGACCATGGTCGTGTGGAGCCGACGCTCGAGCGTGATGTCGACGGGGCACGACGGATATTCGATCGCTTCGCGGACGCCGGGATCGACTACGACGACGTGGTGTCGGTGCTCGAGCGGGAGGGAGTCGAGAAGTTCGCCAACTCGTTCGGAAAGCTGCTCGACGGCGTGGCGTCAAAGCGCGACCAGCTCGTGGCGGCCTAGCCATGGGTGACGCAGCTTTCCGCCGCGAGCTCGGCCAGCAACTCCGCGTCGATTCCGTCCGCGCGACCGCGGCAGCCGGCTCGGGCCATCCGACCTCGTCGATGTCCGCCGCCGATCTGATGGCGGTGCTGATGGACGGGTATCTGAAGCTCGATTACAGCCGGCCGGAGGATCCCGCCAGGGACCACCTGATCTTCTCCAAGGGCCACGCCTCGCCGCTGTACTACGCGATGCTGAAGGCAGCGGGCGCGATCACCGACGAGGAGCTGCTCACCTTCCGCCGCTTTGGCAGCCGGCTCGAGGGCCACCCCACGCCCCTGATCCCGCCAACCGACGTCGCTACCGGGTCGCTCGGTCAAGGGCTCCCGATCGGCGTCGGCGTGGCGGTCGCCGGCAAGCAGCTCGACCGGCTGCCGTACCGGGTCTGGGTGCTGTGCGGGGATTCGGAGATGGCGGAGGGCTCGATCTGGGAGGCGTTCCAGCACGCGGGTTGGGCGGGTCTTGACAATCTCACCGCGATCATCGATGTCAACCGCCTCGGCCAGACGCGGGAGACGATGCTCGGCTGGGATCTCGACGGGTACGCCGCGCGCGCCGAGGCTTTCGGGTGGAACGCGATCGTCATCGACGGCCATGACGTCGAGGCGATCGACACGGCGTTCCGGGAGGCGGTCGACACGACCGGACGGCCCAGCGCGATCCTGGCCCGCACGCTGAAGGGCCGGGGGGTGAAGGCCGTCGAGAACCAGCCCGGCATGCACGGCAAGCCGCTCGACGATCCGGAGGGGGCGATCAAGGAGCTCGGCGGCGAGCGGAACCTGACAGTGCACGTGGCCAAGCCCGAAAGCGGCCAGTCCCCGCATCGATTCGAGGTTCCCGGTGGAGAGCCTCCGAGCTGGGACGTTGGCGAGGAGGTCGCGACGCGGCAGGCGTACGGCGAGGCGCTCGCGGCGCTCGGACAGATCCGTGGCGATGTGGTCGCGCTCGACGGCGAGGTCTCCAACTCCACGCATTCGGAGCTGTTCGCGAAGGCGCATCCGGACCGTTACTTCGAGATGTTCATCGCGGAGCAGCAGATGATCGCGGCCGCGGTCGGGTTCCAGGTGCGGGGATGGGTTCCGTACGCGTCGACGTTCGCGGCCTTCCTGTCGCGCGCCTACGACTTCATCCGCATGGCTGCGATCTCGCAGGCGAACCTACGGCTGTCCGGCTCGCATGCCGGAGTCTCGATCGGCGAGGACGGCCCATCGCAGATGGCGCTGGAGGACATCGCCGCGCTGCGGGCGGTCCACGGCAGCACTGTGCTGCATCCGTCCGACGCGAACCAGACGGCCCGGCTTGTCGCCGAGATGGCCGACCGTCAGGGGATCTCCTACCTGCGGACGTTGCGTCCGAAGACACCCGTGCGGACCCCACCGGATGAGGAGGTCCGGATCGGCGGGAGCCGTCTCGTCCGCAGCTCCGAGAGCGACGATGTGACGATCGTCGCTTGTGGCATCACCGTCGAGGAGGCGGACAAGGCGGCCGAGAAGCTCGCGTCAGAGGAGATCTCCGCGCGGGTGATCGACTGCTACTCGATCAAGCCGATCGATGCCGAGACGCTCCGACGCGCAGCGAGCGAGACCGGAGCGCTCGTGACCGTCGAGGATCACTGGCCGGAAGGGGGTCTCGGCGAGGCCGTCCTCAGTGCGCTTGCGCAGGAGCGCGAGCAACGGCCGGTGGTCAAGCTCGGGGTGCGCGAGATGCCGGGTTCGGGAACCGCGGCCGAGCTGATGCACGCCGCCGGGATCGATGCCGATGCGATCGTCGCGGCGGTTAACCGGCTGGTCGCCGCCCGCAGCCACGCGTAGCGCTCAGCCGCGCGGCGTGAGATCCAGGTCGTCGCTCTCGAACTCGACGCCGACCTCGCTCAGGACCACGCGGCGGGGGCCGGGGGTGACGGTTCCGGCGAGCTGGGCGCCGAGACCCAGCCCCGTTGCAAGCGCGACGACCTCGGCGCCCGAGCCGGCCGCGCAGTAGACGGCGAACCCGGTGCCCATGTTGAACGTCGAGTACGCGGCCTCGGGCGAGAGTCCGGCGTGCTCGACGAGAAACGCGAGCACCTCGGGCACTTCCGGGAGCGATCTGATCTCGTAGCCGAGCTCCCGGCGCGGGCGCATCAGCTTCAGCAGCCCGTGACCGGTGATGTGGCTCAGGTAGTGGACCGGGAGATCGCGCGCGAGTAGGGCGCGGACGAGCGGCACGTAGATCACGCTCGGGTCGAGCACGGCCTCGCCGAAGGAGCGCCCGCTCGGCAGTAGCGTGCCGTACCCGTCCAGCAGCCGGGCGGCGACCCGGCGCGCGAGCGAGGCGCCGTTGGTGTGCAACCCGCTGCTGGCGACGAGCACGATCTCATCTCCCGGCATCAGCTCGGCGCCGAGGATCGGGTCGCGTCCCGATGGCACGAGTCCGACCGCGCTGCCGGCAAGCTCGATGTCGTCGCTCGAGACGAGGCCCGCGAGCGCCGGCGACTCACCGCCACCCCACGTGGCGCCCGCGTCCTCGCATGCTCGGCGCCAGCCCGAGAGCAGCGCGGCGTTGCGCTCGCCGTTCGCGTACCAGTCCGAGGATCCGGTCGCGAAGTACGCGTTGACGACCAGCGGTAGCGCGCCGACGCAGCAGAGGTCGTTGACGATCGCCGCGACCGTGTCGTATGCGACCGCGTCGTAGCCCTGGACGCCGAGCGTTGCCTCGAGTTGCCGAGCGATGATCGACTTCGTCCCGAGCGTTTCGAGTACGAACCCGAGTGTCTGGCCGCCGACCTCGAACACGAACGCCGGCTCGCCGCGCGAATCGTCGAGCGCCCGGCCGCCGCCGGCGGCGAGCAGGCCCGAGGTCGCGAGCGCCTCGGTCAGCGCATTGCGCTTGCCGGCGTCGAGCGTGTCGTAGTCGACGCCGGCGGAGCCGTACGCCGAGCCGTGGCCGCGCGGGGACTGGGGCGCCATCGTGCCCACAACAGTACGGAGCGGCGCGGTCACGAGCTCCGCGAGCGCCTCACCGTCTCCTTTCCATGCTTCAGTTCGTGAAGCATTGCGCTAGAATGGTTGTTCGGATGGCAACGAGCCAAACTTGTCCCGTCTGCCGCACCGCAGAGATCGTGTGTGGTAAGTGGACGCTACTGGTGATTCGCGATCTCGCCGAAGGGCGTTCGCGGTTCTGCGAACTCGAGCGCTCGTTGCGCGGCATCAGCCCGCGGACCCTGTCGCTTCGCCTGCGCGCGCTCGAGGAGGAGGGGATCGTCGAGCGCCAGACGTACCCGGAGGTCCCGCCGCGGGTCGAGTACACACTGACCGCCAAGGGCATGGCGCTGGTCCCGCTGATCGAGGACATGCGCAGCTACGGGCGCGAATGGCTCGGCAGCGACTGTGAGGAGAGCGTCGTCGAAGCGCTGACGCCGGTCGCCGTCGCGGCAGCCTGACGCGCCGCGCACCGATGCGGATCGCGCTGGCCGCGGACGAGCTGACCGGGATCGCGAGCGCGCTCCCCGACGAGCTGCACCGGCGTGGTCATGAAACGCTCGTCCACGGCGCCTATGCCGACGGCGAGCGTGCCGACTGGGCGTGGTGCAGCGAAGCCGCGGCCCGCGACGTGGCCGAGGGTCGGGCCGAGCAGGCCGTCGTCGCCTGCTGGACGGGCACGGGGGCTTCGATCGCGGCCAACAAGGTCCCCGGGATCCGCGCCGCGCTGTGCGGAGACGCCGGGACGGCGGACGGAGCGCGGCGCTGGAACGACGCCAACGTGCTCGCGCTCAGCCTCAGGCTGACCTCGCAAGCGGCGCTCGTCGAGATCCTCGATGCCTGGTTCGCACAGCGGCCGAGCCGCGACGCTGCGGACGTGGAGAACGTCGGTCATCTGGGCGAGATCGAGCGCGCCGGCTCTGCAAGCTGACGTTCTCCGGGCAGGATCGACAGCGTCTACGGAGAAACGGCGGACGTGCGCAATACGACCCTGCACGGAATTCTTGAGGCGTTCACCGCAGACGCCGCCGGGCAGCTGTCGGCGGAGACGGCGTCCGGCGCCGAGATTCCGTTCGAGGTCGTCTCCACACCGGGCCGCCCTCGCAGCGCCGCGCTGTACTGCTACCGGCCGCTGACCGGTGCCTTCATCCGCGAGCGGCTCGGGCTCCTGTCGGCGCTGCCGACCTACGCGCCGGCGGCGAGGTTGCTGGCCGGTCTCGATGGTCTCGAGGTATATCTGAACCTCCGCGGCGAGTCGCGGATTCCGGCCGATCCGCGGGAGCGCGCTGACGCCGTGCTGCGGGTGTTCCTGGCGGCCGTGTTCGCCGAGCGCAGTGAGTTCGGGTTCGACCCCGAGCGCTTCGACGCGTCATATGCCGAGCTCGAGCGCGCGCTGTACGAAGGGCGGTCCCTGAACGTCGTGATCGTGCCGCTGCTCGGGATCGCGCTTGACGAGGCGACCGGTGAGCTGGCGCTCGGGGACGGCCTCTCACTGGTCCGCGGCGAGACGTTCGCCGACGCGCCGGCCGAGGCGGTGTGGGGCGACGGCGAGGACCCGAACGTGCTCGCCGTGCTCACGGTCACCGGCGAGTCCGTGCGACCGCCCGTGTCGATCGCGCGAAGTCGGTTCCGGCGCGTGTTGACCGCGCTGCGGCTGTTCGAGCGCGGTGGCTACGCATTCGGACCGGTTGCCTGGACACGCAGCGACGCAGGCGCATGGCGGCAGGTCGCGTTTGGCGGCAGTGGCAGGCCGCGGCTGGTGACGTTCATCAGCGCTGATCAGGAGGACGAGCTGCGCGCGTTCTGCAGCCTCGTCACGCGCCGCGCGCCGTCCGGAGGGGAGCTTGGCTGGGCGCTGTCGAGGTTCGAGATGGGCTGTGAGCGGCTGGCGCCGTTCGAGGCGCTGACGGACTACCTACTCGCGTTGCGCGTTTTGCTCGAACCCGAGGGACCGAGCAGCGGGCGTCTCGCCCAGCGGCTGGCGGTGATCTGCGCTCAGGAATCCGGTCGCGCCGGGCTCGCGGGGCGGACCGCCCGCGCGATCTCGCTCGAGCGGGCCGTGATCGCAGGCTTGGCGCCAGCGGAGCCCGGAGCCGACGCGCTCGTCGCCGAGATCGCCGAGCATCTCCGCGCGCTGCTTCGGGACACGCTCTGCGGCCACCTCGACTTCGACCTGCGCGCCGTCGCCGACGAGCTGCTCGCCGACGCCGCGACCGCCGGCGCTTGACCGCAGGGGGCGACCTTGCCACTGACTCGTGTCACGGTTCGCTGTGTGTATATGATCCGGCGCGTCAGTCGTTGCGAGGCGCGATCCAGGAGGTAAGGGCCGGACATGGACGGTGCGTTGCGTGACCGCCTTGCACGTATGGCTGTGCTCGCAACGCTCGCCATCGCCGCCGTGGTGGTCGCGTTGCTGCTGTTCACTGGCGGCTCCTCGTACGTTCTGCACGCCGACTTCGCCGACGCCGGTCAGCTCGTCGGCGGCGATCTGGTCACGATCGCCGGCCACGAGGTCGGCACCGTCGGTCAGATCAGCCTGACCGACAACGGGCTCGCCGATGTCGAGCTCGATATCTCGGACTCGAGCATCACGCCGATCCGCCGCGGCACGATCGCCTCGATCGGACAGCTGAGCCTGACTGGGGTCGCGAACCGGTTCGTCGGCCTGTCGCTCGGTCCGGGGAGCCTGATCCCGAACGGCGGCACGCTGCCGGTGTCCCAGACGCGTGGGATCGTCGATCTCGACGTGCTGCTCGATGCGCTGACGCCGCGGGTGCGGACCTCGTTGCAGACGATCCTCAAGACCGGCGCGTACTTCGTCGGCAAGCCGACGGCCGCGCAGCTGAACAAGTCGTTGCTGTACTTCAACCCGGCGCTGAGCCGGCTGACGGCGCTCGGTGCGGAGGTGGTCGCCGACAAGTTCGCGCTCGACCGGCTCGTGTCCTCGAGTGCCGAGGTGTCGAGCGCGCTCGCGTCGCGCAGCAGTGCGCTCGGCGGTGCGGTCTCGAGCACCGCGGCGTGGTTGCGAGAGGTCGCGAGTGAGCGCGCGGCGCTCGAGGACGCGATCTCACGCGCCCCGGCAGTTCTCGATCAGGGCACGGGCGTGCTCGCCGACGTGAACTACACGCTCGGGGTGCTTGACCCGGTGCTCCGAGACCTGCAGCCGGTCGCACCGCGGCTCGGGACGCTGCTGCGCGTGCTCGTGCCGGCGGCCCGGAACGCGATCCCGACCGTCAACGGGATCCAGGGGCTCGTCCCCGGCGCCAAGGCAGCGCTGCTCGCGCTGCCACCGGTGGAGAAGGTCGCGACGCCCGCGGTGGAGTCGCTGACGAAGGCGCTCAAGCCGCTGACTCCGATCCTCGCCGGCTTGCGGCCGTACGTGCCGGATCTGATCGCCGGCTTCTTCAATGGTGTCGGCGGCGCCGCCGGCGGGTCCTACGACGCGAACGGTCACTATCTGAAGGCGCTGGCCGTGGTGTCGGCCGGCGGGAACACGCTGACCGGTTTGCTGAACACGCTCGGCGGCCTGCTCGGCGGGGTCACGGGGACGCTCACGGGGATCGGCAACGGTCGGACGCAGCTGGTCGCGCCGTGCCCCGGTGGCGGTAGCCCGGCGTCCGGCGACGGCTCCAATCCATGGACCGCGCCCGACCTGCTGCCGACCACCGGCAACCTCTGCAACCCAGCCGACGACCAGAAGTAGGCGGCGACTGGAATAAAGTGCCGCGCCGCCCGTGTTTCACATCGAGCTGCGCCACTTTCCACACACCGCTCGCGCCTTCAACCTCAGCCGCGAGGAGCTTCACGCGCGGTTCGTCGCCCCATGGCTGCGCGGGCAGGTGGTCCAGCTGGACTCGCAGCGCTTCGCGCCGGAGCGGGCGAAGCTGACGATCTACGAGGGGCGCGAGCTGCAGACCGTGGATCTCGGTCTCGGTCGCGGCTGGCAGAACGCGACCCGCACCGGCCAGGACGTGACCGAGCGGGAGCTCGGCGCGGCGGAGGTGGTCGCCCGGCAGAGCGCGCCGCGCGGCGGTATCGGCTCGCTGAAGGACGAGCTGGCGGCGCTGTGCGAGGCCGGGACCGTCAGCGTGCCGCAGGCGCTGGCGCTCGCCACTGGCGCGCACCCGACGGCGCGCCTCAGCGAACGGCTCTCGATGGCCGAGCTCGCGGTCTGGGAGCTGCTCCAGGAGGGCCGCGTCCGGCTGCTCCGGGCGGGTACCCAGGAGGAGGTTCCGAAGCAGGAGTGGGAGGCCGTGCTGCTGGCGCCGGCGACCTGGCTCGGGACGCCCGCGCAGCTGCTGCTCGAGGGGACGGGCCGGGGCGGCTGAATCGACCGCGGCGGGGCGTGCCTTTGCAAACCTCAATGCCAAACGGTTTAATCAATGCGAAATGGCTATAACTGTCACGCAGCTGACGGCGTTCCTCGCAGTTGTGCGAAGCGGCTCGGTGACTGCCGCCGCGGACGAGCTGGTGGTCACCCAGCCTTCGGTGTCGTCCGCGGTGGCGTCACTCGGCCGGGAGCTCGGTTGTGAGCTGTTCGAGCGCTCAGGCAGGGGAATCCGGCTGACCGAGGCGGGGACCTCGTTCGTGCCCTATGCGGTCGACGTGCTGGGACTGCTCGGGGAGGGGCGGCAGGCCGCGGGCGAGGCTGCCGGCGTGGCGGCCCGGCGGCTGCGGATCGCGGCCGTGACGACCGCCGCGGAGTCGTTCGTGCCGCCGCTGATGCGCGCGTTCGCGGATCGGCATCCGGAGACCGAGCTGACGCTCGTGGTCGGCAACCACGAGGCGGTGCTGGACCAGGTTCTCAGCCACAGCATCGACGTCGCGATCACGGGCAAGCCGCCGACGGATGGACGGCTCGTGGCCGAGCCGCTGAGCGACAATCAGATCGCCTGCATCACGGACCCGCAGGATCCCGCGATTGCGGACGGCGCGGTTGAGGCTTCGGCGCTGGCGGGGCGCGCATGGCTGCTGCGTGAACCGGGTTCCGGCACCCGGGTCATGAACGAGCAGTTCCTCGCAGACCGGGGGCTCGCGCCGGCCACGCTGACGCTCGGGTCAAGCGGCGCGATCAAGCAGGCAGCGCGGGCCGGGCTCGGCGTGTCGCTGATGTCGCGCGCTGCGGTGCAGGCCGAGCTCTCGACGGGCCTACTCGGCGAGCTGCTGCTGACGGACGGGCCGCCGACGCGGCCGTGGTTCCTGCTCCGCTCGGCCGTTGGTCCGTCGCGTCCGCCCGTCGACGCGTTGTGCGAATTCCTCCGCCAGGCCCTCCCAGCGGGTCACGACGGCGCCGAGGACGTCTCGACCCGCGTGCTCGGCGCACCGATGGCGACGGCCGCCCGTGCGGTGACGACCTGATACAGCACGAGCAGCTGCGTGATCGCCAGCGATTCCGAGCGGTGTAGCTCCGTGCCGACGGTGAACTCCCCGAGCCGTTCGGTTCGCAGATGGCTCGCGAAATGCATCCGATCCCAGACGGCCTCCTGGAGCGCGGCGCTACCCGCCGGCTCGATCTTGCCCGGTATGTGCAGGTAGGTCTCCGACGGTCGCTCCTCGACGACGATCCCGTTGCGGTCGCCGTTCACTAGCGGCGACAGTTCGGGGTGCACGAGTCCGGGGCGCAGCATCACCGTGGCGTCGAGATGATCCGGGTCCGCAGCGTTGCCCTCCATGAACGAGATCACGATGTCGGCGTGGCGTCGCTGGGGCCGGATGAAGCTTTCGCTGTCGGCCTCGCGGCGGTCGAGTTCTTCGAGCACCTGGTCGGTCGTGTAGCCACGACGAGTGCAGTCCCGCTGGACCTTCCAGCGCCGGCGCAGCGCTTCGGGCGGATCCAGGAACACGCGTACGTCGTAGGCATCGCGCATCGATTGGGTGTGATATCCGAGCAGGCCCTCAACGATCGTGAACAACGTCGGCTGCACGTACTCAGCCGCCTGGAAGGTGCCGTCCTTGTGGCTGTAAACGGGCTTCAGGATCGCCTCTCCGGCGCGCAGGTGATGGAGGTGCTGCTCGAGGATGTCGAGGTGGTTGCAGTCCGGATGCAGCGGCGTCAGCCCGTTCTCGGCCCGCTGCCGGCGGTTGTAGCGGTGGTAGTGGTCGGCCGAGACATGGGTCACCTCCGCCTCGCCGAGGATCCGGACGAGGCCGCGCGTGAGCGTCGTCTTACCGGCGGCGGATTCGCCGACAATCCCGAGCAGGACCGGACGAGGCATCAGGCCCAGCATAACCCGGTTACGCATAGGCGACCAACTGAGATTGGCCTCAGACAATTAGAGAAAGAATTATTAGTCTTAGATCTATGTATGAACGCAGAATCAGTCTTTGACGACTATGCATTCGCCGTCTTAGGCTGTTTCGATGAGCAAAGACCGCTGGGCCTCGGGCGTCACTCCGTACGCGGAGATGGGCTATTACGACGCCGACTACGAACCGAAGGAGACGGACATCCTGTGCGCGTTCAGGATCACGCCCCAGCCCGGGGTCGACGCGATCGAGGCCGCCGCCGCGGTCGCCGGCGAATCCTCGACGGCGACCTGGACGGTCGTCTGGACCGATCGCCTCACGGCGCACGAGCATTACCAGGCGAAGGCCTACGACGTCCAGCCCGTCCCCGGCCGTGAGGGCGAATACCTCGCCAAGATCGCCTACGACATCGATCTGTTCGAAGAGGGCTCGATCGCGAACCTGACCTCGTCGATCATCGGCAACGTGTTCGGCTTCAAGGCGCTGTCGGCGCTGCGGCTCGAGGACATGCGAATCCCGCTCGGGTACGTCAAGACCTTCCAGGGCCCACCGCACGGGATCGTCACCGAGCGCGAATACCTCGACAAGTTCGGCCGGCCGCTGCTCGGCGCGACGGTCAAGCCGAAGCTTGGCCTGTCGGCCAAGAACTACGGTCGGGTCGTGTTCGAGGCGCTGCGAGGCGGCCTCGACTTCACCAAGGACGACGAGAACATCAACTCCCAGCCGTTCATGCGCTGGCGCGACCGGTACCTGTACTCGATCGAGGGTGTCGCCCGCGCATCGGCTGCCAGCGGCGAGATCAAAGGTCACTACATGAACGTGACCGCCGCGACGATGGAGGAGATGTACGAGCGGGCCGAGTTCGCCAAGGAGCTCGGCAGCGTGATCATCATGATGGACCTGACCGTCGGCTACACGGCGATGCAGTCGATGTCGAAGTGGGCGCGGCGCAACGGGCTGATCCTGCACCTGCATCGGGCGGGCCACGGGACCTACACGCGCCAGAAGAATCACGGCGTGTCCTTCCGCGTGATCTCGAAGTGGTGCCGGCTGCTCGGCGTCGACCACATCCACGCGGGCACGGTCGTCGGCAAGCTCGAGGGCGACCCGGCGATGATCAGGGGCTATTACGACACGCTGAGGCTCAGCTTCGTCGCTGAGAACCCGGAGACGGGGATCTACTTCGACCAGGACTGGGGCTCGATGCCGGCGGTGATGCCGGTCGCCTCAGGAGGGATCCACGCCGGCCAGATGCACCAGCTGCTCCGCCATCTGGGCGAGGACGTCGTGCTCCAGTTCGGTGGCGGCACGATCGGCCACCCGATGGGGATCGGTCCCGGCGCGACCGCCAACCGGGTCGCCGTCGAGGCGATGATCCAGGCTCGCAACGAGGGCCGCGACTACTTCCAGGAGGGCCCCGACATCCTCGAGCACGCCGCCAAGGGCTGTCCCGAGCTCGACGCCGCGCTTCAGGTCTGGAAGGACATCACGTTCGACTTCCAGTCGACCGACACGCCCGACTACGTCGTCACCCCGACCGTCGCCTGAGGAGGCCACAATGCGCGTCACCCAGGGAACGTTTTCGTACCTCGGAGATCTGACCGACGAGCAGCTCTCCGAGCAGATCTGCTACGCACTCGAGCACGGCTGGTCGATGTCGGTCGAGCACACCGACGATCCACACCCGCGCAACTCCTACTGGGAGATGTGGGGGCTGCCGGTGTTCGACCTCGACCCCGAGGACGTCGAGGTCGTGATGCGCGACGTGCGCGCGTGCCGCGAGGCCCACCCCGACCAGTACATCAAGCTGCTCGCGTACGACTCCTCGCTCGGGCGCCAGACGACCGCGCTCAGCATCATCGTCAACCGCCCACCGGTCGAGCGCTCGTGGCACGTCGAGCGGACCGAGTCCCACGACCGCGTCGTCAGGTACACGCTGCGATGAGCGCCGTCGCACCGCGGGTGGAGTACGACGACGTCGAGGCGGTGCTGGCGGAGCTCGACCGCGAGCTCGTCGCGCTCGCGCCGGTGAAGGCGCGGATCCGCGAGATCGCTGCGCTGCTCGTGGTCGACAGGCTGCGCGAGCAGGTCGGCCTCGAGGCCGGACGCCCGACGCTCCACATGTGCTTCACCGGCAACCCGGGGACGGGCAAGACGACGGTCGCGATGAGGATGGCCGATCTGCTGCACAAACTCGGCTACATCCAGCGCAACCACGTGGTCGCGGTTACCCGTGACGATCTCGTCGGCCAGTACGTCGGCCACACGGCACCGAAGACCAGGGAGGTGCTGAAACGGGCCTACGGCGGGGTCCTGTTCATCGACGAGGCCTACTACCTGTACCGGCCCGAGAACGAGCGCGACTACGGGGTCGAGGCGATCGAGATCCTGCTGCAGGTGATGGAGAACGAGCGTGACCGGCTGGTCGTGATCCTGGCGGGCTACGGCGACCGGATGGACGACTTCTTCTCACTCAATCCGGGCATGTCCTCACGCGTGGCACACCACATCGATTTCCCGGATTACAGCGTCGATGAGCTCGTCAGGATCGGCCGGCTGATGCTCGCGGCGCAGTCCTACGAGTTCACGCCGGAGGCCGATCAGGTGTTCCACGAGTACCTGGCGCGGCGGCTCGCGCGGCCGCGATTCGCCCACGGACGCAGCGTGCGCAACGCGCTCGAGCGGGCACGGCTGCGGCAGGCGAACCGGATCTATCAGTCCGCCAGGAGTGGCGCACAGCCGACGTTCGAGGATTTGGTGCGGATCGAGGCGCAGGACATCCTTCAGAGCAGCGTGTTCTCCGACGTCCACGAACACGACGAGTCCTGAATGCGACCCGTGATCCTCGGCGTCGTCGGTGACTCGGCGGCCGGCAAGACGACCATCACCCGCGGGCTCGTGCGCCTGCTCGGCGCCGAGAACGTCGCCCACATCTGCACCGACGACTATCACCGCTACGACCGCCGCCAGCGGGCGGAGAACGGTCTCACTCCGCTGCACCCGGATTGCAACTACATCGACATCATCGCCCAGCACCTGCGCCACCTGAGACGGGGCGAGGCGATCCTGAAACCTGTCTACAAGCACGCCGACGGGACCTTCGGTCCGCCGGTGTACGTCAAGCCCGAGCGTTTCACGATCGTCGAAGGCCTGTTCGGCTACCACCTTCGGGAGATGGTCGACATCTACGACGTGCGGGTGTACCTGGCGCCCGGAGAGGAGCTGCGGCGTAAGTGGAAGGTCCAGCGCGACTGCTCCCGCCGCGGGTACACGACCGACCAGGTGCTCGCCGATCTCGATCGCCGCGAGCCGGACTCCGAGGTCTTCATCCGCCCGCAGCGAATGCACGCCGACATCGTCGTGACGTTCGCCCCCTCGGACGGTGACGACGACCCGACCCATCTGGACGCAGAGCTGACGCTCCGCGACGGACTGCCACATCCGGACCTCGCGCCGTTCGTCGACGGCGAGGAGGACGGCCTGACGCTATCGGACCAGCGCGGAGGCCAGGTGCTGCGGATCCCGGGGCGGATGGACCCCGACCGTGCGGCCGCGATCGAGGAGGCGATCTGGGCGCGGATGCACTTTGCGACCTACCTGCGGGCGCGGCGGCTCGGCGAGTTCACCGTCGCCACCGAGCTGCACCGCTCCGAGTCGCTCGCGCTCGTTCAGCTGCTGATCCTCTACCAGCTCGTCACCGCGAAGGCGAGTGTCGCGCTCGGCGGCGACGGGCGGGCAGCTCACTCACCAGCATCAGCGGCAATGAACGCGACCTTGTCGCCCGCCGCCAACGGCAGCTGCGGGTCGCGCGTGATCTGATCACCGTTGAGCGCGGCGATCACATGCTCGTCCAGTCGCAGGCCGATCGCCGACGCCACCCCGCCGAGCGTCCACGCCTGCACCGTCTCGCGGCGCGCACCCGACCGCGGCGCCAACGTTCCAAACCGCTCGACCTCAATATCGGGCGGTGGAAGCGCGAGCGCGCGCTGATAATCCGCGGGCTCGTTGAGGTTGCTCACCGACTCGAGGTCTGGGTCCGAACGCGCCAGGAATCGGTCGCGCAACATCTCCGCGTCGCTGAGCCGAAGGACGCGG
>Ga0302325_10017078_pt1 | contig 15356 bp, 18 predicted proteins | sample Palsa_T0_2_FD_201948 | JGI IMG/M metagenome (GOLD analysis project Ga0302325, IMG submission 201948) | Peat permafrost microbial communities from Stordalen Mire near Abisko, Sweden - Palsa_T0_2 | ecosystem: Environmental > Terrestrial > Soil > Palsa > Peat permafrost | place: Sweden: Abisko...
CGGTACTGAGTTCTCTTCGTTGGGCTGGTACGTCTTTGATTAAATTGATGAGCTGAGCTGGAGGCAAAGAGAGATTATAGAATTTGCAGCGGGCAAAACGAAGAGATGAAAGTTTTGACTTTTTGCCAACACATCAGCGTGTACTGGAAGCGCCGGATCATGTACGAACGAAGGCGGGCGGCGTTAGAAACCGACCAATTCCCTTAAACGCAAGGAACACTCGTTTGGCAAATCAGACCAAGTCTCAAGTCTTGACGAACTGCGAAGACCCTTTGAGAAGGGTTTTGGCGAGAATTTTGCGACAAAGGAATATGAAGCGGAATTCCGAGGGTTTCTTCATCGCGAGGGTCAAGATTGTGGCCGTCCTCGTTTCGCGCATAGGACGAAACTTCAGCACCGGTTTCAGTTGCTGCAATCTCATCATGAACGAGCATTGTTATTGGCAGCAACTCTTGAGAGTTTCAAATATGAAATCGCCATTCTTGATCGCGTATAGAGTTGTCGCCGAGCCACTGATTTCACATCGCGATTCCGTCTCCCGCTATTTCAGGTAAGTCGCCGTCGGGTTCGAATGTATCATTTACCTTCTCTTTTGTAGATCGTGAGGGTTTCATGTGGGAATGATGTCGGCTATTTGGATTTCAGATCGCTTCAAGACTTTGCGTGTCTTTTCAGTGTCGCAGGTTGGGGCCATCAATGAGCTTTCATTGCCGTTGCTGGGTCTGTGGAAGGAGGTTGGTTAGAGGCGGTATCACTAGTCAGAATCCGGACTAGTCTTTTAGTCTCTAATGATACACCACCTCCAGCCAGTCAGAGGTTCTCATTTCACGTCTACAAGCCTGATACTTAAGAGGTCAATATGGTGGAATTGAAATTGGCGACCGTGCGAGATTGAGTATCTGATTGGTTGGGAGTTATTAGTTGTTCAAGATGACCCATGCAAGGTACCAGTACTCAACCTGTTTTTCATCTTGAAACAAGATCGCTGAAACTTGTCACTTGAACTTCGCTCCTCAGACTGTGAAAGCTTCAGGTTTCGGACAAATTTGTTCTATGAGGGGACCAGAGACAGCATGGAGGGGCACTGAGATAGGGGAGATAGAACCAGTTGAGGGCCCTTGGCGAGGATATCTTTCTTAACATTGATATCTTCAGCTTGTCTTACACTCTTCCAGTACTTTGTGTGAATCCACCATCGACAACTATTTCCGTGCCCGTTATATATGATGCCTCCTTACTGGCAAGGAATAGGGCAGCATTTGCTACATCCCAAGCGCTTCCCATCTTGCCCATCGGAACCTGCTCATCTCGGACCTTGCAGTACCTCTCATAGTCCCCTCCTGCATACTTATCCGCCAACATTTTTACCAGCGGGGTATTGATCAACCCAGGCACTACAGTATTCAACCTCACACCCTGCTTGGCATATATGACAGCTGTTGTTCTCGTAAAGGATAGAATCGCCGCTTTGGTAGTCGAGTAAGCAACTTGTGGCTTGCCGATATAACGAAGACCGGATACCGAACTAATGTTAACAACACTCCCTCCAGACTTTTGTGCTGCCATAATGGGAAGGACGAGGTGGCTAGTAAGGTAGACAGATTTGAGATTGACGTCCATCTGCCTGTCCCAGACTTCTTCCGATATCGATGCCGGGTCGCCAGGTTCACTCCGTCCAACATTGTTTACCAGTATATCGATTCGGCCATGCTTAGTCATGCAGGCGTCGACGAACTCTTTCATCGAAGTTGAAGATGTTGCATCGCCGTGCATGACTGTGATGTCTGTCTTCGGGTTCTCAGCTAAGATTTGGGCCTTCGAGGTTTCAGCAGCTTCGAGAAATAGGTCACAGCCGAATAGAATAGCGCCTTGTCGAGCAAATAAAGTAGCTATGGCGATCCCATTTCCCCATCCTTTCCCAATGCAGCCAATTCCTGTTATGAGAACTACCTGGTTTGTAAGGTCGTGCATTTTGCGAGAGATCGGAGGCGCTTCGACGTTGGCCATTTTTGCTGATTGGAAATGAACCTCTTGATGAAGTGGAAGCAGAGAAACACAGATTCCAGATGCCAATTTGAACGGAATGGTGGTTGTAATTATCACAACTTTTTGTCCGATGACGGAATCTTGAAGCGTGGGGTAGCGGGGTAATATAACCCGAGGGAACCACATAAATTCCCAGTACAGTACCCAATCATTCCATCCCCTACAAACGCCGACGCTATGCAAAAAGTACAAGAATATAGGAAGTTCAAGGCATCCCCGTCATCAACATCTCCAGCATCCCACTTGTCTGGCAAGCTTGCTGTGATCGATCAACCTCAGTGCGTACTCGCGAATGAAGCAACCTGATGTTTTTCTCCAGCTCCGGCGATCCACCCACATGCTCTGCATAAATGTCTATCAACAGCAAAGCAGCATCAACACAGATACTGACGTATCTTGGGTCTACAATGTGCTTTATGACCCATCTGAATATTGGCTGCACCGTGGTTTCATCCCGGCCCTCTAGTGCCACTCTCATTGCGCTCCTGTGCCGTAGGGCTGTAAGGAGGGTCAGGATAGTCACAGGAGGCAATCCTGTCTCCAAGGCCTCATCCAGTGCGCGGCCAAATTTGCCTCGTCGGAGATCACGTTCCCAATCGGCCTCCCGCTTTCTTTTGCGACGATCAGTACCCTCGATTATCACATCAGCTCCCTCTCCTACAAAATCCATGCCTCTGAGCTTCTTTTCAACACCTTTCGTCCGCTGCTTCTTCTTGTCGTAATCATCCAAAGTTCCATCAATCAAAGCCTGCATCTCCTTCGCTCTCTCCCGCTCTTTCACCTTTTGTTGCCCAGAAAGGCGTGTCTTGATTGACAACACCCCAGACTGCATACCCACCACCAAATGCTTGTCTTCTCGATTTGCTCCTGAGCTAATGACGTTCATAGATAATACAGGCGAAGGATACTTGGATCCAGCAACGATATTCCATCCTGAAGTTTCGAATATTTTGACGTGACCATCTAGACCTCCGCTGACGAGCCTTGTCCCATTCGAAGCGAGACAAAGAGAGGTAACGGTCTTTTGGTGGTTCTTGAGAAGCTGTAGTGGCTTGCCAGCGACAAGATCGAGGACCGAGATTTGATTGTCTGCCGCAGCCAAAATAGTTGTACCTGAAGGCATAGGGAGAACTGCTTCCACGGGCGCGGCGTGTTTGAAGACCATAGCAGCTCGTCCTGGTATTCTCGGATCCCAGAGCCTCACCGTCTCATCGTAACTGCCCGTCAATATCATATTTGACATTGTTCCAGGCATAAAACTACCACTTCGCACGTAGTCTGAATGCCCAACAAACGTGGTCGTGCTTGCCTGGCTGGGCAGATCCCATAACCGTACCGTGCGATCGTCACTTGCGCTCATGAGCGTCGTCAACTCGGTTGGCGAGAATTTCGTGGTCCAGACCGGCTGCTTATGCTCTTCCCATGTCTTTAAGATTGCCCGCGAGTTTACGTCGAACACCTGAATTTTTCCCGTCTCATCACCAGCCACCATAACCCGGCCATCTCTTCGAATCTCCGCACTGTGTGCAATATCCGCGAATCGTGTGATCGTCTTGGTGAGTTTTCGTGTTCGAATGGAGAACAATTGTACTCGCGTTCCAGTAGTGACAGCGAAGTGGTCATTGTTTGACGGTAGAAGGGCATTGCCAGGCGGTGGAGGGAAGGAGATGTGGGTGACCGGCGACTGAGATGGAATGTTCTGAGACGATCTGAATCCCTTCCAGTATTGCTGCTCGGGCGTCAAAGGAGAAGGCCCACTGGGGAGCTTGACCTGTTGAAGCTTTGTCACCGGAGCTGCCATGTTGTGGAGACCATTGGCAGGTATCTGATGTGAATTGCAAGCTCAACCCGTTAAAAAGTTCAAAACAACTTTTTCGCAGAGGCTATTTTTCGCGGGGCGTTTAGCCTAAAACAGTCTAGCGACCAGCTTAAAGTTCCCTGACCAGGCCACACGTGACTCTCCAATAAATCAAGTTGCCAGCTGGTCGACACGCTCAATTCCGGTGCATACATTTGAGCTTTAATGTCCATCTCTTTTTCCTTTTCCCCGATCTCAACCCGTGAGAAATTGTGCTCGACTCGTGGTTTGCTGAGACCAGTCCAGCAGCAATAAGGCCAGACTCGATTGGACTCTTCCGTAAAGAACAACAAGCAGGGTGACAGGAAAGACGAGCAACAAGATACAATACATGATGATTGGTGGAGGTCATTGGCTGATTGCGCCTTACCGTCATCATAATTGATATCCTCGTAATGCCAGTTTCATGATGATTATGACCGCGACGAATCTAACCACAGACTTTGCGACCCTGCTGCTCAGACAAGTACATCCCTTCGTGCCAGTATTGCAAACAAGTTTCTAACAATTAATAGTGCACAATAAGCACAATAGTTGTGAATGGCACGATGACAACAGGTTGGGAAGCTGCACCTGGTTGCACCGAAAATCGTGATGATCCAATCGAGTCAACAGGGTGCGATGATATGTGTATAGAAAAGGCTTAATCAATGGAATAAATAGCCATTGTTGATCCTGCTTTGGATATCGTCGATAATTATCTATCCGGACAGGTAAAATTCAAAAGCCATTTTTCCGAACTCACAAAAGGGGTCAAGCACGTGTTTTTTAAACACCATCGTTCCCTCAGGACAAGGTTCTAGCCCGTCCTAGATCGAGGATTTCAGGGGTTGAGTAACCCAATCACATGGAATACAAATTCGAGATACCAAGTAGGATGCAAGGCCACATCCTCAAAAAGATCTACACAATGAAAATAAGATTTTGATGTGTTGTCAAGATCCATAAAGCAATATTTGTTGGCCTTAGACTAACTTCACCTCAGTACAATAGTATCGGGATCCCAATCAGACTCCTTGATTCTCTTTGAGAAATGCTTCAATAGCAGCGTCAAAATCCTTATGGTGCCATCGTGGTCCATTGCCAATCGTTATCGTCAACCTCTCCAAGTTCTCAACCAGCTCCGACACATCCCAGACAACTTGCTTCGGCTGAGAGAATCCAGGGATCACCGTTGGTGCAAATGACTCATACTTGTCATATATCCCACTAACAATAGCCGGCTCTATGTCACCTTCTGCTACAACCATGGCAGCAGGCTTGATCCTCACCCAGTTCGAGTCTAACGATAACCTCCACTTCGTCGTTAGATACCGTTCAACATCCCAAGTCGAAAGATACTCGCCCTCTGACCCTCCCAAAAGCTCAATCTCACGTACGATTCGAGTCTTAATCCCCGACATGATGACCTCCCCGGGATTCATGTCTTCTCCATCGACGCCATTTGGTCGGCTAGTGCCGTGAAGCAAGGTATCCAGCACGCCATCCAGGATGGCCTGGATCTGCGTCGGGTTCAAATATCGAAATTTATATCGGAAAATTCTGTATGCATCTTCTGGTGGCCCTTCACCACGCAAGGATTGGAGTCCTCGAACTATGGAACCGTAGAAGAGACGGGAGGCAAAACTGTCGCGGCCTGCAACGACGTATGGGATTATGCTCGAGCCCCGTGAGTGTTGTGGTCGGATGCCCCAGACTCCATAGTTGACGAAGGGGCTTGGAATGGCAAAGTCCATGGTGTTCGTTCCATACGTGACTGAAGTCTGCCTAGTGATTTCTGTATTATGAAGAAATGGGCTGATCTGGAACAACGACGAAACGGCTGAGAGGTCTTCTTCTGGGTAGGCATCATCGAAAGTCTTCGGTGAGGAATTATCTACCTCGAGAACTGGATCTGTTGCCGGTGGCTCTTGAATCTCGTCTAAAGAAGGAGCTGCCTGCCATGCATCACGTGCAGCTTTCTCCGATAATACAAGGAACTTTTTCATAGTTTCTCTCAGCTCTTTTGTTGTCTCTGGTCCCACACTCTCAGAATGAAGAAGGTGATCGCTGAAAGCAACGAACGTGCTTGTCATGTCCTCTACAACGCCTTCGAGTTCATGGCATTTCTCTTCCAGCTGTGTCACGTGGTCCTCCTTTCTTGTCCGGTATGCTTTCTGTGCACGGCGCACTCGAGCTCGTTTTTGCTAAAAAAGAAAATCAGTCCAATGTACTCTAACCCCAGATCTTGGGTGTATTTGCCTGAATCGCAGAATTTTCGGAGTCCTTCTGCGGTCGTCCTCGAGGTCTTGATCTAGCCTTGGCCGGTGTTGAGGTGACTTCAGACCTTCTGCCACTAGAACCTTTCTCTTTCGTCATTGTTACTTGTTTTGGGATATTTTTAATGATTGTTTGTTCATGTATGAAAGGCTCGATACACGAGTAGTAGGTATATGGATGCAGCAAGTGCTGACAAGGGGAATCGTCGTCATTGAGGATTACAAATCAGTCTTTTATTGGTTGTGGCAGGTGAGTGCGATATTGGCGCTGACTCAGGTTCAGAGGCAAGTCAGCCAATAGGTTGAGGAACCTCCCCAGAAACATCACGAGTTTCGACCAAGTGGAGAATTAATTTATTCTTCTCCATAGGAGCGTTGGTTTGATTCATCTTCATCTTGAGTGCTCGCCTCTTCTTGGGGTTGAGCCTTTCTGGTCATGAATTTCGATCGAAAATCAATTTCTGATTTCTCTCGGACTCCTCACAATGAAGTGAAATATAGGATTACATTGTAGCAGCATAAAGTCATATCTCAAAAGGAACTTGAACCAAATTAGACACTTGCTCTTGAGGAAATGAGAACCTCTTGAGCTTCTTTACGCAAACTAAATGATTTGAGAAAAATGCCGCGGGCTCTTCGAGATTTCAAAAGTTGTCGGTAAATCCAAGAGCAAGAGCAAGAGCAAGAGCAAGAGAAAATATCAGAATATTTGAGTTGCAAAGGTGAGAGGTCGTTAACCTAGAAATAGGTACAATGTTCCGCGGACACGCTAGTACGGATAAGTTTAGGCAGAATATTAGATGCTTTCTCATATTTTAAGACTCTGACCAGAGTAGAAATAAACGCAGTTTTCTGAATAAGATTTGAGTTATATCGTATACTCAGCGGATGTGGTGGATGCAATTGACCCGCTCTTCACCGCCAATGTGATCGGGAGAGCCACATTTGCGGCTTGGGAGAATGAGTATGCCATACGAGGAAACATCAGATGCCGCAACAGATTGCCTAAGAAATACGATGGTGGCTGTACTGAAGGAGAAAAGCTCCTTTCAAGTTTCGTCCACCAACAAAATGTTACGATTTTGCTTATTCTGCGTTCCCGGATTATTCCAGATTACCCCATTCGGATAATGCTACTCCTAACAACTGGGAACTGTGCATCGCCCTCATAACTTTACTCAATTTAGAACTTACGCGGCATAGAGCTGTTTCTAAATGTAATCCAATCATTGTCCCTGATTGCCGCTTTGATTAATGAACAAATGTTGCTATATTCACATTCATATAGGTCGACATCCAAAGCGTATCCTCGCCACTTAGTGAAGGCACTGAAGGCGCATATAATCCTAAATGAGCTGGCTTTCTATGTTTGCTTTCCTATCTTACCATATCATATTCAATCCTTCCACCTGAAAATGCCACACTCTGCTGAAACTGCAGTCGTTGACTCGAAAGTCTTCGATTACGTGATAGTCGGCGGTGGTACTGCCGGCCTTGTTCTCGCCGTTCGCTTGACGGAAGATCCAAATGTGCAAGTTATTGTGCTTGAAGCTGGGGAAAAGAGGTCAGAGGTACTTCGGCAACGCCATGAATGAAGGGGTCATTAAACATGCTGACCATTTTGTATAGGATCCCAAAATAGACATTCCAGGCCTTTTTACCGAGCTCTACGAAGAGTAAATCTTTTACAACCACTCTTATTCTTCCAATGAACATTGTTAACTCACTCTAGTCCAAACTATGACTGGGTTTTTAAAACTGCCCCTCAACAAGGCCTCAACAATCGTACAATTGCGTGGCCACGCGGGAAAGTCCTTGGTGGATCATCGGCAATCAATTTCCTCATGGTTTCTCATGCTAGTCGTGTCGATCTCGATAATTGGGAGAAACTGGGAAATTCAGGTAAGCATTCTCTTGTTTTCTGTTAAGTAAAAGAGACTAGATTGACATGAATTTTAGGTTGGAACTTTGACACTCTTCAACCCTACTATCGCAAATCAGAGACATTCAATACTCCCACAACCGAGACCGCGAAAGAGCTTGGCATTGATATCATTGACACTTCACTTCATGGAATCTCTGGGCCAATACAAACAAGCTTTCCAAAGGGCCAAGGACCTCTCGATCAAGCTTGGGGCCCAACATTTCAAACATTGGGTCTTGGACCACGGGGCGATCCAAGGGCCGGGGATTCTCTGGGTGGATACTCCCTCCCAAAATTCATGGATGAGGCGGCGAAAAGGAGCTATGCAGCTTCGGCATATTATTTCCCAAATTCAGGACGGTCAAATCTTACTGTTTTGACTGGTGCCATGGGGAAGAAGATTGCATTTGATACCAACACTTCACCAGTGATGGCCACCGGGGTTTGGTGCTCCATCGACGGAAACGATCATTTTGTAGGTGCTATGCGTGAGGTGATCTTGTCTGCTGGCACGGTTCAAAGCCCTCAAATTCTAGAGCTCTCTGGAATTGGCAACAAACGTCTGTTGGAAAACTTCGGAATTGATGTGATAGTCGAGAACCCTGCCGTGGGAGAGAACTTGCAGGTTAGTTGTGCCTATGAATGTTAGATTGTCAGCTAATGTAAACAGGACCATCCTCTCATTGGATTTGGTTACGAGGCTCTTGAGGGTATCCCCACCAGAGAAATGATCAAGTAACCAGGAGTTCTCGATTGGGCTATTCAGGAATACATGCAGAAAGGTTCTGGACCACTGGCTGGCGGTGTTACAGGAACCGCATTTTTATCCTCTTCTTCAACGCTTCCGCCAGAAGAGAGAGTAACCTTCGCCACAAACTTGTCGAAGCTGGCAGAGGAATATTCTAGCTCCGTAACTGGCGGGATGAGCAAGCAAATGGACATGCAGAAAGAGTTACTCCTCAACGAACACGAAGCGGATATTCAGTATAATTTCGGTGCCGCTGGAGTAAATCCCCACGCAGGTGAGGCCACGGCAACTCTTTTCGACCATAATGACCCCGGCGGTTATTCAGGCATCGTCACTGTCCTCACTCATGCATTCGCCCGCGGAACGGTCCATATTCAAAGTCCAGACTTTACAATTCCACCAATCATCGATCCGAATTACATGGCCAATCTATTAGATATCGAGATGCTCTCTCATGGCCTCCTCTTTACGCAGGCCATATCTGAGGCAGTACCGTTGTCGAACCTTCTCAAGGACAACGAGACTGGCGATGGGAAGAAGACCCAGCCTTCTTTTCATATTAAGGGGAGATTAACGAAAGAAGACGCAGTCAGAATTGTTCGCGAGTCGACTTCAAGCTCCTTCCACCCAATAGGAACCTGCTCCATGCTGCCAAAAGAGGATGGAGGTGTCGTCGATTCAAGTCTAAGAGTTTATGGCACGAGGAATCTCAGGGTAGTGGATGCTAGTATCTTTCCGTTGAATGTTCGGGGAAATCTTGCGAGCCTGGTGTATGCAGTCGCTGAGCGGGCAAGTGATTTGATAAAGAATGAGAAGGACTAGCGAGGAAGCATGATGGGCTTTCGAAGTTATAGTCGTGTGAGCCTTCTTTTAGCCAGCTCAATGCAAAACTTATAGATCTTAAAGCCATAAATTTTGTACTGCGCAATATGGAGGGTGGTACGTAAGGGGGTTTCGAAAAGTCATGAACACCCCCCTGGTTCTGCCACTGCTGAAAGTGGAAATTTGTGGGACCAAGGCCAACATCCCATCGCTTTAATTGGCCCAAGCGCCTCACCGCCTTGCGGCGGGTGTTCATGACTTTTCGGAACCCCCTTTCGTACACTCCCACTATGTACCCCTGAAATAAGCGAGATATCGGCAATTTGGCACCACTGACCAGATAGAATCTGGAAGTTAGTGGGATAGTGGTGTAGGGGAACCCATATGTCAAGATTGATATTTATGGACATAAATCGAGGGAGGCTTGGGACTGCTTTCATAGGGCAATGAACATCTTGACTTCTTCGTTTCAGGGGCATTTGAAATCTAGGTCTTATAGAAGCTAGTGCTGCATTTAACCAGGTCAAGAATGCCGAAAATTTACTGCCATAGCAGATGCCACATTGCAGAGTCTCTGGTGTTTCTTCGCCTCTGCGATTGCCGATTAATTGAAATTTTCAGCACTGTGGCCAGAAATAGCGAGGTGATCGCGAGGTTGGCGTCGACTTTTGTTTTTATTTTTGATTTTCATAGTAAAGGCACAGTTTTCTCAAGAAATCAATGTAGTACTTTGAGCTTTTTAAATCTGCTGCGTTCTTCATTTTTGGCTCTCTTTTACCCTCTTATTGATTGATGTGAAACTCGGATACGTACTCGATACATGCTTCACTCCATTAAAGTTCCATTTAATTGCTTAGGCTGCACAGAGACGAAGCCAAGTATGGAGCGCAGAATGGAACAGGCGATGTAGAGTTTCCAATGTGTGGAAGGAGATAAAAATATTCTTTGAAAGAAGCTTTGTTTTGATTAAAATATGAATACTGGTACTAAGGGGAGGCAAAAAGAGAAGATTACCGGGCTATGAGCAAATCTTTAAATTGCAGCGGTGGCACGAAGAAACAAAGTTGACATTAAATCCGTGGCACAATCCTTTACTTACTGATTGTGTGTACAGACTAATACAATTTAGAAGGATTCAATAACTCCAACCCGAGAATCAGCTTCCGTTCCTGCTCCGCCGGCGGCTTGAAATCATTTCGTTGAAAAGAGATTTCCTTAGAAATTGCAGCAACAGCAATCACGAAGTTGATCAAATTCACAAGATGAGGGTTAGTGTCAACATCTGAGATCTGTTTTACACTCATCTGAACAATCGACAATAAACAAATTACATACTCTCTTGCTTATTTGAATCATGAGTAAATAATAAAGTCCTCCAAGATATTTTACGCCAGGAACCTAAACAGCAATGGTGCTGCCAGTATATACCACTGACAATATAGCATAATCAGCATCACTCGTTCTAGATTCTTAGATTGCCACATTCTTGGCTTCAGGAACGACACTGCTACAGAAGCGGATGGCAAAAGGCATGCGATCGATCTCGAACCTTCTTGGAAGAGGGTTTATCTCGAGACAAAACCTCGGAAAAATTGCGAAATGCAACGACATCAGGAAGTTCGATTTCGTTGCACATAGCACTTCTAAGGGTCCTCTTTATCTCAAACTAGCTTTAACTCCTCCCATTCGTTGCATATAGCACTCTAAGCGAGCTTCTCTTACCCTGGATTATCTCGAGGCAAAACCTCAGAAAAATTGCGAAACGCAACGAAAAGCAGCAAGTTTACTTTCGTTGCAGAACGCAACTTTTCAGGGGGTCTATCACTTCGAACTAGCTCAAACTCCCCTTTTCGTTGCATGTAGTATTTTAAGCGGGTCCCTCATCCTACCCTCTCCGTTTGGATAGTCTTGAATCATACAGAATTTAATCAATCTAAAGATAAGATAGGATTTCCGGATCGGAAGCAGGGAATGGGGCAACAACAAATTTCCAACGCGGAGCAAATGAGAGTAGTTAGCCAAGGCACGGATGAAACCCCCCTTTTCCCATCGCAATGAACTGGGGCTAGAATTAAGAGAAGTGGCACTCACTACTTCTCTTAATCCAAACAATACACTCTAGTGTCTAAAAATCTAACACAGAGTTAGTAGCCGGGATATTTTCACTCACCTTTGTTTTCGATGCTTTTTCAAATCATTTGAATACGAATGTCAATCATCAGTTAAATGAAATGAAAGTAGAAGGGATACAAGGATGATTTGATAGTTTAATAATAGAGTAGAAAAGTGTTGGATGCTATAGGTAATTACATTAGAATGTGAGGTATATTCGAACAAGTTGAACATACAAGCTTCTGCTGCGAGTTGCTGCGAGTACGTGGACTGAATCAGGTATTAACATGTTTTACATTCGGAGGGAAGAGTTGTAGTTCGACTGTTTAGTTAAGCCATTTCTTGAAGGTTTCTTCTTTTGCAGAGCCTTCGATCAGGAGTTCACGTTGTGATTCAACGAGATTGTTGATTAATCATCAATGAAAAACTTGACATTCATAGACGGCCTATCTCAACCTATCCCATGCTCGTAGCGCGGGCAAAACATAAGAGGTATACCCATTTCCCATCCAATTCAACTCCAAAAAATCATCGGCATATACATATGCCCAGACCCATTTCCCAAACGCCATCAAACCCAAAATTATTTTCAAGAAGCAGTTAAACAAAAATCGGCCATTTCTTCTCATCTTCCTTTGTAGTCTGGTTTCCTCGCCATGTTGACAGCAGGCGGTGGTCCATCATCAACTGGGTAAGGCAACGGAGGTCTCGGTCTCATCGATACCGTCGACTCCTGACCTGGAATCGGAGTCTTAGGCGGAAGAGGTGGAGGCTCGACACGCATTGGTGGTTTGGGCCGTTGGCGTTCATCTGAGGTGGTGATTGCTATTTTGTCTGCTCCGGCTGCGGTGCGGTGTTCGCTTGGTGTAGGAGCGTGGACGACAAAACGATCTGCTTTGGGATCGTCAATCTTAGCAGCTGATGTGCGAGGCGAAGACCGTGGTGGTGAATGGTTTTCAGAGGACGTGCGAGGAGAGGGTGTTTTCCTGTGTCCTGGGACTTCGAGCGTGTCATGGTGGCCGGACTCGTATGATGGGCGAGGCGGTGGAGTTCTGGTTGGCGTGAAGCTAACCGGAACTTCGGCTGGGAGCTCGATAGCTGTGGGATAGGCTTCTGGGACGTCTTGAAGACCTTTGTACTCTCCGCTGTACTCTCCGCTGTTTCTCATTGTTCCAGTTCGTTCATTATCGAATCGAGTTTTTGCTCGGTGAATCTTGGCGAGTTTCGCGGCGGCTTCTAAATTCATCCTCTGGATATCACTCTTGCCTAGGTACCGCCTTGTTCCTGTACTGATATCTGCAAGGCGATTCCATTCATTCATGCCAAATTCTCCAACTCCTATCTCGACATTCAGTCGATAGTAGTTCTCGATGTTGACGCCACGCTTGCTTAGACCTTCTCGGACCATATATTGGTGAGTCTCCTCGCAGCCTTCGATTTTTGAAATCAACCTTCGTCTTGCCTCGGCAAAGTCCCCCATGAATCCCTCGTACCATAGATGTTGGTTGTTGTCACTTCCCGACGGTCTCTTGCCCGTCCCAATACTCACAAACACTCCGATATCGCGGCCTGGCCACTCGTTGACGCAAGCCTCGTCCAGGGCGTACGGTGCTGGGTTGTATTTTCCTGCGCCTTCATCGATGAAAACGGACTGGCCGATTTGTATTGGCTTGAAAGCCAATCCAGTTGCTGAAGTTGCCCTTCCTGCTTGCCAAATCGTGCAATCAAATTCGGGCTGAGGTTCTTTCCGTGAATCATATGATCGTAAAATTGCTGGTCCTCCCCCTGGAGGAGTACCTTTGTATATTGCGGTCACAGCACTGTTTCCTCTTAGCCTACTTCAAAATTATTTGGAAGGGAGTTCTTACGTCTTCGTTCGGTTTTCGCGCGTATCGTAGAGCAGAGCCTCTGCATTACCCCACCTAAGAGCATGCAGCGGTCGAGGCTGGTAGCTACTTGGACTTCTCGCACTGAAGCTGGCTACGCTGGCATTACTGGCGTGACGCCGAGGCGGTCCTCTGTTCAAAGGGCTGAGCGGAGAATTGCGAGCTCCTTCTGGTTCCTCGCCATCGTTGCCTTCGTCTTCGTAGATCGTATGTTCTCTCACACACTCCTTGATAGCCTCCTCCAACTTCGAGGCCTTAAACAAAGTCGTCTTGTATGGTATTCCCGCAATGGTTTTGTCCGTTTCAAACACCTTCCTCGTCATTCGTACGTAAACCTCTTTGCATGTCTCGAGATCCAATCGTAGCCGCCCAAGCATGAGCGCAATCAAACCACCGGTGCCCGTCCCCACGATAAGGTCGAAGTGATCTGCCGGTTTCGGAATTTCGTGCCTTCTCGGAGCCTTGCCTTCCATCTCGACATATGTCCGGTGCATGAGCTCTTGAACGATAATGAGCATGGAGTAGCCTCGCACGCCACCTCCATCTGCGTCGCATTAGTGAGGGGTCATGAGGGGTATTGTTGTCGTGCTCACCTAGAGATAGGATGCGGAGAGGAGGACCCTTAGTGGTATCCTTCCTCCGCAATGCGCCATTCGATTCCATCGTGCTTGCTGGTTGCGCAGATGAAGCACTCTCGTCGATGGTTGAGAGTCGGCTCCTCTGCGATCGTTTTGTAGAGGCCGAAGCCAAGAAGTTCAGACGCGCCGTAGTGACCGCTGTTCTGCAATGATGACTGTGTTGTTGTGAATGTGGAGCGGAAGAAATGCGTCAGCCGCAGATGTATGCGAATATGAGGAGATATTCAAGATCTTGTCAAGGTGGTGGCCTTTCTTGTCGGGCCCCAAGAGTGACGATGTTGCAAGGCTATGCTCGCTTAACGTTGATTTGCAAGGGAGCCCGCAAGTTCGCCGACTGAAGTTCGCCCTGAAATTTTCTAGAAGGCTTTGCGGATAGTTCGTACTACTACCAGTCCAGTGTGCAAAAATAGGACTACTGATAGACCACTAACTTCATGACGATTCTTTAAGGATGGCGATATTCACAGAGAGGGGGAAAATGAAGCCGCTCGCCCATGCAGCGCTTACGCAACATCCACTCACTTGCCAGGCCCGTATTATCCGTCTTGACTTCTTTGCCAAGGTGCCCGAGATGCTTGGAAGCTTCCTCGAGATCTCACCAGTTTGGTTCGGCGTACGCGGTCATCGATTCATGCTCACCTGGCATGATTGGCGCTGTCCCCTGGTTGGAATGACGTTGATTGGACCCTCAGGGGTCTTCAGCTCAAGAGGGGTTTCTGTTTCATGCCTTTGCGTGGCTGTGCAGTTTGTTCGCTGGCATGGGTCGACCTGAGGGGCAAGTATTTGGCCCTTCTACACCGCCTACTGTAATAAGACAGCATCTGAAGCTTGAACTAATGGTCCGAATACGATTCCTTGGATTGATACGACTCCGAGCGATCATTGAGTCGGTAGGTACCGCTTGGTCCTATTAGGAACAAGCCTGTGCCCAAAGCTTTGGTGATCGCAAACACCACTCTATCAATAGCAGTCACTGCTTGCAAGGCATGTCCGAGTGCGTACAGCCTCGTCGAGAACATTCGCAATGCACCAAAGAAGCAGATTCAGCGACCAAGGAACAATGT
>Ga0302325_10017080_pt1 | contig 15355 bp, 13 predicted proteins | sample Palsa_T0_2_FD_201948 | JGI IMG/M metagenome (GOLD analysis project Ga0302325, IMG submission 201948) | Peat permafrost microbial communities from Stordalen Mire near Abisko, Sweden - Palsa_T0_2 | ecosystem: Environmental > Terrestrial > Soil > Palsa > Peat permafrost | place: Sweden: Abisko...
TCCCGTCTATCCGAGCCTGGTCAGTTCGCTTGGGCTGAACTTCAAGTACCAATTTGTGTCGCCACTTCCGCATCACGTCACCGGCACCATCCAGCTCCGTACTCTGGTTTTGTCGAGTACCAACACCTGGAAGAGCCTTTCCACCGGAACGGCTGCCACCCCCTTCACGGGTGACACCGCGTCTGTTTCCACCACTCTGGCCCTGAGCGGCCTCTATGCCCTGATTAACACTGTTTCGGCGCAGTCCGGTGTGGCCGGAGCCAACTACGCGGTCGACGTGCAGCCGGTCGTCCGCATCACGGGCGCTGTGGCAGGCAATCCGATTAAGGCGACGTTCCTCCCCGTGCTTCCCTTCCAAGTGGCTCCGACGGCGCTCACCCTCGACGTTCCGGTTGCGCCCGCTCCGCCGGGGGCAACCTACGTCGCTCCGACCGCCGCCTCTGCGCTGGCAGCCGGCCTCAACCCGGTCCAGTCCGGAAATGTCCCCCACATTTACCCCAATATGGTCTCGGTGCTGAAGTACGAGGTCCGGGTCTCGTTGCTCCGCTCGGGCGGCGTGGTACTGGCCGTGTTGGCACTCCTCGTTGCGGTGCTGCATGACATTTTGCGGCGCCGCAAGACGGTGCGAAGCGACGAAGAACAGATCGCCAAACAGGTCGGCTCACTGATCGTGCCCGTCGACAGGCTGGCCGACGTTGACGGGTCAGCCCGACTGGTCGTTCTCGACTTCGCTCATCTCGCCGGCCTGGCCCACTATCTGGAGCGGCCCATCCTCTACGAGATGCGAGACGGACAACGACGCTACGAGGTCGACGACGAGACTCGTCGGTACGTCTATCAGCCCGCGTCTGAGATGGGCACTGTCGCGGACGCCAATGGTGCGGCCGGGCGCACCGGGGAAGACTCGGGCCTTTGGTCCGAGAGCGACCGTCAGGCGCATCGCGCCAGGGAGGTCGAAGCAGGTGCCACGGCGCACTAGGCGTCTCCGTCGACCACAGCACGTCATCGCGGCCCGGGTTGGTGCCGGCATCGTCGTCCTCCTGGTGACAATCACCCTCATGACGAGCTTCACCGCCAGCACCAACGTCCCGGTCAGCCGCGCCGGCACCAGTGCCCAGACCCGCCTGATCATGCAGCTGGCCCCGGCGGGTTGCAGCTCACTCAGCCTCACCGTGCTGGTGCAAGGATCAGGAACGTTCTCGAACAGTCAATCGAATGCGCTCGTGCTGGGCAGTGCGGGCTCGAACACGATTACCGACACCGGGACCGGAAACTGCATCGTCGGAGGGGGTGGAACGGACAGCACGACCGGCACGGCCACTGACATCTGCATCACCGGGCCGACCCTCAACATCGCCAATCCGTGCCCGGTCGCCGCGCCGACGCTCACCTTTGCGATATCCGGAACGCAGCCGACCACGGCGACCGCCGGCACCGCCTTCAGCGTCACCGTCCATGCCCTGAGCAACGGCGTCCTCGACACGACCTACACCGGCGCGCACACGCTCACGTGGGGCGGCGCCAACGCCAGCCCGTCCGGTGCGGTCGCATCCCTCCCGAGCCCGACATGGGCCAGTGGCAGCGTGAGCATTCCGATCACGTTGGTGGCCGCTGACACCGAGACCCTGACCATGACCGACGGGACGGCACGCAACCTCACGTTCGCACCGATAACGATCAAGGACGGCACCGCTGCCCGACTTGCCTTTACCAGCATCAACCCGGCCCCCGTTACCCTTCCCTGCTACTTCACCTGCCCGCTCACCGGTTTCGGCCGTGGCACCACGGCCTCGTTCACCGTGTCGGTCACCGATGCGGAAGGCAACGTCGAGTCGGCCATCGGCGCCGGTCACACGGTGACGTTCACGTTCACCAATGCCGGTCCCGGTGCGTCCGGCACGCCCACCGGCGCCCAGGCTTTCCCCGCCACGGGACCTGCGGTGTCCACGCGGTTCACCTTTACGTCCTCCTCGAGCGGCTCGTGGACCACCGCCACGTTGACCCTCGCCGCGAACGGCACCTACACCTCAGCCACCGCTGCAATCAGCCAATGAGTCGGGAAGGGTCCGCCAAATCCGGTAGTGGCTATTGGGCACCCCCAACCGGATTCGAACCGGTGCTGCCGCCGTGAAAGGGCGGTGTCCTAGGCCGCTAGACGATGGGGGCCGGGACCGTGCCGAGAAGCACGGGATCACACAGCCTAATGGGCACCGATCGGGACGCCCTGCTGCGGCGTGTCGACGACGACGGGGGCCGCCGACACCTCGGGCGCGTGGTAGGTGCAGGCGAGGAACGTCTGGGTGGCCCCGATCACCAACGCCGTCGCACCGAGGACGTGGACCTCGACGAGGAGCGCCGGCAGGTGGGTGAAGTACTGGGTGTACCCGACGCCGGCCTGGGCCACCATCACGACCATCAGCACGCGGGCGGCGCGGCGCACCCGCTCGGGCACGTCGCCCATGTGGAGGCCCACCACCAGCCCGATGGTGACGCCGATCAGAAGGAGGGCCAGGCTCGAGTGGAGCTCGGCCATGGCGCGCAGTGCGATGGGGATCCGCTTCGCCACCTGCTGGCCGGAGGCGTCGCCCGCGTGCGGCCCGGCGCCGGTGGTGGCGGTGCCGGCCGCGATCACGAACGCCAGGAGCACCAGGGCGCCGTAGAAGAGGCGGATCAGCGGCCGGGGCACCAGGAGGCGGCCCGAACCCGGTGTGTAGTCGCGGGGGGAACGGTGGACCAGGACGACGGCGTCGACCAGCAGGAGCATGGTGGCGAAGAAGTGCACCATGACGACGTAGGGGTTGAGCTTGGTGTAGACGACGATGCCCCCGAGGACGGCCTGGGCCAGCACGCCGCCCACCAGCCCTCCGCTCAGCCACATCAGGTCGCGCCGGCGCGGTGACCGAAAGACCGAGCCGAGGAAGGCCGCGGCCACCCCCACGGTCAGGACGACCGTGACCAGGCGGTTCCCGAACTCCACCAGGCCGTGGAACTGCACAGCAGGGGTCAGGTGCCCGACCGAGCACTCGGGCCAGTCGGCGCACCCCAGGCCTGAACCGGTCAGGCGGACCCCGGCCCCGGTCAGCACGATGAGGGCGGTCAGGACCAGGGCCACGACGTCGAGCCGGTGGCTCAGCGACGGCGAGACGGTGGGGGTACGGCGTCGCGACACTCTCCGCAAGCGTACCGGCGCCGGTGGCCTGGTCCCGGGCGTGCCCCCGCCGTAGGCTGCACGGACATGTCCATAGAGGCGCCCGCCCTTCCGGGCCGGCGAGCCAGATGGTCGTGGTCGACCGTCGGGGCCTACATTGCCCTGACCAAGCCACGGATCATTGAGCTCCTGCTGGTCACGACGCTGCCCACCATGGTGGTGGCGCAGCGCGGGGTGCCGCCGATCTGGCTCATGGCCGCCACCCTGGCCGGCGGCGCGCTGGCGGCCGGCGGGGCCAACGCCATCAACATGGTGGTGGACCGGGACATCGACCGCCTCATGAACCGGACGAAGAACCGTCCGCTGGTGACCGGTGCCATGACGCCCACCGCCGCCCTCGTCTTCGCACTGACGCTCGAGGTGGCAGCCTTCGTGGAGCTGTGGCTCGCCGTCAACCTGCTCTCCGCCGTGCTGGCCATCTCGGCGACGCTCTTCTACGTCTTCGTGTACACGCTGTGGCTGAAGCGCCGCTCGACGCAGAACATCGTCATCGGCGGCGCGGCGGGTGCGGTGCCGGTCCTGGTGGGTTGGGCGGCCGTGACCAACAGCCTGAGCTGGGCACCGGTCGTGCTCTTCGCCATCATCTTCATCTGGACGCCGCCCCATTTCTGGTCGCTGGCGGTCCGTTACAAGGAGGACTACCGGGCGGCAGACGTGCCCATGCTCCCCGTCGTCGCGTCCATGAGGCGCACCACGACCGAGATCGTGTACTACACGGTGGCGCTGGTGGCGGCGTCGTTTCTGTTCGGACCCGTGGCCCACCTGGGTTGGATCTACATGGTCAGCGCCGCCGTGCTCGGTGCCGGGTTCCTCTACCTCGTGACCCGCCTGTGGGGATTGGCCCAGAACGACAAGGCGACCGGGCGCGAGGCGATGCGTGTCTTCGGGTACTCCATCACCTACCTCACCGTGCTGTTCGTGGCGATGGCGGGCGACGTACTCATCCGCAACCATATTCACTAGCGTCCCCGCGGCATGACCGACGTCACACCCCCGGACCCGGCGTCCTCACCTGCGCCGGCGGCGGAGACCGCGCCGGCGGTCCGCCCGCCCCGGAAGCGGTTCATCCTCGTCGGCCTGGGCATCGGTCTGCTGATCATTCTGCTGATCGGGCTCCTGACCAGCATCGGCACCAGTTCGACCACCACGAGCGCGCCGCGAGACGGCGGGCCGATGCCCTCCTTCAGCGGTGACAACCTCGGCCCGACCGGGCCGTCCAGAGTGTCCGTCCCGGCCGACGGTGGTGGGAACGGCACTCCGGCCGTCGTGTTGTTCTTCGGAGCCTGGTGCGCGAGTTGCCACGAGGAGCTCCCTCCGCTGGCGGCCGCGGTCCGGAAGCAGGACCAGGCACACGGGGCGCTCGCGCGGATCCGGGTCATCGGCGTCGACAGCTTCGACAAGACCTCCACCGCCGAGTCCTTCATTCACGCCGCGGGCGTCACGTTCCCGGTGGCATCGGACCCCGGGGCCGGGATCACCAGCGGTCTCTTCTACTTCGACGGCGACCCCTACGCGGTGTTCGTCAACGGGGACGGCACGATCGCCAGGATCGTGCGGGGCGCCGTGCTGACGCCCTCGTCCCTCACCGCCGACGAGCGCGCCCTCATTCCCAGCGGAACGTGAGCGCCGCCGCCAGCGGCGCGGCGACCGCCCAGACGGCCAGCACGATCCAGGATTCGGCGGGCACGGCGGCGCCGCTGCCGAGGGCGGCGTGCAGTGCGGACGAGAGCGCTGCCGCCGGGAGGAGCTTGGCGAAGCTGGCCAGCCCGCTCGGCAGCTTGGCCAGCGGCACGATCATGCCGCCCAGCAGCAGGAGGACGAGGTAGAGGCCATTGGCCGCCGCCAGGTTCACCTCGGCGCGCAGTGTGCCGGCCATGAAGAGGCCGATGCCGGCGAAGGCGGCCGAGCCGAGCAGCACGGCGCCGATCGCGCCGGCCACCGCCGCCGGGCCGCCGCCCCCCGGGTTCCAGCCCAGGGCGAGCCCGACGGGCAGCAACACCGCGGCTTGCAGCAACTCGACCGCAATGATGGTGATGATCTTGGCGCCGAGCAGGCGAGGGCGGCCGAGCGGGGTGGCGCCGAGGCGCTTGAGCACGCCGTAGCCGCGCTCGAAGCCGGTGGCGATGCCGAGGGAGACCATCGCCGTCGACATGACGGCGAGGGACAAAATCCCGGGCACGAAGAAGTTGGCCGGGGTCGCTGTCGGGGTCGACACCACCGAGACCTTCGAGAAGAAGAGCAGGAAGACGACGGGAATCCCGAGCGTCAGCAGCAGCGTCTCGCCGCGGCGCAGGGTCATGAAGACCTCGGCGCCGGTCTGCGCCCGCAGCGGCCGGAGCGCGCCGGCGTTCGTGCTCACCGGGACCGCCTCCGCCCCCGGCCCGCCGCGCCGGAAGGCGCCTCCACGGGGACGGCGTCGCCGGCCGGCCCCACCGTCTCGAAGTAGACGTCCTCTAAGGACCTGCCCGTCGCCAGGTCGGTGAGGGTGGCGCCGCGCGCCGCCAGGAAGTTCGCCACCGCCGCGGTGACGGCGGGGGTCCCGACCTCAGGGGCCTCGACCCGGTAGCGGCCCGCCGCGGTCTCGGTGGCCGTGGTCCCGGGACCGACGGCGGCGGCGAGCGCCACGACGTCGAGCGCCGGCGGAGCCCCGAACGTGACGGTCCCGGGCGCGGCCGCGGCGGTCAGGCCGTGCGGTGTCCCCTCCAGGACGACCCGGCCCGCCGAGAGGATCACGATGCGGTCGGCCATCTTCTCGGCTTCGCCCAGTTCGTGGGTGGTCAGGACGACGCACACGCCCCGCTCCCTCAGCCCGGACACCACGGCGCGCACGGCGATACGGCCCTCGGGGTCCACGCCGGCGGTCGGCTCGTCGAGGAAGGCCACGTCGGGCCGGCCGACCAGGGCCAGTGCGAGCGAGAGCCGCTGCTGCTCGCCTCCCGAGAGGTGGCGCCAGGGCGTGCCGGCGACCGACCGCAACCCCACGAGCTCGAGGAGCTCGTCCGCCGGCACCGGCTCGGCGTAGTAGCCGGCGAAGAGGTCGAGGACGCGGCGCGGCCCGAGCATGGGGTAGACGCCGCCGCGCTGGAGCATGACCCCGATGCGGCCGCTCAGCGCGGCGTGGTCGGCGATGGGACGGAGACCGAGGACCCGCACCTCGCCGGCGGCCGGGCGGCGGTAGCCCTCCAGCGTCTCGACCGTCGACGTCTTGCCGGCCCCGTTGGGCCCCAGCACGACGAGCACTTCGCCCGCGGCAGCGGTCAGGTCGACGCCGTCGACAGCGGCCGGCGTGCCCGCCGGTCCGTAGCGCACGGTGAGGCCGGTGACCTCGACGGCTGGCACGGCGTCGCAGACTACTTTGAGCAGGAGTGATCGATATCCGTGCGCTCCGAGCCGATTCCGATGCGGTCAAGGCCGCGTTGGCCCGGCGCGGGGTCGAGGCGGCCGAGGTCGACGCCGTCGTGGAGGCCGACGCCGCGTGGAGCGCGCGGGTGGCGAGCGCCGAGGCGATGCGGGCCGAGGTCAAGGACATCTCGCGCCAGGTGGGACAGGCCAGGAAGGCGGGCGACGACGGGCTGGCGGCGGAGCTCGGCGAGCGCAGCAAGGGGCTGGGCGAGGAGGAGCGGGTGGCGGCCGCCGAGGCGGCCGAACTGCTGGAGCGGCGCCAGACCGGGCTGCTCTACCTGCCCAACATCCCGGCGGACGACGCGCCGGACGGCATGGGCGAGGACGACAACGTGGAAGTCCGCCGGTGGTGGCCGGGCCGCGATGCCGGTCGGCCGCCTCCCGAAAGGGCGGCACACCAGGAGGTCCCGCACTGGGAGATCGGCGAGTCGCTGCAGATCCTCGACATGGAGCGCGGCGCCCGCCTGGCCGGGTCCATGTTCCCCCTCTACCGGGGCGCGGGGGCACGGCTGCTGCGGGCGCTGACCGCCTTCGCCATCGACCGTCACTCGCCGGCCTACGAGGAGATCCGGCCGCCGACGGTGGTGCTCACCGAGACCATGACCTCCACGGGCCACCTGCCCAAGTTCGCCGACGACGCCTACCACGTCGAGCGCGACGACCTGTGGCTGATCCCGACGGCCGAGGTGCCGCTCACATCCCTGCGCCGGGGCGAGACAGTGGAGGAGTCCCAGCTCCCGTTACGCTTCACCGCGGCGACGGCCTGCTACCGCCGTGAGGCGGGCTCGGCGGGCCGGGACACCCGGGGCCTGTTGCGGGTGCACGAGTTCGACAAGGTGGAGCTGTTCGCCTACACCACGCCCGAGGGCGCGCTCGAGGCCCAGGCCGACATTCTGCAGCGGGCCGAGTCGATGCTCCAGGAGCTCGAGCTGCCCTACCGCGTGCTCGACCTGTGTTGCGGGGACCTGGGCGGCCCGTCGGCCCGCACTTTCGACCTGGAGGTCTACGCGCCCGGGGTCGACCGCTGGCTCGAGGTCAGCTCGGTCAGCTGGTACCGGGACTACCAGGCCCGGCGGGCCAACGTGCGTTTCCGGCCGGCCGGGGGCGGGCCGCTGCAGCTGGTACACACGGTGAACGGCTCGGCACTGGCCTGGCCGCGGATCTGGGCCGCCCTGGTGGAACACGGGCGCCAGCCGGACGGGACCGTGGTGCTGCCGGAGTGCCTGGCCCCCTACGTCGGCGGGGAACTGCTGATCAAGGCGCCATGACATGACGGTCGTGGATCTGGACGGGAGCGGGCCGCCGGAGCATTTCGGCTTCGGCGACAGGCTCGAGATCATCGCGGCAGAGAGCCGGCGCATGAGCAAGGTCATCGAGGGGCTGGACCTCGAGGCGAGGGTGCCGTCCACGCCCGAATGGGTGGTGCGGGACCTGGCCCACCACATCGGCGAGGTGCAGTGGTACTGGGGTGAGAACGTGCGGGCCCAGAACGCCGCCGAGCGTTCCGGGGCAAAGCTCACCGCGTTTCCCGAGGACAACGACCTGCTGGCCTGGCTGGGCTGGTGCACGTACTCCCTGCTCGGCGCCCTGCGCGCGGCCGGCCCCGACGCGCCGTGCTGGGCCTGGTGGCCCGAGCCACACACGGCGGGAGCCGTGGGCCGGCACCAGGCCCAGGAGGTGTCCGTGCACCGCTGGGACGCCGAGGGCGTGGCCGGACCGCCTGCCCCGCTGCACCCCGGGCTGGCCGACGACGGCGTGCCCGAGTTCATTGAGATCATGGTGGGAGCCGACCTGGCCTCCCTGCCCGGCGCCGTCACGCTGACCGCCACCGACACCGGGGCGAGCTGGCGGGTGGCCGGGACCGGGACCGGCACCGCCGAGCGGTCCGCCCGGGTCTCGGAGCTCCGGGCCACCGCCTCTGACCTGGTGCTCATGCTCTACCGGCGCCTGCCGGTCCCCGACGCGGCGGTGCAGGGGGACCCGATCCTGGTGGCGGCCCTGCTCTCGCTGGCCGACACCAGGTGACGGTATGACCGAAGTGACAGCGTGACCGAGCTGGCCTTCCTGGGCACGGGCAACTTCCTCGCCCCCCTCGGCCGGTACTGGAACAGCTTCGTCGTGGACGAGTCGGTCCTGGTGGAGCCGTCGCCGACCGCGTTGCCGCACCTGCGCCGCTGCGGGATCCCCCTCGAGGCCGTGGAGGTGGTGGTCGTCTCGCATTTCCACGCGGACCACTGCTTCGGGTGGCCCTTCCTCCTGCAGGCGCTGTCGGAGGGGGGCGGGGGCCGGACCCTGTACGTGGTGGGACCGCCCGGCATAGAGGCCCACCTGGCCCGCATGAACGAGGCGGGGGCCGTCGCCTCGGTGACCGAGCTGGGCCGGGCCAACCTGGACCTGCGCTTCGTCGAGGTCGACGGGGGCTGGCAGCAGGCCGGGCCCCTGCGCTTCCGGGCCGTCGAGGTCGTGCACGTGCCCTACCTGCGCTGCTTCGGGTACCTGTTCGACCGTGGCGGTCGGGTCATCGCCTACTCGGGGGACACCACGCCCTGTGACGGCCTCAGTGAGCTGGCCCGGGAGTCCGAGGTCCTGGTGGTGGAGTGCAACGGGCGCCACACCCCGCCCGGCGTCCAGGGAGCGCACATGGACGAGGAGTCGGTCCGCGCCCTCCAGGCCGCCCACCCCGACGTGCACCTGATTTTGACGCATTTGGGGGAGCAGGTGGACACGGCGTCCATGACGGGGACGACGATCCCGGACGACTTCGAGCGGCTGACGGTCTGACGGTCTGACGGTCTGATCAGGCCGGGTTGTAGGCGGACCCGGCGACGGCGGGCGCCACCAGGGGCCGGCCCCCCATCGAACCGAAGAAGCCCGCGTCGCCGTAGTTGAAGACGCCGCCATCGGACGCGGTGAGCCAGTACCCGCCGCCGTCGGGCGTGGCGGCGATCCCCACCACGGGCGCGTTGAGCGGCAGGCCGCCCGCGGAGCCTTGGAAGCCGGCGTTGCCGTAGGTGAAGACCCCTCCGTCGGAGGCCACCAGCCAGTACCCGCCCCCGTCGCCCGTCGCCGCCATCCCGACCACCGGTCGGACGAGGGGGATGTTGCCGGCCGAGCCGTAGAAGCCGGCGTCCCCGAAGCTGAAGATCCCACCCTCGGAGGACACGAGCCAGTACCCGTGGCCCGTGGCGTCCGCCGCCATGCCCACGATGGAGCCGTCGACGGCCTGGCCACCCCGGGAGCCGTAGAAGTGGGCGTCCCCGAAGCTGAAGACCCCGCCGTCCGACGCCACCTCCCAGTAGCCGCCGCCGTCCGGCGTCGTCGCCATGCCCACGATCGGGGCGTCGAGCGGTCTGCCACCCATGGAGCCGAAGTAGCCGGCGCCGCCGTAGTTGAAGATGCCGCCGTCCGCTGCCACCATCCAGTAGCCGGGCCCGGTCCTGGCGGCCGCCGTGCCCACCACGGGCTGGTTCAGGCGGCTCCCGCCCGTCGAGCCTTCGAACGGGGCGTCGCCGTAGCTGAAGACGCCCCCGTCAGAGCCCACGAGGTGGTAGCCGTGGCTCGCCACCCCCCGCAGCAGCACGCTCTGTGTGCCGTTGGGCCCGCTCACCGTGACCGTCGCCATGTAGACGCCGACCGTCGGGGGTGTGAAGTGCACCGGGACGTTGCAGAACTCCCCGGGCGCCAGGTTGCAGGTCGTCGTGCTCAGCGAGAACGGACCCTGGCCGCCGGTCTGGGTCGCCGTGATGTCCATGTTCTCGCCCGAGGCCCACAGCTCCATCGACGAGGTCTGCGACGTCCCGGGCAGGACCGACGCGTCCACGCCGAAGGGATAGACGCCCACGGGCAGCAGCGGGGCCTCCTGGGCCCAGGTGAAGAACGGGGTGTCCACGGTGTCACCCCCGACGAAGATCTGGGTCGTCGAGGGACCGTACCCCACTCCCATCAGGGAGGGAGCGGCGTACGAGCCGAGAATGATGTCCCGGTGGCCCCAGCAGCCGCCCCCACCGGAGGGGGGGCAGTCCACGTTGGTCCCGCCCGGCCCGTCGTCGTACATCCACATCGCCAGGGCGGTCCCCATGGACGACGTCGTGGCGGAGGTGGAGCCCGCCGTGGATCCGTAGTGGGGGAACGGCGGGTCGGTGTGGGCGTTGGCGCCGGCCTGGGCATAGGCGTCCAGGTTGGCGGCGAGTCCCGAAATGGGGGGGAGTCCGCGGTCGATCCGCTCCTCGTCGGTCAGGACGAACAGCTGCTCGGGCGGCGTCAGGGAGTTCCAGTTGCTGGGCAGGCTCATGGGGGCGAGGCCTTCGGCCTGGCGGTCGCCGTAGAGCAGCGCGAGCCCGCTCGGGCAGTAGAGGTTCGGGTTCGAAAGGCTCCCGCAGGGTCCGGAGTACCCCGGGGCGGGGGTGACATTGGCGCCGGGGTTCTGCGGCGGGACGATCGCTGCTCCGGCGGGTGCAGGCGCGAGCAGGAACGTCGGGAGCAGCAGCGCCACCGCTGCCGCGAGTGTCACGAAGGCCGCGACCCTCCTGACACCCGACAAGATCGACCCATGCACATCCGCCACGACCCGTTCGAGTGTTCCAGTTGCCCCGTACCTGAGCAACCTCGGGCCGCACCAGGTCAGCGCATTGCGGCGCGCGTCGACCCAGCCCAGGGGCGCGTCAACGCGTTAACAACGGACGAACAACAAGTGGTCAGGCGGCGGCGAAGCGGTAGCCCACGCCCCGCACCGTCGTGATCAACACGGGGGTTGAAGGATCGGCCTCTATGCGGGAACGCAGGCGCTTGATATGCACATCGAGCGTCTTGGTGTCGCCGATGTAGTCGGTGCCCCAGACGCGGTCGATGAGCACGTCGCGGGTGAGCACGCGCCCCGAGTTCTCCACCAGCAGGCGCAGGAGCTCGAACTCCTTGCGCCGCAGGTGGACCTCCTCGCCGCGCACGAAGACGCGGCGCTGGTCGAAGTCGACCTTGATGCCATTGGACTCCCAGGTGCCGTCGCTCCCGAACTCGACGGAACTGCTCAGGTCGCCGGACTCGGAGCCCCCCGGTGCGCGCCGGAGCACCGCCCGCATGCGGGCCACCAGTTCACGGAGCCGGTAGGGCTTGGTGACGTAGTCGTCGGCCCCGACTTCGAGCGCCACCACGGTGTCGATCTCGGTGCCTTTGGCCGTGACCATGATGATGGGCACCGTCGAACGGGTGCGGATGGCCCGGCAGACGTCGATGCCCGACAGCTTGGGCAGCATGAGGTCCAGCAGGAGGATGTCGGGGACGGTCTCGTCGAAGAGCTGCAGGGCCTCGTTGCCGTCACGGGCCACCGTCACCCGGAAGCCCTCGTTGGTCAGGCCGATGACCAGGGCCTCTATGAAGGACTCCTCGTCCTCGGCCAGCAGGACCTTGACGGGTCCCTCGCCCTGCGTGCTCCGGCCGGCCTTCTTGGTGGACTTGCCGGTACCGGTGCCGGTACCGGTGCTCGAGGTGGTCTTGCTCACGCCAGCCGCTCCGCCTGGATGGGCAGGACCAGGGTGAAGGTGGATCCCTCGCCCTCGCGCGACTCGACGTCCACCCACCCCTGGTGGTTGTTGGCGACGTGGCGGACGATGGACAGGCCGAGCCCCGTGCCGCCGGTGTCCCGGCTGCGGCCGTGGTCGACGCGGTAGAACCGCTCGAAGATGCGGTCGAGGTCCCGGGCCGGGATGCCGACGCCGTGGTCCTGCACCGACAATCGGACGTTGTCCCGCTCCTCGATGCGCCAATTGGGTGAGGCCGCCGGGCCGGAGTCCGCCGGACCGGTTCCGGCGGCGTCACCCTCGGCGCTGACGATCGGAGGCCCGGCCATGGTCGGCGCGGTGGTCCCGGTGGCAGCCGAGGCGCCGGGGGCGGACTGGCCCAACGGGGAGTACTGGTCGAGGATCTCGGGGACGAAGACCGGCGCCACCGCCGACGCGGGGGTCGCATCGCCGGCCACGGCCGGGTACTCGCCGGTGACGGGGTCGTCGGGCGCGCCCTCGCCGAGCACGGAGGGGTGGCTCAGGTTCGGGTTGAAGCGTTGTGCGACCCCGGTCACCACGATTTTGGAGTTGTCGTAGGAGTAGGTGATGGCGTTCTCCAGCAGGGCGTGCATGGCCGAGACCAGCTGGCGCCGGTCGCCCAGGACGGCGACAGGGGGCGAGGGTTCGTGCAGGACGATCTCGAGGCCGCGCTGGTCGGCGGTGGCGCGCACACGCTCAATGGCATCGGCCATGACGAGGTTGACCAGCACCGGTTCGCGCGGCGGGGCCTCCTCGGACTCAATGCGCGAGAGGTCGAGCAGGTCGTCGATGATGCGGCTCACCCGGAAGGCCTCGTTGTGGATGCGCCCGGCCAGGCGCTGCGCCACGTCGGGGTCGGGCTCCGAGACCAGCGTCTCGGCCAGCAGGCCCAGCGCGCCCATCGGCGTCTTGAGCTCGTGGCTGACGTTGGCCACGAAATCGCGCCGGATCTCCTCGAGCCGGCGCCGCTCCGAGACGTCCTCAATGAGCGCGATGACCCCGAGCGGGCGCCGCCCGTCGTCGATCTGCCGGGCGCGCACCTGCAGCGTGCGTCGGGGCGGGCCGTAGAGGTCGAGGGTGCGCTCGGCCGATCCCTCGTGCCAGGCGTCCTCCAGGACGTCGGTGACCGCCTGTGCGGCGAGGGCGTCGCCGTGGCGGCTCACCATCAAGGCATTGGCGCGCCCGTTGCGGTAGATCACGGTGCCGTTCTCGTCGCAGAGCACGACGCCCTGGGTGAGGGTGTCGAGCGACCGGCGGAGCCTGATGGCGTCGGAGCTCGACTCGGTGACGGCCTGCGCGGCCCCGCCGGTGACCTGCTCGAGGTAGGCGAGGGACGTTTCCACGTTGTACTCGTCCTCGGGCGGATCGAGCCCGAGGCGGGTGCCGAGAGAGGCCAGGCGCTGCGAGATGGCCCGGCGACCCGAGCGCCGCCCGAGCATGGCCGCGATGAAGCCGACCAGCACGCAGACCGCAACGGCGACCGCAATGAAGATGAGCTCCTGGGACACACTCAAATTGACTTCCCCAGGCCCACTTAGCGGCACGCCCCCAATATGACAGGGCTGGAGCGTCCGCGGTGAACAGTTCCCGCGGACATGCCTGCGTGACGTGCCGTTCCTCCGGTCTGTGGCGCCGCCGCCCGAGCCCTGAGCTGCCTTTCTGCAACCCTCGACGGCTCTCCGCCCCGCGCCGCCCTGCCGAAGAGCCCGGCGCCGCCCTGCAGAAGAAAGGGCAAACGGGGAGTCCCGCAAACCGTTCTCCGCCCGGACGGCGTCCCGGGACGCATGACGATCACGGAGGGCACCCATGCTGTGGCACTTGGCCGATGTCTCGTTGAACCCGAGCATGAACGCGCTGCCGGGCGGGGGAACCCTGCAGGACCTCACGAACGGCCTGGGTGCCTGGGCCCTCATCGCCGCGCTGGCCGGGCTGCTCATCGGGGCTGCCGCCTGGGCCCTGGGCGTGCATGCCCAGAACTTCCAGCAGTCGATGGTCGGCCGCCGGGCCGTGCTGGTCTCGGGGCTGGCGGCGCTCCTGATCGGTGCCGCCCCGCCGATCGTGAATTTCTTCTTCCACGCCGGGACCAACCTCCACTGACTCGGCATCATGCTCGCCGCCGGCTGCACCGGTCTCGACGCGCTCAACCCGATCTGCCAAGCAGGCAGCATCGGGGGCTCCGTCGTGTCCTCGGGCTTCGAGTCGATTTTGAACGGGATCAGCCAGTGGGTGGCCAGCGGGGCGGAGTGGCTGCTGAACCAGATCGGCGACGTGCTGAGTGCCACGACGACCGTTGACGTGGGAGCGAGCTGGTTCCGGACCCACTACGGGCAGATGACCGCTCTCGCCGGCGTGGTCATCCTCCCGATGCTGCTGGCCTCGACCCTGCAGGCGGTGGTGCGGCAGAACCCGGGCCAGCTCATCCGGACCTTCCTGGTGCAACTCCCGCTGGCGCTGTTGCTGGCCGTGGTGGCGATCCAGATCGTCGTCCTGAGCCTGTCCGCCACCGACGCCATGAGCGACGCCGTGGCCGGCGGGACCAATGCCGATGTGAGCTCCCTGCTCACGACCGTGACCTCCGGGCTGGTGTCCTCGGCGGCCGACCCCAGTATCGCCAGCTTCGTGCTGCTGTTGATCGCTCTCCTGATCGCCGTGGCAGCGTTCGTGCTGTGGCTGGAACTGCTCATCCGGGCCGCCGCCGTCTACGTGGCGGTGCTCTTCCTGCCCTTGGCTCTCGCGACGCTGGTGTGGCCGGCGGTCTCGCATTGGTGCCGCCGGCTGGTGGAGACGCTCGCCGCGCTGATCCTCTCCAAATTCGTGATCGTGGCCACCCTGAGCCTGGCGGCGGGCGCCGTCACCTCGGGCACCGCCGGCACGGGGAATCACGGATCGGGCTTCTCCTCGGTCCTGGCCGGTGGCGCGCTCCTGCTCATGGCCACCTTCGTGCCCTTTGCCATCCTGCGCATGATCCCGGCCGTCGAAGCGGGTGCGGTGGCGCACCTCGACGGGCTGCGCGAGCGGGGCACCGCCGCCATAACGCGCACCGCCCGGACGGCGGCGGCCCACGCCCTGCACGAAGGGCTCGGGGCGGTCGGGGACGCGCGGCTGATGGCCGGGACCGCGGCGGCCGGCGGACTCGGCCGGGGCGATGGCGGGGGCGGGGGCGGGGGCGATGAAGGCGATGGCGGGACCGGCTCGGGCTCCGGCATCCCCC
>Ga0302325_10017081_pt1 | contig 15355 bp, 13 predicted proteins | sample Palsa_T0_2_FD_201948 | JGI IMG/M metagenome (GOLD analysis project Ga0302325, IMG submission 201948) | Peat permafrost microbial communities from Stordalen Mire near Abisko, Sweden - Palsa_T0_2 | ecosystem: Environmental > Terrestrial > Soil > Palsa > Peat permafrost | place: Sweden: Abisko...
CGTTGTGCACGAGCGGGACGCACAGCATCGAACCGGCCGGAACCGGATCGACCGACGGCGCAAAACACGCGACCCGGGGGGCTATGGCGCCGTGGGTCAGCGGGACGACCTTGGGGGTCCCCGTGGTCCCGCTGGTGAAGAGCACGACGGCCTCGTCCCCCGGAGCAGGGTCCCTGGTGCGCGCGCCATCGCCCGGCGGGGCGGTGAACAGGGCGGCCGGGCCCAGCACCGGGTCGAGACCCGATGCGGCCGCCGCAGCGGCGTAGGCCGGCCCGACGACGCCGATCGATGCGGTCCCGGCCGCCTCCTGCAAGACGGCCAGCTCGGCCGCGGTCAGGCGAGGGTTCATCAGGGCCATGGCGGCGCCGATGCGTGCGGCACCGATCAGCGAGGCCACGGCGAGCACGCTGGCGTCGTCGACCAGGGGTACCCGCCAGCCGGGGCGCACGCCGGCGGCCAAGAGTCCCTCCGCCGCCTGGTCGGTGGCACAGGCCAGCTGGCCGAAGCTGGTGGGCTCCCCGGCGATGATCAGCGCAGTACGGCCGGGGTCGACCGCCACGACCTCGTCGAGGATGCGGCCGATCGCCTTCGCGTTCATCGCCACCGTCCGATCATCGCCGCCGTCCCCTCCCCGCCTCTCAGCCTCCTAACGCCGCTCAGCCCCCCTGGCGCTGCGGCGCCCTCTCCCCTGCTGTTCAGAAAAGCCCGCTGCCGCTCATGAGGCGGGACCGCAACAGCCCGGCCAGACGTTCCCGGTGGTACACGGCGTCACCGTAGTTGAGCCGGTCGAACTGGGACCGCTTCATGTACAGGTGCAGATCGTGCTCCCAGGTGAACCCGATGCCTCCGTGCACCTGCAGCCCCGACGCCATCACCCGCTTGGCGGCGTCCGACGACCACACCTTGGCCGTCGACGCCGCCGCCGATGCGTCGGGGTCGCCGGCCGAAATGGCCCAGGCGGCGTACCAGGTGGACGAGCGCATGCCCTCGACGTCGACCAGCATGTCGGCGCAACGGTGCTTGATGGCCTGGAAGCTGCCGATGGGCTGATCGAACTGCACGCGGTCCTTGGCGTACTGCACCGCCATCTCGAGGACGCGATCAGAACCGCCCAGCATCTCGGCTGAGGCGCCGACGGCACCCCGGTCGAGGATCTCGGCGGCCAACGCGGCACCGCCGAGCCGCGTGGCGGAGGCCCCATCGAAGGTGAGCCACGAGAGCACCCGCGTGCCGTCCATGGCCGGCTCCGCAGCCGGGCGATCCGACGCGTCGATCTCGACGGAGAAGACTTCGTCGGCGGCCAGGACCACCGCGATGTCCGCCACCGCCGCACCCTCGACCGGTCCAACCCGTCCCGAGATCGTCCATGACGACCCCGACGCCACGGCTTGGAGCGCGTCGGCGTGCTTGCTCCAGCCCACGCACCCCAGGCGTTCCCCGGAAGCCAGGTCGGCGACCCACTTCTGCTGAGGCTCCTCGGCCCCGGCCAGCGCCGTGAGCGCCAGGAGGCTGGGAAGGAACGGGACGGGCGCGGTGTGGCGACCGATCTGCTCGAGCAGGACAGCCGCCTCCACCCAACTCAGCCCGACGCCGCCGTCGGCCTCGGCCAGCGCGATCCCCAGCCATCCCTGGTCGGCCAGCGCGCGCCAAAGGCTCTCGTCGTAGGGATGGCCCGAATGCAGGTGCGCCCGGACCTGATCATGGCCGGCGCGGTCGTCCAAGAGGTCCCGGGCCGCGTCCTGGAGCGCCACTTGATCCGGCGAAAGTTCGAAGTCCATCGAGGTCATGGTAGGGCGGCATCCTGTGCGAAGCTGAATTCGTGGACCTCAGCCCCACGGTGGAACAGGAAGCGTTCAGAGGGGAGATCCGCGCCTGGCTCGTGGACAACCTCCCGTGGGAGTACGGCCGGGGACTCCCACCCCGGTTCGACGATCTCGGCGAGGAGGTCGCATTCCTGCGCACCTGGCAGGCCTCCCTCGCCGCCGGCGGCTGGGTCGGAGTGGCCTGGCCCGAATCGTACGGTGGGCGCGGCGTCGGGCCAGCCGAGCATTTCATCGTCCAAGAGGAGTTGGCGCGGGCGCGGGCCCCCGAAATGGTGGGTCGTATCGGGCTCAACCTGGCGGCCCCCACCCTGCTCGCCTGCGGCACCGAGGAACAGCAGACGCGCTGGCTCTCGAGGATCCGCACGGCCGACGACCTCTGGTGCCAGCTCTTCAGCGAACCCGCCGCCGGGAGCGACCTGGCGTCCTTGCGCACCCGGGCCGACCGGGTCGAGGGAGGGTGGGTGGTGAACGGGCAGAAGGTCTGGACGTCCTACGCCCAGTTCGCCGATTGGGGCGTCTGCCTGGCCCGCAGTGACCCGCAGGCGGCGAAACACAAGGGGATCTCCTACCTGGTCATTGACATGCACCACCCCGGGGTTGAGGTGCGCCCTCTGGTGCAGCTCACCGGGGAAGCCGAGTTCAACGAGGTCTTCCTCTCCGACGTCTTCGTCCCGGAGGACCAGTTGATCGGGCCCGAGCACGAAGGTTGGCGCGTGGCCAACTCGACCCTGTCACACGAAAGAGGGACCAACCCGCGCCAGCTGGTCATCCATATGCAGCTGCTCGAAGAGCTGCTCCGGCTGGCCGAGGAAAACGGCTCCTTCGACGACCGGCGCCTTCGCGGCGCCCTGGCCCAGGCCTACGTCGAGATCCGCCTGTTCCAACTGCACAACCTGCGCAGCGTGAGCCGGCTCTCCCACGGACTCGAGCCGGGCCCCGAGGGCAGCGCGCTGAAGCTGTACTGGAGCGAGATGTCGAAACGCTTTCACGAGACCGTCATGGCCGTGTTGGGTGATGCCGCACCATTGTGGAAGGGGGCGACGCGCAATCCCGGAGAAGGCGGATGGCAGCGCTCCTGGCTCTATTACCAGGCCTCGTCGATCTGGGCCGGCACCAACGAGATCCAACGAAACGTGATCGGCGAACGTGTCCTGGGACTCCCCAGAGCGGCCCGGCACTAGCAGAGAGACGGGGCAGAGATTCCGATGAACGACGACAGTGTGCTCTACGCGGTGGCGGGTCATGTCGCCACCATCACGATGAACCGCCCGGACGTGGCGAACGCGCAGAACACTGCGTTGATCGATGGGATCGATCACTACTTAGATGTCGCCGACACCGACGACGACGTGCGCGTGGTGATCCTCGCCGGGTCGGGAAAGCACTTCTCTGCCGGCCATGACCTCAAGGCGTTGGTGGGCGGCGAAGCGGATCCGTGGACGGCAGTGCGCGAAACGCCCGAGGGAAAGTTCCGCCACGAACAGGTCATGTACTTCGAACGCTGCAAGCGCCTCTACGCGTTCCGCAAGCCGACCATCGCCCAGGTTCAGGGCTCTGCCGTGGCGGCCGGCCTCATGCTCGCGTGCATGTGCGATCTCATCGTGGCGGCGGAGAATGCCGTCTTCTCCAACCCTGTGCTCCGGATGACCGGTGCCGGTGTCGAGCTCCTGGTGGAGCCATGGGAGTTGGGCATCCGCAAAGCCAAGGAGTTCTTGTGGACCGGCGAGAAGATCGACGCCCAGGAGGCATGGCGGCTCGGCCTGGTCAACCGCGTCGTTCCCACGGCCGAGTTGGCCGAGCGAACTCGGGAGCTGGCCGAAAGGGTGGCGTTGGTTCCGCCGACCACGGCGCAGGTCACCAAGGACACGATCAACAACACCGCCACCCTGATGGGCAAGGAGGAGTCATGGAAGTACCACTTCATGGCCCATCACTGGATGCACAACACCCGCACGGCCCTCGACGCGCTCGAGGCCCGGAAGACCAAGACGTCAATGAAAGAGGTCTTCGCCGAGCACCGCGATGAGTGAGGAGCCACTGCCACTGGCCGGGCTGCGCGTGATCGACGTCGGGACGCGCATCGGCGCGCCGTTCTGCGCCGGTCTCCTCGGCGAAATGGGTGCGGAGGTCATAAAGGTCGAGGACCCCCGCGGGGGTGACTTCATGCGCACCATCGGCCCGTTCGTCAACGAGCGCGGGCCGGTGGGAGATGAGCCGGGCGGGGGCGACGCTGGAGACGGCGGCGGCGCAGAGGGTGAAGCAGGTGCGACCGAGGGTTACTCGCTCTGGTGGTCGGTCGAAGGGCGGGGCCGTAAAGGGGTGACGCTCAACCTCCGGCGCCCGAAGGGCCAGGAGCTCTTCCGTCGTCTGGTCGAGCACGCCGATGTGGTCTGCGAGAACTTCAGGCCCGGGACGTTGGAAGCATGGAACATCGGGCCCGAAGACTGTGACCCCCGGCTCGTCTGGGCCCGCATAAGTGTCTTCGGGCAGGACGGACCGAACGCGGGCCGCCCGGGACTGGACCGCATGGGCATCGCCTACGGAGGATTGCTCAACTTGACCGGGTATCCCGACCGCCCCCCCGTCCGGCCGGGCGTCACCATCTCGGACTACCTCACGGGCGTGTTCGCGGCGGAGGCGGTGATTGCGGCCCTCTACCGCCGAGATCGTCCGGCGACGGGCACGGGGCGTGGGGGCGTGGTCGACGCCCCACTCTACGGCTCTATCTTGCGGATTCTCGAGTGGACGATCGCCGGGCAAGATCGCATCGGCCTCACTCGCCGACGCGAAGGCAACCGACTCCCCAACTCCGCGCCGCTCGACAACTACCTCACCGCCGACGGTCGCTACGTCTGCATCGTGGCCGGATCCGACGCCAACTTCTCCAGGCTGTGCGCGGCGATGGATCGGGCGGATCTGTTGCGCGACCCCCGGTGGACCACACTCGCCAAGCGGGCCGCCAATGCCGACGAGATCAACGACATAGTGGCCCGATGGGCGGGGGAACGCACGGCGGAGGAGATCGAAGCGCAGTGCATCGAGCACGGCGTGCCGGTAGGGACGATTTACGACGCCAACGACATCATCGCCGACCCCCACATGCGCGCCCGGGGGGACCTGGTCACGGTCGACGACCCGGTGGCCGGGCCGCTGCTCCAGCAGGCTCCCTTTCCGCGCCTCGACGGGAAGGCTCCGGTGGCGCCGGCTCCCGCTCCCCTCCTCGGACAACACAATCACGAGGTGTGGTGCGAATTGGTCGGGTTGAACACTGACGAGCTCGCCGACGCCGTCTCCGAGGGCACCATCTGAGCCCTTCTCGCTCGCCCTCCTCGACCAGGCCGTAAGCTGTCGGCCGACTGGCTGAGGAGGGGGAAGCGTGGAGTTCTGGGAACTGGTGGCCCGGGAGAGCATCCGCGATCTGGTGGCCCGTTACAACGCAAACGGCGACTCAGGCCGCTTTGAGCAGATGATGAAGGTATTCGCCGACGACGCCGTCGTGGAGCTGGTTGGCACCGACGGTAGCGTTCGGCGTTACGAAGGCACCGCACACATCGCCACGATCTTTACCGACACAAAGGCGAATTGGGACGTGGAGGTGAAGCCCTTGGCCGCCGGGCATCACGTCCGACACCTCACGGCGACCCACCAGATCGACCTCGTCGACGAGACGCACGCACGGGGTCGCTGCTACTTCATGGTCCTCATGGGCCACGGCCTGGACCATTGGGGCCGCTATATCGACGAATACGGTGTCGATGCCGACCGCTGGGTCATCACCCACCGACGCGCCATTACCGACGGAAGGATTGACACCAGCCCGACGCTCTGACGCGTCGTTGCACCTGACGCGGGCCGATCACCTCGCGCTCAGGCGTGATGACGGCTGGCGGCCTGCCGGGGCGGGTCAGTCGACGGTGTCGGCTCATTGGCATAGCCACCGACACCTGTCGTGATCGCGCCGGGGGTCCCCAGCTCGTGCGCCCGCTTCGTCGTGCTTCCGCCAAGGACGGACTCTGCGACATGGAGGGGCTCCGGAGCGCCACCGTCCGTCGCGTACGACCCGCTCCCGGAGCGGCCCCAGTACTGCTCGCGGCGCGCGGCCTCCTCGGGATGCCGAGACACAGAGAGCGCACCCATTGCAGTCGCCAGCTTCGAAATATCGGAGACAACGGTCGCAAGCCGATCCTCGGCCGCGGAGGGAACTCGCCGACGGATCGGTGGGTCGGGTTCCGACTCGCCGGGAACCACCATTCCGCCGATCGCCGCAGGTCCCGTCGATGGATTGAGCGCCGTTCTCCCGGCCGCCTCGCCCGCCGCCGAAATACCCGGATTGGGACTAGACACGGCCGCCGCGCCCCGATTTCGGACGACAAGTGGAAAGCCCTCGCACGAGCCGCCACCGACAGTGGCGTTCCCTCGGGCTCACCATCTTCACGTCGCAAGACCTCCTGTGCGGATGTACGAAGACGCAGCTAGGAATACCCAGCGTATGCCCGCTGCGCCGGGTCGGAGCGGCATTGCACAGCGTCTGAAGGACACGAAGCGGCTCACAAGGGGACTCACGGCACCTCATGGTAACTGAGCGTTGACGTGAAAAAGTGGCATTCACCTGCGACGACACCAAAAATCTGGAATCGACCCCCAGTCGAACACCGGCTCGGACAGTCCGGCGGCCCGTGCAGGGTCATTCCGGGGACGACGCTCGAAGAAAAGTCCAGCTCAGGGCGCTTTCACCGTTCGAGAGCGCTCCCACGGGCTGCAATGCAGGTGTCGCAAGACGGCTTCGCAAGGCCGCTACCATCAGCCCCCGCGCCACGGCCAACGCGGGAAGCAGATGACGCCATGACCTTCACTCCCTACGACAGACCGGTGCGGGCGGCATTCGTCGGGCTCGGGCGGATCTACGACCTGAACGTCCGCGCCTACGTCGACAATGCCGATGTCGAAGTGGTCGCACTCGTCGATCCGAGTGAAGAGCGCCGGGTGCAGCGTCAGGCCGACTGGCCCGAGGCCCGAACATTCGCCTCGGCAGCCGAGCTCTCGGCCAGCGGTCTCGAGGTCGACGCCGTCGAAGCCCTTCTCCCCATTCCCCTCCACGTTGAAGGCGTGATCGAGCTCCTCGAGAGCGGGTGGCACGTCAATCTGCAGAAGCCCCTGTGCAACGACCTCAAGAGCGCGCGGAGGATGCTCGAGGCTGCCGACGCGGCCAACCGTGTCCTCCGCGTGATGGAGAACTACATCTTCTACGAACCGCTACGCAAGCTGAAGGAAACGGTGGCGTCGGGGGTGCTCGGCGAGGTGAGCGGCTACCACATGAAGATGGTCGGCAGTGGCTTGGGCGGCTGGGATGTGCCGGCCAGCAGCTGGGAGTGGCAGTTCCAGCAGATGCAACATGGTCGAGGAATACTCGTCTTCGACGACGGATGGCACAAGCTGGCCACCGCCATCTGGCTCTTCGGGCCCATCAGGGAAGTACGGGCCTGGGTGGGCAATACGGAGGTCCTCCCCGAAATCAAGATCGACGCGCCGACCACCATCGCATGGGAGCACGACAACGGTATCCGGGGGGTGTGGGACATCACCCTCGCACCCTCCATGTACCTCCGCTCTGACTACTACACAAACGACGAACGTTGGGAGGTGACCGGTCAGCGCGGGTTTGCCCGCGTCAATCGATGCACCGGCCGTGGTATCCAACAACCGAGTCTCGAGGTATACGCCGACGGCGAAATGCGTTCGTACCATGCTCTCGACGATGACTGGGGCAGCAGCTTTCGCGATTCGGGACGCCACTGGCTCCGATGGCTTCACGAAGGCGATGGTCCCCTGCTCTGGAGCGCCCACGAGGCGGTCGATGTGCTCCGGTTCGCACTGGCGGTCTACGCCAGCAGCGCGGCCGGGGGCATCGGTGTCGATCCCCGATCCCTCGAAGCTCCCTCGAACGCAGAGTAAGTAGTGTTTCGCGATGCCTGAGAACGGTCGAGACCCATTGGAAATTGAAGTAGAGAGCTCTGAAGAGCGCACGTTGGTCACCCTGTCCGGGGAGTTGGACGCCTCCACGGCGTCGTTCCTCTATGACAAGCTCTCCGATCTGGAGGTGCAGGACACCCACCACGTGGTACTCGACCTCGCCAAGGTGACGTTCATGGACTCCACCGCGCTCGCCGTCATCGTGACCGAGCACAAGCGGTTGCGGCACTCCGACGGGACGCTGACGATCTTCTCGCCGCCGTCCTCGGTGCGCCGACTGTTCGAGATCACCGGCCTCACCACCGTCCTGGACATCGTCCCGGCCACGGAGCGGCGATAAGAAGAGGGCCTGCGTGCGCCCTGGCGTGAACCACGACGCGCGCTCCCTGGCGTACCATCACGCATGGCCAAATCGACTTCCCCGTCCCCGATCATTGAGGTTTTCGTACGGGAGGTGCACGCGTCCTTCCCTGACGACGAGAAGAGCAAGCTGGCACAGCACGAAGAGGAGATCGCCAAGACAACCTCCGACGGTGACCCGCATCGCGCCCGTCTCTGCGGGAGATGGGCCATCAAGATGGCGAACGACAAGAACCAGAAGCATCCGCGATGGGAGCAACTGAAGGAGCGCCACCAGCTCTGGAAGGACGAGTGGTTTGCGTTCGATTTCGGCGTGGCCGACGCGGTCGCCGGAAGTGGCACCCACCACCTCGTTGGTAAGGCCGAGCCGCTGGAGGACGTCCGGATCCAATGGGTCGAAAATGCCGTAGCCGTGGCCAAGCGACTGGGGGAAGAGGACGGATGGGAGAACTCCCCCTGGGAGGGGCTCCTCACCGATCTGATCCACTACACGAAAACCTGAGCAGGAGAGAAGAGGTATCGCCCCACGTCGTTGCGGCCGGGCACGGTACGGCGCTGACGCGCCGAGAATCTCGCTGGCGGCTGCCCCCCGCAGGGGGCATACTCAGGGCGTGGCCGAAGCGCCCCCGAATCGCGTGTTCCTCGCCGACGTTCGAGGAGGCGACCAATACCTGCGCGCGACGTGGCATCCCGAATCAGCCACCATGGTGTTCAGCCACTGGAATGGTGAGGTGTGCATGGCGTCCACGCCGGTGGCCCTGACGGACTGCGCGGAACTCATCGAACTGCAGGTGCGCTCGCTCTCCCAGGTGGCGCACAGACGCCTCGCACCAACCCAAACGCCTCCGCCGCAACAGCCCGGAACGATGCATCGGCTCCGAGCCATTCTCCGGCCGAAAGTGGCGGATGTCATCGATGCAACGGCCCGTTTCCTCCCGAACGGGAAGAGCGATGCCCGGCAGAGAATACGGGACCTTTGACCCATTGACCGTCACTCGAATTCCCCGCATCCTTGTAGCAGCGACCCTCCCACACGCAATGGGGGGGTCGTTTCGGGTGGGGGAGCGACAAGTGGGGGGGCGCGGCGAAGAGGGACTCGTGGCGGGGCTTCTTCGTTTCGCACCTCCCACCTCGCTTCCCCACGAAGGCAGAAGTGACATCCACGTGACGGCGTTCAAAGAACCGGTGCCCGGCGCGCCGATTACCGGGCTCTCCCATTTCCAACTTCGGGTGTCAGATGTTGAGGCCAGTGCTCGCTGGTACAGCGACGCCCTCGGACTCGTGCCCTTTGCGCAGGACTCCCGCATCGGGTTCGTCGCACTCAGACATCGCGGTGCCAAGGTCGTGGTTGTGCTCACCCAAGTCCCCGGACGCGACATCGAGCCGCACGAGCCGTCAGCTCAGCAGTTGGACCACCTCGCCTTCGCCGTGCCTGATGGTGAGTCCCTCAGTGCCTGGGCGGACCACCTCACGGGGATCGGCGTCAATCATGCCGGAATCGTGCTGGAAAATGGTCACCCCTCACTCCAGCTACGCGATCCCGATGGCATCGCCATCGAGTTGGTGGCCCCCTAATCACACCCTCCTAGGGCTGGTAACCAGCGGGCCACTGCTGGAGGGCCCACATGTTTCCGTCGGGATCGCTGAAGTACGAGTAGAGGACACCACCCATGTCATCGACTTCACTCAACTCGACTCCACGCGCCATGAGCGCCGCGCGCGTCTCGGCCATGTCCGCTACGACCAGGTGGATGCCTTTGACCGAACCGGGCACCATGTCGGTGATCGGGCCCATACCCGTACCGAAGACAATGGCGCAGCCCGATCCCGGAGGGGTGAACTGAACGACCCGCATCGTTTCGGTGATCTGATGATCCTGCAGATTCCCGAATCCGACCTGCTCGTAGAAAGCCTTGGCCCGCTCGACATCGGACACCGGGATCGGAACGAGTTCCAACCTCATGTCTGGCACTACGGGTACAGCCGCCATTGAGGGCCACCTCCTTGATTATCGAACCGAGAAGGATGACGTACCGTCCCAACCAAACTCATCGCTGTCGGGTCCGTCGGGTCCGGTGGGGCCTCACGGGTCCGTCGGGTCCGTCGGGCCTAATGGGTCAGTCGGGCCTAACGAGTCTCCGACCAACCCTCGGCTTCCAGAATGGCGTCTCGTAGGGACCGCAGGGCCTCGTCGCTCGCCTGCCACATGCCGCGCTGCACTGCCTCGAGCAAACGCTCGGCGATCGACGTGAGCGCCGACGGATTCGACTGCTCGAAGAACTTTCGCACCGCGGGGTCGGCCACGTACGCCGCGGTGACCCGCTCGTACATCCAGTCATCCACCACGTGGGCGGTGGCGTCGTAGCCGAAGAGGTAGTCGACCGTCGCCGCCATTTCGAAGGCGCCCTTGTAGCCATGGCGCTGCATGGCTTCGAGCCACTTGGGGTTGACCACACGGGTACGGACGACGCGTGCGGCCTCCTCGGCCAGTGAGCGCACCTGGGGATGGGCCGGATTGGCGGAATCACCGAACCAGGCCTTAGGGTCTCGCCCGGTGAGCGACCGGATCGTCGCGATCATGCCTCCGTGTTCTTGCAGATAATCGTCGGAGTCGAAGATGTCGTGTTCGCGATTGTCCTGGTTCTTCACAGCCACATCGATGGCGGCGAATCGGCGGCGCATGGCGTCTTCCGCCGGAACTCCGAAGCCCTGACGGCTGTACGCAAACCCCGACCAGGCGATGTAGACCGCCGCCAAGTCATCGTCGGATCGCCAATTTCTCTGTTCGAGGAGCTGCAGAATGCCGGCGCCGTACGTTCCGGGGCCCGGGCCATAGACGCGCGGATCGGCCGCTCCGTGAGCCCGGATAAAGTTGTCCTCCTTCGGCTCGTCGAGCGAGGCCACCAGTTCCACGGCCTCGTCGACCAGGTGGACCAGGTTGGGAAAGGCGTCCCGGAAGAATCCCGAGACCCTGAGGGTGATGTCGATGCGTGGTCGCCCGAGCTCGGGCAGGGGGATCGCCTCCAGCCCGACGACACGGCGGGACTCGGCTTCCCAGACTGGTCGCACCCCCAACAAGGCCAGGGCCTCGGCGACATCATCGCCTTGGGTTCGCATCATGGCCGTGCCCCACAGCACGAGTCCCACCGTCCCGGGATACGCGCCTTCTTCTTCGAGATGCCGCGCCAACAGCGACTCCGCCAGAGCCCACCCGACATCCCAACTGAGTTGGGTCGGAATGGATTTCGGGTCCATGGAGTAGAAATTCCGGCCGGTGGGCAGCACGTGCGCCCCCCCTCGAGTCAAGGCGCCACTCGGACCCGCCGGCACGTAGCGGCCGTTCAATCCAGTCAAGAGATTGTCGATCTCGTCGGTCGTCTGAGCCAGTTTGGGGACCAGCCAGGTGCAGATCCACTGCATGGTGGGCGGATCCGACGGGTCGACGACCCAATGGCGTGCCTGCGCCCCTTCCACCATGGTCCGGCAGGCGGCTTCGACCCGGTCGAGCGCGGTGGCATCGGCCAGGGCGAGCCCGAGTGATTCGGCCACCGTGGCGCGTAACGAGGCTATGTGGCCATGGGCCAATCGGGTGATGGCGAGCACCAGTTCCACCAGGACGTCACCTTCAGGGGATTGCCCCAGCGTGTGCAACCCGCCCCGAATTTGGGCGTCTTTCAGTTCGCAGAGGTAGCCGTCAACGTGGAGGATCAGGTCATCGAAGCTGTCTCCCTCGGGTGCACCTTCGAGACCGAGGTCCCGGTCGAGCGCGGCCTCACGCAGGAGAGCCCAGATCTGTTCGCGCAGTGCCGGCAACTTCGTGGGGTCGAGCGACTGCAATTGGGCGTATTCGTCAAAGAGCTGCTCCAGACGAGCCATGTCGTCGTAGACGTCGGCTCGGGTCATGGGAGGCAGCAGATGGTCGATCACCACGGCGTGCGTCCTGCGCTTGGCCTGCGTTCCTTCCCCCGGGTCGTTTACCACGAATGGATAGAACAGCGGCACGTCGGCCAGGGCGACGTCGGGCCAACAGGCAGACGAGAGCGCGAGAGCCTTGCCCGGAAGCCATTCCGTTGTCCCGTGCTTGCCCAGGTGCACGATGGCATCGGCCCCCCACACCTGGTCGAGCCAATGGTAGAAGGCGAGATAGTGATGGGCCGGAGGCAAGTTGGGTGAGTGGTACACCGCCACGGGGTCGTCGTTGTAGCCACGCGGCGGTTGGATGGCCACCAGCACATTGCCGAAGGACAGCCCGCTGAAGATGAGCTTGTCTTCGTGAATCCGTTGCCCCCCCGGAGCCGGCCCCCACGTGCCCTCGATTTCGGTGCGATCGGCATCGGGAAGGTGGGCGAACCATTCGAGGTAACGCTCGACCGCCAGCCCACCCAGCGCCAGGTCGAGTTGCGCCGGGCTCAGAGACTCGGCCTCGTAGGTCAGCCCGTGGGCCAAGCGGACCATGAGCGCATCGCCGTCGGTCGGCGGATCGGAGAGGTCATAGCCCGACTCGGCCATGGCCCGGAGAAGACGGACGACCGACGCGGGTGTGTCGAGCCCGACGGCATTGCCGAGTCGACTCCGCTTGGTCGGGAAGGCGCTCAAGATGACGGCCACGCGACGCGACGCCGGCGCGCGGCGTCGGAGCCGGGCGTAGCGCAGAGCCAGCCCGGCCAGCCGCGCCACCCGGTCGGGCACCGTCCGATAGGCACGTACCGCGATGCCCAGCTCGTCACCGTCGTCGACCACTTCGTTGAAGGTGGTCACCGGGCCGATGATCCGCCCGTCGAACTCGGGGATGGCGATGCCCGCCGTGGCGTCGTAGGGGCCGAGGCCGGCGTCGGAGGCTTCCCAGTCCGCCCGGGAGCTCCCGGCGGACGGGCTCTGAATGATCGGGATGCCGAGGTCGGCCAGGGCGCTGGCGTCCCAGGCTTCGCCGTCGAGTCCTCCGGGGTTCCCGGCGATTCCGGCACCTGCGCCGACCCCCCCGGTGGCCAGGACCGTGGTGATCAAGACGTCGACGCCGTGACGGCGCACGATCTCGATGACCGGCGCCGCCGCCTGGTCACGCAAGGAGTAACACCAGATGGCGAGCGCATCGCCTCCGGCCGCTTCGAGGCCGTCGCAGATGTCAGTGACGAACTGGGTGTTCCCCGCCACGAGATGGGCGCGGTAGAAGACGATCGCCACCAGGGGCCGCCCGAGGTCCCGCTCCGCGGGAGCCCGCCAGATGCCGAACTGCTCGATCTCTTTGGGCGCGTCGAACCCGTATCCCTCGAGCAACACGGTGTCGCCGACGAACCGCAAGAGGTGCTCGAAATTCTCCGGTCCGCCGTTCACCAGATACGCGAATGCCTCGGTCACCGTCGCGCTGGGCACCGATGAGAGGCCTGTCATCTCCGCGTCGGGGACCGCCTCGCCGCCGAAGGCCAACAGCGGGATACCCAGCCGGAGACATGCGGCACGCAGGTCGTCGAACCCCTCCTCCCAGGCTTGGCGGCCCCGGAGCAGGCGAACCAGGACGCAGCGGGTGTCACCGAGGTCCAAAGGGCCGTCTATGGCCCATGGCTGCGCGCAGCCGACGGGGGGGAACCCTTCGGGGAGGGACTCGATGGCGGTGCGCAGGGCCAACACCTCGGTGTCGACGTTGGTGATGTACCAGATCACCTCATCCACCCGACCATGGCGCCGGGCCGGTAGTTCTCGTGCTCATGTGTCGACGTCTCCCGCGTCCAGGCTGGCTCATCAGCACGGGTGTCCTGGCTCCCGGATCGACGCTCCCCTCCGCCTTCCAGCCCCAAGAGGCCGTGGCTTGCCCGGGTCGGGCTATGGAAGTTCACTTCCCGGTGACAGTTGCGGGACAGCCCCGGATTCACACCGGCGTTCCCCGTGATGCTGCATCGCCACCGTAGCAGCGTCCTTCGCAACACCTACGCTCGGGCTGTGACCGCTGAGCCACCCCGTCAGGAAGTGCCGAGGATTTTGCTGCTCGCCGGATCGAGCGAGGCATCTGAGCTGGCCGCCCGCCTGGCGGCGCGCCCCGGCGTGGCGGTGACCTCCTCCTTCGTCGGGAGGGTGAAGGAGCTCTCCATCCCGGCGGGTGACGTCCGCGTCGGCGGATTCGGGGGACCGGAGGGATTGGCCCGCTGGATCGCCGAAAACCACATCGCAGCCGTGATTGACGCCACCCATCCCTTCACAGCCCGCATGCCGCACCACGCCCTTGTGGCCAGCCGGTCGGCCGGCGTGCCCCTCGTGCGGGTGCTCAGGCCCGAATGGGCCCCCGAGCCCGTGGACAGGTGGACCGTCGTGCCGGACCTCGACGCCGCGGCGGCCGCACTGCGCCAGTCGGGCGCTCGCCGGGTTTTCCTGACCACCGGACGCCAGGAGTTAGGACCGTTCGCCCACACTGATCCGGCGACGTGGTTCCTCGTCCGCTCAATCGAGATGCCTGAACCGATGCCGCTTCGCCATGCGCAGGTCCTCCTGAGCCGAGGACCATTCAGCCTGCCTGACGAGCGCGCGCTCATGAGGAATCACAGGATCGACACGCTCGTCACCAAGAACAGCGGCGGATCTGCTGCAGCAGCCAAGCTCGAGGCGGCGCGGGCCCTCGGGGTCGAAGTAGTGATGATCGCCCGTCCCCCCACCGAGGGCTTCTCGGTCGGCACCACCGATGAGGCTGTGGCGTGGTGCCAGGACATCGTGGGGCTGGCCGAGGCCTGACTCCGCCACCCGCGTCGCGTCGACCCGACCCGCCTCGCGTGCTGTTATTCCTCGCCGTCAGCCGAGCCTCCCGGGTAATGACGCGGCGTGTAGACCCACGACTTGCCGTCACCGTCGGTGAACTGTTGCGTGGTGGATGAGCCGACGATGAGCAGGGTCCGCATGTCGACCGTGCTCGTGCTGACCTCCCCCAGGGTCAGGCTCCGGATGGACTCCTCGGCTCGTCCCACGTTGTGCGCTTCGACGACCGGCGTCTCGGCCGACCGATGCTCGCCGATGAGGTCGAGTGCCCGTTGCAGCTGCCAGGGGCGATGGCGGGAGAGCGGGTTGTACAACGCAATGACGAAATCCGCCGCGGCAGCAGCAGCAATCCGTCGTTCGATCACCGGCCACGGCTTCAGGACGTCGGAGAGCGAGATCAAGCAGAGGTCGTGCCCGAGTGGCGCGCCGATGCGGGCCGCGGCGGCGGTGGCGGCCGTGACGCC
>Ga0302325_10017084_pt1 | contig 15353 bp, 14 predicted proteins | sample Palsa_T0_2_FD_201948 | JGI IMG/M metagenome (GOLD analysis project Ga0302325, IMG submission 201948) | Peat permafrost microbial communities from Stordalen Mire near Abisko, Sweden - Palsa_T0_2 | ecosystem: Environmental > Terrestrial > Soil > Palsa > Peat permafrost | place: Sweden: Abisko...
CCTCGGCCGGGTCTCCAAAGTGGCGTACCTCGAACCGACTGTCTTCGACCTTTTCGAAGGCCACCCTCCCGCCGAAGCGCTGGGCGAGCCATCCGCGGCGGATCGGGCCCTCACGTTGCTCCTCGAACAGGTGGTCGAACTCCACCTTCGTCCGTTGATCGCCCTGACCAGAGAACAGGTGCGCATCGGGGAGAGACTCTTGTGGGGCGACGTGGCCGCCTCCGCCTCTACCGCCTTTCGCACCATGGAAGGGTCGCTGGGTCGTTGGGTCGCTCCCTTGGGCGAGCGGTTCTTCGAGCTCGCACCGCCTGAGCTCCAGGGTCTCGGTTCGTTCCTCTCGATCGAATCGAATGGCAAAAGGGGCTGGTACTGGGAACGGACGAACTGCTGCCTCTTCTATCAAATCGACGGCCATGCAAAATGTTCAGACTGCAGCCTCACTCCAGCGGCCGAGCGGCGCGCCGCGTACGAGGCGAGTCTGTCAGGTTGACCAAATCAAGGGTTGGTGGCACCGCTTCCCCAGCGTGCTCGGCCGAAACTCCATCGAGGAAAGCCCGCGTCCGGAGTACCGATAGATTGCCGTATGTGCGGACGACAGCCTCGAACGCCTCCATCGGCCTGAGGGGCCAGGCCCGCGACCGTGAGCCGGCGACGGCTCGACGGACTTGTCTCGGAGATGTGGTGAGCAACTGATCGCCCCGGGCCAGAAGATCGTTCGCTGCCGGATCGACCACACGGCCGCCGGCGAGAGCGGGATCGAGTTGCGGGCGCCTCAGGGACAGCTCGAAGCCTGGCAGCTCTCCGACGTCGCCGGCGTGATCGCAGAGGCGGAGGGGGCGGCCCAGCGGGGGTGGTACGCCGCAGGTTTCGTCGCCTACGAGGCCGCACCCGCGTTCGACGGGGCGTTTCGTGTCAAGGCGGACGCGTCCCCAGGCAAGATGACCCCTCATCTTCCGTTGGCCTGGTTCGGCCTCTTCGCCGAGTCCCAGGATGTCGCGCCGCTCCGTCCAGGCGCGGCGAGCTCGGAGGCGCCGCACGACCCCCCTTCGCCGGAATCTCCGATCTGGGGCTGCGAGATCGACGAATCACAACATGCTGTCGGCGTTCGTGCGGTCCGGGAAGCCATCGCGGACGGAATGGCCTACCTGGTCAATCACACCACCCGCTTCCGTCGGCCGTTGGTCGAGGCCGAAGACCCGTTCTGCCTGTACCGCCGGTTGGTGACCGGCCACAACGGCGGCTACCACGCCTATATCGAGACCAGCGACTGGGCCATCGCGTGTGGGTCACCTGAGCTGTTCTTCGATTTGTCGTCACGGCGTCTGACGGCGCGACCCATGAAGGGCACGGCCCCCAGAGGTCGATCGGCGGCTGAGGACGCCGAACACGCCGCGGCCCTCTCTACGTCGGCTAAGGAACGGGCGGAGAACGTCATGGTGGTCGACTTGCTGCGCAACGACATGGGGCGCATCGCAGAGATCGGCAGCGTGGCGGTTCCTCAACTGTGGCGGGTCGAACGGCACCCCTCCGTCTGGCAGCTCACATCGACCGTCACCGCCAGGACGCCACCCGAGACCAGACTGGCCGACGTCTTCGGGGCCCTGTTCCCCTGCGCCTCGGTAACCGGCGCCCCCAAGATTTCGGCGATGGCCATTGTCGCCGACCTCGAACTCGCCCCTCGAGGCGTCTATTGCGGCGCGGTCGGGTTGATTCGACCTGACCCGTCGGGTTCGAAGCCTCACGACGTGTCGGCGCGCTTTGCCGTCGGCATTCGAACGGCCGTGGTCGACAAGGGCCGGCAACTGGTCGAGTACGGCTCGGGCGGCGGCATCACCTGGGACTCATCCCCAGAGTCGGAGTGGGAGGAAGTACTGATCAAGACCAAGGCTCTCATTGACCCGATGCCCTCGGCCGGTGGCGGCCACGGCTTGATCGAGACAATGGGCTACCACCCTGACGTCAATGGCGGCGCCGTGCGCAATCTCGGAGACCACCTCGCCCGCCTCTCGTTTTCTGCCGAGTACTTCGGCTTCCCCGCCCCCGTGGACGCCGAAGTACTCGTCGCCAAGGCAATCTCCGGACTGACTACGCCGGCGCGGCTACGCCTCGTCCTGCGTCCGGACGGCACGCTCGAGACGACAACCTCGGCCCTCGAAAACGACGACGGCTCGGCTGGGGTGCAGCGACTCTGCGTGGACCCAGAGCCGATCGAGTCCACGAATGCCGGCTTGTTCCACAAGACGACCGATCGACGGCGCTACGAAGTACGGGCGCAACGACATCGCACGGCGGACGACGTGGTGCTCGTGAACGAACGGAGCGAACTTACCGAGACGACGCGAGCCAACCTGGCCGTCTGCCTCGGCGGACAATGGTGTACCCCACCACTCGACTGTGGGCTGCTGCCGGGAATCGAGCGGGCCCGGCTGATCGCCTCCGGCCGGCTGGTTGAGCGGGTGATCACGATCGAGGATCTGTGTCAGGCAGAAGCGGCGGCGACCATCAGCTCATTGCGTGGCTGGCGAGCCGCCCACATCTGCCCCCGATGCTCCTGCTGAGTCCGCCAGGTGAACCACCTGGGCTCTACGTACAGTCTTTGCACCGTCCGAGCATTGCGAAATGATGTGGATCGATGGTGAATCCGAATCTCGACTGAGCTGATTTGGCCAGCCCGGCGAATAGCGTGTCGGGGGCTTCGATCATCTTTCCGCATTCTTCACAGACAAAGTGGCCATGGGCGCTCGAGGCCAGGTGATAGGTGGCGGGACCGTGTCCCAAGTGTGCGTGCACGATCACGCCGAGCTTCTCGAGTTCGTCCAGGTTGCGATAGATCGTCGAGAGATGGATATCTGGAGCCTGCGCCTGGACCTCGGCGGCCAGTTCCTCGGCGGTGTGGTGACCCTCCGACTCGAAAAGAAGCCGGAGGAGGAACCGCCGCGAGGAGGTGATCCGGCCACCGTTTTGTCGGAGGAGCTCCAGCGCACCTTCGACGGTCGTGGTGTCCCCACCCTCGCGCGAGACCTTCGGCCTAGTCATCTTTGTCCATGCTACCGAGCACACTCCCGCTGGTCAGCGAGTAGCTGCCGAGCGAAAGTGAGCTGAGGCGCTCACGAGTGGGCGTGGTCGTGACGGTCTTCGAGGCCCACTTCGTGGGCGTGTACGTGGGAGTGCGCGTCGTCACCATGCGAATGCTCGTGAACGACGTGATCGTGCTCATGCTTGTCGTGGGGATGGTCGTGGATCTCCGCACCATGCGGGTGCTCATGATCGTGCGGTGCCGTGTGTTCGTGTGCTGTGTTCATTTCCTGTCCTTCCTTGCCTCTCTTTTCGGCATTGCTTCCTCTTCGGACCAGGCGAGACATAAGACCGATCAGCGGGGACCCCTTCCCTCATCGGTGACGTGATCCAAGTGGCGGAGGGCCTCGTCGAGCAACGAGGCGACGTGCGAGTCGAACAAGCCATAGACCACCTGGCGCCCATTTCGGTTTCCGGCAACCAGCCCGAGATCTCGCAGTACTCGCAGCTGGTGCGAAACCGCCGGTTGCTCCATCCCAATCTCCACGCTGAGATCACCAACCGAGCACTCACCGGCGCGCAGGCGATCGAGGATCCGGACCCTGCTGGCCGTCGACAGAGCGCCCATGAGCCTCGCCACCGATTTCGCGGCCTCCTGGGATAGCGGACTACTGACAGAAGAGTGGTTCGTGTCACCCATGTACACATGCTTACATGCGCATAGATATATGTCAAGCCGCAGTCGGCTCTTCTTCAAATAGAAACATCTCTTTGTTGCGTCTGGTTCGTATTACCCATACGGTTCCCAATAAGGGCGTGTGGAGGAGACCTCAGTTGACCGATACTGCGATGTACGCCAGCGCCCCGCCATCAAGGCTGGCCAAACTTCGAAGGGGCTTGACGCCGAAAGAGTGGCTGAGGGTGGGGGGCATGATCCTGGCCGTCGCGGGGCTCAATATCTTGGGCTGGGGCATGCTGGCGGCAGCAGTCGGGCACCATTACCACATCTCGAAAACCGGCCTGTTCGGGTTCGGGACGGGGGTGTTGGCCTACACGCTCGGCATGCGCCACGCGTTCGACGCCGATCACATCGCAGCGATCGACAACACGACGAGAAAACTTGTCAATGAAGGCAAGCGTCCATTGAGCGTGGGATTCTTCTTTTCACTTGGGCACTCAACCATCGTGTTCTTGCTAGCCGTGTTCTTGAACTTCGGCATCCGTGCCCTCGACTCCCAGGTCGGCAATGACGCATCGGGGCTTCACAAGACGACCAACATCATCGGTACGTCGGTGTCGGGTGGGTTCCTCTACCTCATCGCCGCCCTGAACCTGATTGTCATGATCGGCATCGTCAAGGTGTACCGGGAGATGAGGTCGGGCAAATTCGACAACGAGGAGCTCGAGCGCCAACTGAACAACCGCGGCTTCATGAATCGGTTCTTCGGCGGCTACGCCCAGAAGATTGACACGCCCTGGAAGATGTACCCGGTCGGCGTCCTCTTCGGGCTCGGCTTCGACACCGCCACCGAAGTGGCGCTCCTCGTGTTGGCCGGCACCGCCGTGGCGGGCGGGTTGCCGTTTTACGCCATCTTGTCGTTGCCGATCCTCTTTGCTGCCGGAATGAGCCTGTTCGACACTATCGACGGATGCTTCATGAACTTCGCCTACGACTGGGCCTTCTCCAAGCCGGTCCGCAAAGTGTTCTACAACCTGACCATCACCGGACTCTCGGTCTTCGTCGCTTTCTTCATCGGCACCATTGAAATCGTCGGCCTGATCGGGTCAGAAGCCAACTTGACCGGGCCCTTCTGGAATTTCTTCGCCAACTTCAATATCAACACCGCCGGCTTCGTCATCGTCGGAGCGTTCGTGGCCACGTGGCTCGTGGCCTTGCTCTACTGGCGCTATGCCCACGTTGAGGAGAAGTGGGAGGCTCGAATGGACCACGGCGCTCTCGAAGGCGTCTCGCCAGTTCGGGCGATGGCACCCGAGGGGCTCAGCGCCGGCGGCTGACCGGCCGTTGGAGTCCACCCACTGCCGCTCTGAAGAACTTGGCCGAGCTCGTGCCAAGCTACGAGCGTGAGTGTCCCCGGGGAGCCGGTCGAGAGTATTAGCGCGGTCACGTTGCTGACCGGGGACATGGGTGCGTCTGTGGCCTTCTACCACGCGCTGGGCTTCCATCTGCTCTACGGCGGAGATGAGGCGGCCTTTACGAGCTTCCGGGTCGGCGGTGGCTTCCTCAACCTTCAACTCGTCGCAGGCGGCTCCGCCCGGCCGGCGGTCTGGGGCCGGGTGATCCTGTGGGTTGACGACGTGGACGCCATGTACGAGCGTGCCGTCACGGCCGGGTTCCATCCGGATACCTCGCCCGCAGACGCCACCTGGGGCGAGCGGTTTTTCCACATCCATGACCCCAGTGGCCATGAGCTGAGCTTTGCCCGCCCTCTGACCGGCTGACCGGCTCACGATGGCGTCGCCGACTCGCTCGGCCGCGGCAGTCCGATGGTCGACGGCACGGCCGCACCTTTCACTCCGTTGCGCCCGCGCCCTGTCGGACCTATGCTCAGGAAATCTTAGTTACTATGGAAATTGGCATCGAATATGAGCGAGGTCCATAAGGTCTGCGTCCGATTCCACACCGCCATCGAGCTGATCGGTGCCAAGTGGGCTGGCGCAGTCTTACGGGCACTTTTCACCGGATCCCACCGATTCGCCGACATCAAGGCGGCCATCCCGCACGTCAGCGACACCATGCTCACGCAGCGCTTGCGTGACCTGGAGCGGGCCGGACTGGTGGCGCGCATCGTCGTCCCGAGCTCACCTGTGCGCGTCGAGTACGAGTTGACCGAATCCGGTCGGGAGCTCGAGCCCGTGCTCGATGCCGTCATCGCCTGGTCGCATCGGTGGGTCCCCCTGCCGCAAGGGGCCGACGACCTCGACAGCCACCCCCTCGAAGTGGGACGGTAATGCCCTTCGAGCCCGCACCCCCGGGCCCCGTCGATGACCAGGAAATGGTTGCAGCGGTGTCTCCGTCAACTCCCGGCGGAAATGCGCCCAGCCCCGCTCAGAACCTGACCTGGGCGTTGACACTCGTCATCGCCGCCCAGTTCGTCCTCCAGCTCGACTTCAGTATCGTCAACGTCGCCCTGCCGACGATCCAGCAGCAGCTGCACTTCTCCTCGGCCGATCTGCAGTGGATCGTGACGGGCTACGCGCTCACCTTCGGGTCCCTGCTGCTCCTGGGCGGTCGTCTGGGCGACGTCGTCGGCCGGCGCAGACTCTTGATGGTGGGCCTGGTCCTGTTCGCGCTGACCTCGCTGAGCGCGGGGCTGGCCCAGGACCCTCTCATGTTGGTCGTCTCGCGCTTCGCCCAAGGTGCCAGCGCGGCCATGGTCGCCCCGATGGCTCTAGCCCAGGTCACCGATCTCTACGCCGAGGGTCCGGGCCGGGTCAGGGCGCTCGGGATCTTCCAGGGAGCCACCGCAGCTGGCGCCACCACCGGCATCGTGCTCGGCGGGATCCTCACCCAGTACGTGGGCTGGCGCTCCATCTTCTTGGTCAACCCGCCGATCATCGCCGTCTTGATCATTGCCATGGCCCGCCTCCTGCCCGCCCAGGTCCGCACCGGACCCTCCCCCCGCCTGGACATCCCCGGCGCCATGTTGTCCACGGTCTCGATCGCCAGCCTGATCTTTGCGCTGAGCCAAGGCCAGCAGCATGGCTTCGCGGCACCGCTGACGGTCGCTGCCCTCATCGTCTCCGTCGTGCTCGGTGTCGCCTTCGCGGTGGTCCAGCGGCACTCCCGATCGCCCATGGTGCCCCTCGAGGTACTGGCGGATCCGACTCGTCGAGTCGCCCTCATCGTCATGGTGCTCATGGGCGCCGTGGTCGCCGGGTACGTCTACTTCACGTCCCTGTACCTCCAAAAAGTCCTCCACTTCAGTGCCCTCCTCACCGGCCTGGCGCTGATCCCGGCGACCGCAACGGTCATGGTGGTGTCGGTTCTGCTGACCCGGCGCCTCCTGGCCCGGTTCGGGACCAGGGCCCTGCTCCTGGCCGGCTTGGTGGCCGTGGGCCTCGGCCAGTTATGGCTATCGGACATCGACATCGACGGCAGCTACCCGGTGAACGTGCTCGGCGGATTGATATTCACTGCTTTCGGCATGGGGCTCGTCTTCCCCACCGCATCAGTGGCCGTGACCGCCCGCATGGGTCCGAGCGAGCGCGGTCTGGCCGGCGGGCTCTTCGCCACGGCCCTCCAGGTGGGCCAAGCCATCGGACTGGCGGCCCTCGCCACCGTCGCCGCCGCCCGCACCGCCAGCGCCCATGGCTCCCTCGTAGACGGCTACAAGCTCAGTGTTCGTTTACCGCCATAGCGCCGAAACTCCCGCATGACCATTCCCCGTCGACCCACTCCCCGATCGCTCGTCCCCGAGGGGACGACCCCCTGTCCCCCCATCAACGAAGGCGGATTGCCATGCCGACACTGACCGTCATCATCGGCTCGACCCGGCCCGGACGCGCCGGTCTGCCATCGCCGAGTGGTTCATTGCCCGCGCCAGGGCCCATGGAGTATTCGATGTTCGGGTGGCCGACCTGGCGGAGATCGACCTCCCTCTCCTCGACGAGCCCAACCATCCGCGCTTGCGCCACTATCTGCATCAACACACCCGGGACTGGAGCGAGATCGTCGACGCCGCTGACGCGTTCGTGATCGTGACGCCCGAGTACAATTACGGCTACTCCGCCGCGGTAAAGAACGCCATCGGTCAACATTCCCTTCCATTCGCAGTTCATCGACGAGGAGGGACTGGTGCAGGCCAACGAAGTCATGGAACTGGCCGCCGACGCCATGCTCGATGAACTGGTGAGGACGGAGGTGGCCCTTCGTCCCTTGCGGGAAACCACGCGGACCGGCTAGGCGGAGCGAACTGGCCGAAGTCGGATCGACCCTGCCAGTGGCCTCGGCATTCCCAAGTGGGCTGTCCTACCCAGAACTCTGCCTCATCCAGGCTGACCCTGCACGCGGCGACAGTGGGGTGCTCAGCGCAATGCGGAGCGATCGAGAATCTCGATGAGCGCCGGTCGTTTGCGGAATTTTTGACGTAGTGCGGCCACGTGATCCGAGAACACCTGTCGACGACCGGCCGCGTCGGCCGCACGCCGGGCTTCTCTGAGCAATGCCGCGGCCCGGGTGTAGGCGGTCCGACCAGTGGTCTCGAGCTCGACATCGGCGAGTTTGAAATAGACCACCATGGCGTCGGCCGGATGCGACGATTCGCGCCACTCGGCCAGCCGCTTCCACCGGCGCTGACCCGGATCCCAATCTGGATGGTCATCGGTGACCCGCCACGCCGCTTCGGGCTCTCCGTCGATAAGGAGCGCATCCACCAGGCCACCGAGGTCCTCGGCCTCCAGTACGGATCTGGCCAACGCACGTTCGGTGTCCCAGACGCCCGCCGCCTCGGCGGCCTCGCGCAAAAGGGCGTAGGTGGTGGACGAGGTCATGCGACGGTGCTCCCCCCACCGAAGTCTCAGGGCCTCATCCGGGGCGCCCCGCCGGAGATATGCCGCCGCGGCCAGGTCGTAGAGCCGGGCGACCTGCCATCCGTCGGTCTCGGCGATTCCCCGTTGCGCCCATGCCAGAGCATCGTCATCGCGGCCCAGCTCCACCATGGCTTCGCTGACCTGAATGAATTGATACGGCGATGTCAGGTTGCCGCCGAGCAACCGGATGACCTCATCGACGTCTCCGTCGAGCACGGCCAGGCGCTCCTCGGCATAGCGGAGTGCGAAGGACTGCTCTCCGGCCCCGCGCCGTCGGTCGATCTCCGTGCGGTACACGGCAAGCCCGGTCTCTCCCAATGCGCTGGCGTACCGCTTGGGATCGAGGACGAAAAAGTCCTGATCGTCGACGGTCAAGCGGACCAGCCAACGAGCCAGCCCGACAGGCTCGGCGACGCCGCCGTCACACGCCAGGGCGTGAAGCTCGAGCAACGCAGCAACCATGGCTCCGATCTCGCCGTTGGAGTCGTCCGCATCGAGGATCACCTTGACGACGTGGCCGATGGCTCTTTCGATCAACCCGAGGAGTTCGGCGGACGGCGACGTTGCCAGTAGATCCCCGATCACATCGACCACCGGAGTTGCCTCATTGGCCCAAATCGAACTTTCCCAATAGTCGAGAGAGCGAGGCGTTTGAAGGGAGGTGTCGATTTCAGCTCGCAACTGAGTCAGGTCCACGCCGACTCGCTTCGCCATGCGCTCACCTCCGCCCGTGTCCACACCGGCCTCGACTTCGGACCTGAAAAGAGTTGCCGATCTACGCGTCGTCCCCGTCCAGAATAGGACCGTGCAGACCGAGAGACGGGGGGCGGATCGGTTTTTTTCGAGCTGGCGCAGTTCGCCAGTCCGATCCGATCGAATCCTCGTCGACCAGCTCGGGCTGGAAAGGCTCGACCGGATCGTGCTACGTAGGTCCCATGAGGAAAGTGGAAGTTACCGCTGAGCGTGCCATCGGCGCGCCGGCCGAGACGGTCTACGGGTACTTGGCCAACCTTCAGGAGCACCGGAAGTTCTTGCCCCCCGCGTTCTCCGACTTCGAGGTTGAGACGGGAGGGGTTGGTGCCGGGTCGGTCGTGCAGTTCAAGGTAAGCGCCGGCGGGCGCGAAAGGCCGTACCGTATGACAGTGGCCGAACCGGAGCCGGGCCGGGTCATCTCAGAATCCGACAGCAACTCCAGCCTCGTGACCACGTTCACGGTGACCCCGCAGGGCGCCATCTCCCGCGTGCGCATCTTCACCAGTTGGGACGGTGCTGCCGGAATCGGGGGTTTCTTCGAACGCCTCTTCGCCCCTCGGGCCATGCAGAAGATCTACCTCGATGAGCTCGCACGCCTCGATGCGTACGCGCTCCAGAGGGCCCTGCCCGGCTCCGCGGGCTGAACTTCAGTCCCCGATGGGGGCGCCCGGCTCAGCCGGTCTCTCGGGAATCCCTGGGGGAAGTTCGACCTCGTTGCGTCCGGCTCGGTCGTGGCGCACGGTCATGGAGCGGGCGTCGATGAAGGCCCAACGTCTGGGCGGCATGTACCGGACCCTCCGGACCAGCTGGCGGCCGAACACCCGGATCACGAGGTGGCGTACCGGGCCGATCATCAGCAAGAGCCCAATGGCGTCCCCGATGAACCCCGGCACGCAGATCATGACCCCACCGATGAGTACCACCAAGCCATCGAGCACCTCCCGTGCCGGCATCTCCCTAAACGCCAGACGGTCTCTGGTACGAGCGACCACGCCCGATCCGACACGGCGAACGAAGAACGGCCCGAGCGCGCTCACGAAGATCAGGATCACCAACGCCCAGAAGAATCCCACCCGTTCGACCACGAGCACGAAGACGGCAATCTCTGCAGCGACAAAGAGCAACACGCTGAAGATGAACACAACGCAGGGTAACCCCTCCACCGGGTTCGTTCAGAGCGCGCCCTTCGGCGACAGACCTCGCAACGACCCCAGGGTTGTCGTGACACGGTGGCGGGCCGGAATGGGACGGGCCGGTCCGTATGAGGCCCCGGGACGGTACGACACTTCGAGTCGAACGACCCGAAAACGCTCCCAGAGGAATCCGCCGGGAGCCTGGCCCCCACTGCCATGCGCCGGCCCACAAGAGCTCCATCTCAGAGGCGTTACCAGCGGCGGTGGTCCGTCAGCGGCCGCCCACGGGACGGACACCCTTGGTGACCCAACGGGTGAGGTCAGACGGCCTTTTGGCTCATTCAAGTCTCTCGAGACACGACAACGGATGCTGCGAGATAGGGTGCTCTCAGCGCCCACTCCGACAAAAGCTGCAGCGTGAGCGGGCAGGTCGATTCGCACGAGCGAGTGAGGATTCTTATGACTGATTACGCAGTGGTCAATCCGGCGACCGGTGAGACCGTCAAGACGTATCCGACGATCACCGACGCGGAGCTGAAGGACGCGATCGCCCAGGCGGATGAGGCACACCGTACGTGGTCGACCTCGACGACCGTCGCGGCGCGCGCCGCACTCCTTCGTCGCGTCGGCGAATTGCATGGCGAACGGACCCAGCACCTAGCCGAAATCATCGTCCAGGAAATGGGCAAGCCGATCGCCCAGGCTGTCGGCGAAGTCGAGTTCTGTACCGCCATCTACGACTTCTACGCCGACAACGCCGAAGCCCTGATGGCGGACGAGCCCATCACGCTGCTTGCGGGCGAGGGATCCGCGGTTGTACGCCGCAGCTCGCTCGGCGTGCTGCTCGGGATCATGCCGTGGAATTACCCCTACTACCAGGTCGCCCGCTTCGCCGGACCGAATCTCGTCATCGGCAACACGATCCTGCTCAAGCACGCGCCTCAGTGCCCGGAGTCGGCCCAGGCCCTCCAAGAGATCTTCCTCGAAGCGGGCTTTCCGGCCGGGGCCTATGTCAACATCTACGCCACCAACGCCCAGATCGAGTGGGTCATCGGTGACACCCGAGTGCGTGGCGTTTCTTTGACCGGCTCTGAGCGCGCCGGCGCCGCCGTCGCAGAGATCGCCGGACGCAACCTCAAAAAGGTCGTGCTCGAGCTGGGAGGCTCGGACCCGTTTATCGTGCTGGGCACCGACGATCTTGACTCCGTGGTCGAGTCGGCGGTCGCAGCCCGACTCGAGAACACGGGGCAGGCATGTAACGCCGCCAAGCGCTTCATCGTCATCGACGATCTCTATGAGCCATTCCTGGAGAAGTTCACCGCAGCGCTTATCGCGGTCAAGCCCGAGGACCCGCGCTCCGAGGAGACGACGATCGGCCCGCTGTCCTCGTCGCTTGCGGCCGCGCGTCTTGCGGATCAGGTGAACCGTGCCGTCGAGGCCGGTGCCACGATCGTCGCCGGAGGCGAGCAGCAGGGCAACTTCTACCCGTCGACCGTGCTGACGGACATCGGTCCCGATAACCCGGCATACCGCGAGGAGTTGTTCGGTCCGGTCGCGTCTGTCTATCGCGTGGGCTCCGAAGAGGAGGCCGTGAAGTTGGCCAACGACACGCCGTTCGGGCTCGGTTCCTACGTCATGACGAATGATTCCAAGCAGGCGCTGCGGGTCGCCAACGAGCTCGACACGGGCATGGTGTTCGTCAACGTCGTCGGCGCCGACGGCGCCGAGTTGCCGTTCGGAGGTGTCAAGCGCTCCGGCTTCGGCCGTGAGCTTGGCCGCTTCGGGGCCGATGAGTTCGTAAACAAGAAACTGATCCGCGTCGGCGGCTAAGGGTGGAAATGGGCCCCAATCGGCGGTCAGCGTTACGAGCAAACCGTCGAAGAGGGGGTCCACACTGTGCGGCATCGTGATGCACGCCAACATCTCCGACCTGGCAGAAGCGAAGCGGTTCGACAAGGCATCGTGCCCATGGTGATCGGCACCTGTTACCGGTTGTTCCGCCCGACGCGCTCTGGCCGCAGGGACGTTCCGGATCCGAATATTGCATCGTCGGGCATGCCGACTGAGTGGTGGCTCTGAGTTGGAAGCCACGTTGGTGTTGACCTTGTTCGCCAGGATTGGTTCCCCACCAGCATGATCGCCCGGTCCTAGGCTCTCTCCATCATGAGCACCGACAGTGGGATCACTCAGGACGGAGCATCCACTCAGCGGGCCGCCAGCCCGCGGGTCTGGCGTGCGATCGTCTTCGCTCCTGAGGGAGACGGGAATCGACGTCGACGAGGCTCGGACGGGTTTCGGCTCGGAGCCGCACTGGTCATCGTTCTGGTCGGGCTGGCGATCACTCACGCAGACCCCGGTGCTGAACACAAGATTCTCGACTTCGTCAGCCCGCCTCCCAATGGCATCCGATGGCTGGTGACGAGTATCTACGTCCTCGGATCTTTCGGCCTCATTGTGATCCTCGGTGCGGTGGCTTTCTTGTCGCACCGCCGTGCCGTTCTGCGAGACTTGGCTCTGGCCGGAGCGGCCGCCTTCGGGCTTTCCGCCCTCATGTGGCTCGTCTTCGGCATGACGGGCGGTCGGCCCCATGACGCCTCGTTGGCCGGCTACAACCTCGACTACCCGGTTGCCATCGTGGTGGTAGCCGTGGCGGTGGCCTTGGCCGCTATGCCCTACTTGTCGCGCTCGGTACAGCGGCTAGTAGAGCTGGTGATCGGACTGGCCGCAGTGGCCACCGTGGTTGCCGGCTACGGACTGCCGGTGAACGTGGCGGCCAGTGTCGCCCTCGGCTGGGGCACGGTGGCGCTTCTCCACCTAGTGCTTGGGTCGCCTCTCGGCCTGCCGTCGGGCGAGGAGCTGGCCGTAGTGGTGGAGGGCCTCGGCGTCCTGGTAGGGGCCCTGGCGCCTTCGCAGCACCAGGTCTGGGGTGTGGCCCGGTATACGGGCATTGACCAGTCAGGAGAGCCCCTGGCGGTCTCGCTCTACGGTCGAGACGCCGCTGATGCCCAGCTCCTCTCGAAGACCGGACGATTCTTCTTCTATCGGGACTCCGGGCCGACCTTGTCGTTCTCCAGAATTCAGCAGGTGGAGCATGAGGCGTACATGACCCTGCTGGCCGAACGGGCCGGAGTGTCCACCTCACACGTGTTGGTGGCCGGAATCGGTGGTCCGAGCCGAGACGCGGCCCTTGTGGTCCGGCCTCCGGTCGGAGTCCGCCTGGCCGAGCTCGACAAGTCGTCGTTCACCGACGAACTGCTCGATATCTGCTTCTCCACCATGCTCCAATTGCGGAAAGCGGGGATTGCACACGGCGCGTTGAGCGGCGACACGATCGTCATCGATCCCGAACACAGCGTCGTGTCCCTTGTCGACCTCCGTACCGCGTCGGCGAGCCCGACCCAGGACCGCCTGGACGCCGACATGGCGGGGGCTCTGGCTGCCGTCGGGCTAGTGGCCGGGCCCGAGGCAACTGCGGCGGCGGCCAGGCGGGTGCTCCCAGAGGCGGTGGTGACTGCCGCCCTGCCACACCTCCGACGGGCCAGCCTCGACCGGGTGACGTCCAGGGCCCTGAAGGGCCGTTCAAAGCTGCTCGAGGACGTGCGCACCAGGACCGCGCAGGCTTTCGAGATTGAGGTGCCCACGCTCGCCGAGCCCAAGCGGGTCAGTTGGGGAACCCTCGTCATGACCATTGGCACCCTGGTCGGGGGTTGGGCACTGATCCTCGTCCTCATCCAGGTCGGCCAGTCCTTCGACACCATCAAGGGGGCGGCATGGGGCTGGGTGGCCATAACCGCAGTGTTGGCACAACTGGCCTATCCCTCGACGGCCCTCTCCGAGATCGGGACCGTGAAGGCGGCGCTCCCCTATGGGCGGGTTGTGGCTCTCGAATTCGCCAACGCCTTCACATCGCTCGCAGGAGGAACCGCAGCCACATTCGGCACCCGGGTCCGCTTCTTCCAGCAACAGGGTTTCGACGCGACGCAGGCGGTGACGTCAGGGGCTCTTGTCAGCACCTCGAGCTGGATCGTGAAGGGTCTTCTCTTTCTTATCTCGCTTCCGTTGGCCTGGAGCAACTTGAACTTCTCCAACGACGGAAGCGACACGTCAGGCAATCACGGCAAGGCCGTGTGGCTCCTTCTCGCCGTCATCGTCGCGGTAGTCGTGCTGATCGGAGTTGTCCTCGCCATCCCCCGGCTGCGGCGACTGGCCGCGGACAAGGCTCGCCCCAAACTGCACCAGATCTGGGCGGACCTGAAGGTTCTTGCCACGCGACCCGCCAAGCTGATTGAGCTCTTCGGGGGGGCACTCTCTGCCCAGATAATGGTGGCCTTGGCCCTGGGAGCAGCGCTGCATGCCTTCGGTGAACACCTCTCGCTCGCTACGATCTTCATTGTCATCACCCTGGCCTCGATGCTCGGCGGGGTAGCGCCGGTACCAGGCGGAATGGGAGTCGTCGAAGCCGGGATGATCCTCGGCCTTACGGCGGCGGGTATCCCCGAGAACCAGGCTGTTGCCGCCACATTCGTTCAGCGCATGTTCACCTCATACCTGCCACCGTTATGGGGATGGTTCGTCCTGGTCTGGATGCGCAAGAGGGAGTACCTGTAACTCGCCATGGACGACCACCCCGCTGTGGAGTTGACGTTGGACGGCAAGACGGAGTGCGATCAAGCTTGCGGACGAGGGTGGGCCGCTCCCCATGGACCAAACTCGCTGGGCGTCGGCGACTCCTACGATGGGGGCATCGGTGGCGGCCGGCGGTGTACTTTGGCAGAATGGGTCGACTCGGTACGCAGAGACTTTGATGGACACTTCAGAGCTTCTCGTGATCGGTGTCGGCCCATATGGTGTGGCGACGGCCGCCCGAGCAATCGAGCGTGGTATCGAAACGACTGTCGTAGG
>Ga0302325_10017090_pt1 | contig 15352 bp, 20 predicted proteins | sample Palsa_T0_2_FD_201948 | JGI IMG/M metagenome (GOLD analysis project Ga0302325, IMG submission 201948) | Peat permafrost microbial communities from Stordalen Mire near Abisko, Sweden - Palsa_T0_2 | ecosystem: Environmental > Terrestrial > Soil > Palsa > Peat permafrost | place: Sweden: Abisko...
GAGGAAGCCGATGGGGAAGGAGAGGGAGCTGATGAGAACATGTTTGAGGGTTTAGGACGAGAACGACTTGGAGCTCCTGAGGTTAACTGACGAGACTGACTTTTCTGTGAGGAGGAGCTCGATGCTCGTGAACGAGAATATACGGAATCAGCGCCACCGAAAGAATCCGTCGTCTCCATGGTAGAGAGAGAAGATAAGACGGCGGAGAATAGGCCTTTCTGCGGCGGAACTGAGCCCACGTAAAGCAAGGAAGGAGATGATGTTGATACGGTGGAGTCTTCGGAGGGACGTCTGCTAGGTTGGCACACACGCCTTGATTGAAAGAAGCTACTCACTGGTCACTGCAGAACGCGAGACTGGGACCATGTGCAATTTCACCGGGGATCCGTTTGCGGGAATTTGCCCCGGCATTATAGTTTCCTTACAAAACTACTACGACGCGACCTCTAAAGCAGAAGCGCGACTACCCATACCGAGATCCTTATAACTCTAGACTGATTCGGGTACCCTCTTTTTTTCTCTTTTTGTCAATTGCACAGGCATCCCGCCTCAAAACTTGATCTGTTGATCGCTTTTCGCACTTCGCCGATCCCTTCCCATGCCTCACGCAGACTCAACACTCTTCCCTCCCAACCTCCCACGCCCAGAACTCTACTCCCTCGTCTACGCCCAATCTGCCTCTCTCCTCGACTCCCAATCCAACTGGGTCTCCAACACCGCCAACCTCGCCTCACTCCTGCACCATGCCTTCCTCTCAATCCCTCTCGATGTGAACTGGACGGGCTTCTATATCCTCCCATCGCCAGACTCAAAGACGTTACTGCTGGGACCGTTCCAGGGTAAAGTTGCGTGTCAAGAGATTCGGCTTGGGAGGGGGGTCTGTGGGACTGCCGCGCTGAGGGGGGAGACGGTTATTGTGCATGATGTGGAGACGTGGGAGGGACATATTGCTTGTGACAGTGAGAGTCGAAGTGAAATTGTGGTGCCGATTAGGGATTCGCTGGGGAGGCTGAGGGGGGTGTTGGACGTTGATTGTCGGACTGTGGGGGGGTTCTCGGAGGTGGATCGAGAAGGCCTGGAACGGATTGCCAAGTTATTGGGAGAAGGAAGCCAGTGGCCGGAATGAATCATGTTCAATCGAATCACACATGATAATAAATAAGCATACTGCTGTCGATACCAGAAAAACGGAGCTTGGCTTCCGTTCTGCGCCATGTCCCTAGAAAGAATGGATTAATACTCCAGTGTATCAAAAAAGATAGATATGTAACTCCCCTCCAAAACTCCGAAATCCAAGAAACCTTCCCCAAACTCCTTTCGCCCAGTGACCAGCACCCAATGCCCGTCCAAAGAAACCCATTTTCCCTCACCCAATCCTGAAATATCCCATCTTAATCCATGCTGATTCTAAAACCAAAAACAACCTAAACACCAAACATAAAATACTCCGAACATGCTATGCTTTCACAACTTTCCCATCATCTCAGCAGTAATCTCCATAATCCTTTTTATCTCCCTATCCGATCGATCCGTCTTTGTCTCCCCCGAAGCCGACAGACTCGATCCCGTAGACTCGATGGAGGTCTCCGATCTACTTCCCTCTTCCAATTTAGCCAGTCTTGTCTTCGCTTTGGCTTTCTTCTCGAGTTTTCCCAGCGCTGCAAGCGGACGCTCGAGGATCTGGTCGTTGAAGGACCAGTTTATTTTGACGAACAGTGTAGAGTATATGAACTTTTCGCCCTGGAGATCGACCAAGGGGACGTGGCGGTAACCTGTTGTTAGATGTGTGTTTTAGATGCGGGGGGAACCTTGGTGGAGATCTTGCAAGCGGATACAATACGAGGCGAAGAGATTACTCGCAGCAGGTTTCTCGTCGTTATGCAATGAGAATCTACTATCAATGATGCCCCAAAGGAGAAAATGGTACCTTATGAAGACGAACTCACGACAAGGGGTAATGGTGTCGAAGCTCAATTTCTCATCCCACATGGGATTGAACTCATTATCTCTGACCGCCCGAGTTCGACTCTCAAGGATTTGTCCATTGGGACAAATCATCTCAATTTGGACATATGGATCCACCGCATGTCCAGGCTTATAATCCTTTGGACGAGGAAGTTGTTGTCCGGAAATAACCTGCACATCCAACTTGACACGACAAGGTTTTGACTCGTATGGGGTAGAATGATGTGATGCCGGTGGATGGGAAGCAGGCAACAGTGTCGCTGGCTTCAATACATACCCATGTTGATAATTAGTCTGAAACAATGCCTCGTGAATCTGCATCCCAAGATCTAACACTTAGCACAAACTCCGATAAAGGGAGGTGAAATACCATATTTCTGCCAGTTCAAAGCAACCATCTGAACTCCCTTCTTCCAAAACACAATAGGATCGAAATTATTACTAGTAACTCTCGTAAGACCCGGATACACCCTCATCAGATGTCTCAAATTATGTTTCTCAACATAATGATTCGTGGTGGCATTTTTAATGAGTTCCTTGATCTTTGGTTCCGAAAAGCTAAAGACGTGGTTGAACAGCTTGCAGTCGGCATGTTTGAAAGAATGCCATTTATACGCCTTGGTGTAGATTGCCATATCACACAGGGCGGGAACGATTTTAGATGGTTTCCCAGGGGTAGTGGCGCCAGAGGACATTCGACGGGGGAGACTTGGACGGCGGGGTTCCGTTGAAATCGCTGTGTCAGAATCGGTGCCTGATTCAGGAGTGGTGACGCCGCTGTCGGAGGAAAACTCCTCGATCTCTTCCGAAGTATTTTTGATCTATCGTTAGTACGCAGCGAAAGGGATATTCACCTTGAGGAGGATTTTGTATTTGAGATCTTCGGGACTGGGAAGCTTGGAATCCATTCCTTCGAGATTTTCCAATAATAATTCGTTTCCCAGGGTCTCTCGGAAGATGCTTGCCATTTTCATTTGTTGGTCTGGTCCACAGTGGATTTCCATAGACAGAATCAAGGGATATGGAGTAACGATGAAAGCGAACTTCGAGATCACTGAAATAACGTCCTGGAACTTGATACTGCTTCCACTATTATTAGCAATCGACAGAGGATTGGGCATACAAAGTCCGACCATGTTCAACTACAGGCCAGCCATCCACGCCATCCCAGCAATCGATTTCAACGCATCGACAACCAAGTTGCAGCACACGGATATACCCCTCGATACTGCTCTCTCCAACAAGTTGTCGTCCCATCAAATACGTATTGTGGCTGCTTGAGATGAAGTACTCATTGAGAGGATGGGTCATGTCCCTGGCGCTATCTTTCTCCGCCACCACAGAAGCGTCAGATAGATCAGGTGCATCAAGAATACGATTCTCCTTGGAGAGTAAGTAGGCCAAGAAACCATCTGCATCCATTCCCTCTACAGAGGTCTGGCCGGGTAGTTTCTTGGCGGAGAATTTGGTGTAGTGTTTCGTCAATTCTGCGGGGGTGTACTGAACATGCTGTTCTTTGACTAGAAAATCCTCAAATTGAGGTTTCGAGAGAACAGGACTGTCTCCTGAATATTCTTTGAATAAAGCTAGGATCTCCTCTCTTTCTTTGAGAAGGCGGACAAAGTCCTGGAATTGTTCAAAGTTCAATCGTCCACGATGACCACTATCTGCTTGCTTTTGATCAGCACTGTCATAAGAAGAACATACGTCAAACTTCCCCTTGAGATAGCTGCTGCTGAGATGTACGTTGAGTTTCCAGCAAAGACGCTCAACTTCAGCAAACCCAACCTCGGCGGTCTCTCGGCCGATTCCCCCCGCCTCGCGCCAGTGTCTACGAATGACACGAACAGATTTCTCGGGATTGAGTTTTCGCTCAGGGGACATGAGAAAAGCTAGCCCGCCCGTGACCTCTTTGCGATACTGTCGAAGTTTTTTGAGTGTTTTGTACCATAGATCATGCTCTTCAACGGATGAAGCAACTAGATGGAGCGCCTTGAGTTTTGGTCCAGAAGTATAGACCACGGTGAGCCAGTTGGGCTCATAAGACGAAGAGATATGAAATTGCTCTCGATAATGACGAGCCTCAGCTTTCGAGTGTAAGGCTTTGATATCGTCAACATATACTACACGTTAACCGCATTCAGATGGTATTATACGTTTTGAGGAGCTTTTTGAATCCCAGGCGACACAAGCGCTGACGGGATCGATGGTGCAGAGACGCTTTGTGACCTTCTTACGAGTGACACGCAACATCTCGATCCCTCGTTGGAAATGTTCCGGAACAAATACAACGTCCTCATCGTCTTCCCGTCGCGGCTCAGGCGGCGGGTCAGAAACGGTACGTCGGAGATCCGAAGGTACGGATCCGGATCTGCGGTGGCCCGAGCGACTGAGTCTGCGGAGAAGCGATGACGAGCGTTTCGGAGACTGGCGCCAGTGATGGGACAGGGGGTCATCAGTTTCAAACTGAGGACTGGGACTCGGTGAACGCGACTTTGACTTTGCTCGAAGGGGATCGGAAAAGGCACGTTCCCGTTCGGAATGCGTGATCACTGATGCTGGGATTGGCGGAATGACGACATGGTCTGGCGGACTCATCGAGTTGGGCTGTTCTGAAGGTGAAGCATCAAGGGTTAGACCGAATTCCTTTAGCAATGAACTGCCAGCAGTCACATCGTCATTGGCTGAAATAAGCTTTTGCGCATTAAACGGAGTCATACGGGGTAGAGGCGGCAGAAATTGTCCTCTGTCGATTGTCGGTGTAGGAAGACTGGCCTTGCGACCGCGTTCGAAAAGCCGAGGTTTCATCTCCTCTGGCGATGTTGAGAGCTCTCCCTCAATCACAGCGGACTCAGCCGCCTGAATTGCGACGCCTGCGCCCACGGACCGCTCTTTGCTCTTCGATCGCCCCCTCTTAGACAGGGTCCGGCGCAAGGATTGCATGGAGATAGCGATACTCGATAATGATAGGGAATGGCGTTAGAATGTTCCAGTATGGGGTGCTATTGAGACGGACTTTCGGGGATTAGACGCTGTTTAAATTCTCCAACATCGTGACTGCAAATGTAATAGCGGAGTGATCGCAGTTATTAAATGCAAGAAGCGTTTAGTCTATAATTAGCACTGTCTCAGCGGGTATCCGACCCGCTGTCGGCCTGCTGACGTCTACGCCAATTGGGCATAAACAGATGCCATTGTGCCCGCCGTCTCGTGTTCGCTTGCGGGATAAACGTTAAAGGAAATGAAAGTTTAAGCTATCCTGAAGGACTTTTGCTGACTGATATCCGTTCCGGGTCATGACGCCGCCCGCTCCGCACGTCGGACGGAGTCACCCGATGGGTTAGGGTCCCATTTTTGTGGCGCGGTATTTGGGATTGACCAGTCAGAGCGCAGAAACGAAAGCCTTCATCGCCTCACAGATCCGTCCTCGGAGCAAACACCAAAAAGCAAATCGACGGATTCTGAGCAATCTATCATCTCAATCGCTTGCGTTGTTGCGCCCAACAGAAGGAGAGACAAATATAGAAACTGTCCCAACAAATGGCAGCGCCAAGCTCGGACTCTTCAACGACGCCCAGCGAATCAATCCTCAACGAAAAAGTAAAACTCCCGATAATCTATGCTCGTCGCAAATGCATCTGCGAAGCGCAATTGCCGTCCCCCTTTGCTGTTTCAGACGCGCTGCTAACTCTGACTAGTGGGACATATGTTTCTCCAATGCGGTCGTTAAGACGGGAATAGGGTTGGGCGCCGGTGTCATCGCTTCGGTAATCTTGTTCAGAAGTAGGTACCCGTGTGTCCAATGCACACTGCCACACCGCGCCCCATCCGCTATATTTTACGACATAACCTACCTTGTTCTGGAAGCTAATTCGCTCGTGTAGGACGCATGTGGCCCGTGAACGTTGGCCTGGGCTTTGGTCTCGGAAGGTCGTATGGAGATTGCGATCGCCAATTCAATCCTAACAGTGTTCCTGGCTGGCGTCTCAGCAAACCTTCATCAACAGCATAGATCGCAAGAAAAGGGAATTGGTGGGTACGGAGAATGAGTGATATCGGAGGGAATTGATCCATTTACTGTACGTGTTAGCATAGATGGGTCTGTGTATCCCGAATTCAACACAAAGTTGGGGCGCTAAAACTATGCCGGTGAATAGGACCACTTGTGTGAATACCTTTTCCCCAAATCGACCCCCACTAGCTACCCGCCAACGCACCTAGCCACTGCCTGTGGTAAACTCAGCCACCTCCATATTAAGGTCGCTGAACAGTGTGTCACCTGCCTTGGCTAGTTGCATTTGCAGTTTCAAGTTTCGTTCATTGACTCGTTTGTTGCTCCTGTTACGGGATGAACTACACCGGCAATCCGCGTCATCTTCGGGGCCGTTCTCGCTCCTCCAAGAAAGGTTATCGCTTTCTTCAACGTGCCAGAACAACTGCCATCCCCGAAAGGCCGCACCTTGATGTCTGTCAGGCATTTCAGGCACCAACAGAGTCTCAGACCGGCAGTCAAGTTCAAAGCATTGCGACCAGCTCAAGTAGTGGAGAAGATCGATTTAATGCAAAGCGTAGACGACTTCTGCAACAGCAAGACTGGCTTGGACTGGATATATCCGCACCGATCAACGTAACTCCCGTCAGTTGTATTGTTGACGCGTAAGATCTATGACATCCGCGCCGCCAAGGAAAAGAAGCGTCTTTCCAATGGACCATTCATACGACCTTTAGTTCGGTCACCACATGAGCTCGAAGGCATTGGTTCTCCACTGAAAGCACCATCGCCATTGCCTTATACGCCATCGATGACATCCCGCTCATCAACCTCTCTTCATCCAGAACCTACCATCCCATCAGTTAAATCTTCAGAACGCGGCCTTTCCTTCATCCCATCTCGACATACAACTCCCTTTAGTGCGCACCACGGATCAATGTCGCCTAGGTCCTCCTCTGCAGACGTTTCGTACAATCTCTTTGCAATTCCGCAGAGTTCAATATCTCAACATAGCCCCGTTCATGAGATGGATTTCTTCATTCCGGACGCGAAGAATAAGGAGGCCAGTCGAACAAGCACGATGGACGTGGGAACAGTATGGAACCTTGTTGAAAAAAGAAAGCAAGAAGATACGGCCTTACGCGCTGAATTAGGTTGGGGAAGTCAAAGTGGGCTTACAGGAAGCCAGCAAACTCAAGATCCATCGCAATCCCGAGACGCGTTCTCCAGCTCCCATGGTCAAACGAATGGTCAAACGAACGAAGTTATCAGTGGACTGGAACTATCGGATATATCTCGGTTCGAGCATTTCGATCTATTGAGAAGTAAGGAAATAGGATTGCTAGGCAAGAATGAGGTCTTGCCAGATCTGCATCTCATTCCGTCTTCGGGTCCGATTGCGGTAGCGAGGGAAGATGCTCAGACAGACTGTATGGGCCGCGCAAAACTCAATCTAAACGGCGATAAAACCTCACTCGCCATAGAAGATCATAAACCTGTGTGGCGGCCTGTCATTCCACAGCAAAATGAGAAGATCGATAGAAAGACTGTTGCTTGCAATACACCGACAATTATTGAGGAAGAGGATCAGAGCGAGGGCGAGGATGATGGGATATCATGGTTCTAAGGATACGTTTTCTGATCTCACAATCATATCTTACAACTCTGTAACTATAAAACGAGGATATCTTTTGCATACTTGGTAACGACGGAATGCTCCCTATTAATCAGACTCCACCCAATCCTGCCCATTGATACTTCTCGGAATCACCCACTACCCAAGACCTCCCATTGCTCACTCGCCCGCGTCTCATCACTCTTATTCGGCTCTTCTGAGCTTTCAGTCTCCGCCCTCGACTCCTCATCCGCATCGTTCCCTTGCAAAGCGCCATGTAATACACCCATAATCTTCTGAACCTCTATACTTCGCCGTACCTCCTTTCCCGCTACAGTGGCAACGAGACCCGTCTTTCCTTCAAGTTTGACTGTCTGCAGGACTTCGCCATTGACATAATGTGCATGCAAACTCCGTATTCGTCCCAGTCCTAGATGCTCGATTGCCGAGTTTGAGGTGACGAGAGCTTGGGATAACGATGACAGGGGGGCCGAGTCTGGGTGCGTGGAGAGGATGGCAGTGGATTGTGTGTCTGTGATATGGACCTTCTGGGATCTATCGATTAGCAAACGAACAGGGAGCGGCTACTTGTTGGCGGTGATGCTTGCAAAGTACGAAGAGAGTGATTCGGCCATGACGGTTTCAGCTTGGGTGACGATGATTGCTTGATTGATCGCTGATCTGCTGCAGTTTGTGTGGCTGCATTCAGAATCTTTGTGATCAGATCACGGAAACATCAAGCTTTGCGTAATATTTTTCAGGCGCGCAGTATTAAGGAATGATATCTCATGATGACATACATGCTATGCTTCCTAGACCTTTATTATTGCTCAACCACTCCAATTAGACCCCTCATTTCCTCCAAATCAGCCGCAATCTTGGCAACAAGACCATTCCTAAACTCACCTTCCTTCCTTTGCTCCATCAATTTTTCCTCCTCCAAATTCGTCGGGTGCACCAATCTCGCTAAAAACCTCGGATGTGCCAGCAAGTTATTTACATTCTCTAATAAATCCTCTTTCCCCCTGAACACAAATCGGTCTTGCTCCTGCCGGAGGTACGAATCCGTAACCTCGAACAAGGCAAGCAATAACATAGTTTCATCAACCAAAGCTGTGGTAATGAATTTTGGCCGTGCCCACTCTGTGAAAGCCGATTGGATTTGATGTTCATAGAGACGGAGAAACGCTACTGCGTCGTGCAAAATGCGTAAGCCGAGAGATTGTAAAAGACAAAAGATGATGGGTAAAACGCCTCGAGTCCAAATGCGGTGGAGTATAAGATTTTGAGGAGCGCGGATATCGGTTGATTGAAGGATAGATGAGATTGGAGATTCCATGACAGCTGCAAGCATACCTGCAACGGCTAGTTGTTCCGGGATTCGTGGGGCAGAAGAGAGGGTGACCATAAACTGTAATGCGAGCTCGGCGAATATAGGTTGGTCATCCAGAAGTGCTTGATGTCCAGTCCCGTATAAGCGGATAGCTGCTTCGATGGAATTGTGATCCATCAATTTGTTACAGAGTTCTAGAGAACTGGAATCATTTCCGGACAAGTCAACGATTTCTTGTCCAATGGCTGTGACAAGCCGTATCATATCCGCTCCGTCCTCATCAAGACACGCGCGAGCACGATTAAACAAACTGGCAGATCCTTTAGCGACTACCGCTTCGAATATATCCAAGAGCAAGCCATACGGTCGATCTTTAGTCCTGTCGAATCGATTTAAACAGGTCAGAATCGTTCGTAGGAGAGGTCGACCAATGTCAAACTTCCCGTCCGAGAGGCTGTCAAAAAATGTCAACTCGGGCGCCACCAAGGCATTGAAGGCAAGCCGTAGGATCGATTTGAGTTCTTCTGGCTTCATTTTAAGGCTCGGGTTGCCGATCATTGAGAAAGCTAGTTCCGCTCGCTCTCGCAACGTCGTACGGAGAAGTGTATGTAGTTTTGCCTCCGCAATGTTAGCCTCCAAACATGCTTTCGCAAGTATGACAGCACGGCCTTCAAGTGGCAGAGTTTTCTGTCCATTTTCATCCCACGCGAGCGCTAGATGCCGCCAAGAATTAAATAATTCCTTTCATCAGAGACATTAGAGGAAAGTTGTACCAGTTGAGCATCCACAATACTCATATTCAGATTTGCGAGGCGAATTTCCTTTTCAAATCCTTTCCATGCTGGATCCTCCCCCAATAACGCCTGTCCAACCGAGATATCAAAGAAATATTCTTCCCCGAACTGTCGTTCATGAATGGTGCTCCGCTGTAGTCGAAGAATATCCGCGCTAGGGAACTTATTCTGAAAATTCCGGCGAAGGTGGAAGAAAAGACTATCTCTATATCCACGGATACGAAAGGCTTCCGATGCAATGCCTTGCAGATTGATATCCTTTTTCGTGACGAAATGATCACGAAGGACTTCCATGCTTGCTGCATTCGAAACGTTGCTAGCGTGGAATATCTCTACAGCAATGGCATCGATAGCCGCCGCCGCTGTGTGAAGGCGCCAGCACTTGTGGATGGTTTGATCTGGTGTATCTGATGTGTCCACGATAATCCCGCTCCATGCAAATAAGATCAGAAGCTTAGCCCACAGAGCTTTATCTTGACGTAATGTCGAAAGTATTGGAGCCCATGAATTATGTGCCTTAGACACGAACTCAACGACCGCATCTTAATATTAGCCGTTTCTTCTATTGGGTTTACCAAAGACTTTCCGCTCCAGAATATCCGCATGTTTAAGCTCATCCTCAAGAAGCATATTTACAGCTTTCCGAAGTAATGTCTCCTTCTCTTCTTTGTCTTCCACAATTGCAGGTTTATTCGCGGTTTTCCTTCCAGTGTCAGCGCCGAAAAGAAGAAGGATCGCCAATCCCTGTTGTTGGCTCGCCATGACTCCACTTGCATACCGCCATACAGCAACTTTTGTCTCAGGAGGCGTGAGTGGATTTGTAACTAACTCTACAAGAAGAGGTATCTGTGACTTCTCCTCTCCGCCAAGATGTGCGAGAATGGAGGGCTGTTCGCGATTTTCCGGTTGTGGCGCACTGACTAACGTTCTCAGAAGGGTGAAAATTGTAGATTGTAGGGATGGACGAATGGAAAGGAGACGGCTCAACAGTCTTAGCTGTCGATAGATTTGTAGTTCGAGGCCAAGTGATTCAGGACTATCTTAGTAACGAAACGTGAGGACGTACCTTACTACAATCCGAGTTCGAACAAGTTTATCCGCGAGTAACAAAGCAGAACGACACCAAGACTCTGCCTTTCGTACGAATTGAGATTCAACGGTGTTGTCATTCGTTTCAAGGACTTCCTTGGCGACATAGCAAGCATAGAAGAGTGCCTCGAACGGTCGGCCAATATCTTCCTCCTCTGATAGAAACATTTCCAAAATACGATCCGCCGTTGGTGCGACAATTCCAGTTATTCGATTTTCTGCCGAGTGCATTGTATCAACTGTATAAACCTGTGACACAATTCTACCAAATAAATCGCATAATTTTGTCCCTAAGTCTGTTAGCATAGTCTCAAATGGGACGTACCAATTTCAAATCTCCCCTCAGGAACAAGATATTTCCACTCGTTGAAGCCAATCCATACGTCTATTGCATAACCTCCAGAAAGCCAAAGAACTTCATGCCGCAAGTGAGCTGAGAAGCCATCTGAAAGGATAGAAGTCCCAATCGCAGCAGAGAATAAGGCATCGACAAGATCAATAGCAGCCAAAGTAATCGGCACGCACAGTTGCTGCGAAGACATCTATACTTAGAAAGCGACAGCGAAGATATACCTCCGCTGATATTCCAATCCGCGAAATACGACCCCACCATTTTGACCCTCCCTTCACAATCAAAGGCCATATACTAGCTTCTTTTCCGGAAACAGCACCAGCAAGAACTTTGATGCCTAGCTCTGCAATAGCGAGGAGGCTTTCGAGTTCCGCGTGACTTGATGCTCCGATATCAAGTACCTCAAGAGCCTGTGAGACAAGCTCATACGTTACACTTATAACATCCCACTCTTGAGCCATCTCCTCACTCGTCGCAGCAACAATGTTCTCCACACAAGCTCGATCAGATCCAGATATTGTGCCATCCAGCAGCCGAAAGATTGTCGTCAGGATAGAGATATATGATTCATCTGACGAAATGACGTTAGTTAAACCGTTCATCAGAATCGTTTCGAGAACCCGACCGATTAAAGCCCATCCGTTAAAAGGCCACTCCCACATAACTGTTGGAACACTCTCTCCTCGAGAAAGGAGCCGACCCACAGTTCCTGATTGTACAATTACAGCACCTTCACCATCATCCCGTTCAGCGAACACTCGGAGGCTCTGTTTCAGGGTTATGAGTGTATTATCCCGCTCTTCTTCGATAATATCATATCCTGTAAATCCGCGTTGCAAGGTCTGAGTATAGGTCGGTAGTGATTGAAAATAGTTAATAATCGATGCCTTTGTGGAGGGATGCAGAGAGGAGACGAGAAGGGTTAGATGTGGGAGGAATGAAAGTGGAAATCTGGATCGGACTGCGAAGAGGAGGTTTGATGCTGGAGAAGATGATTCATCTTGTATTGTTTCCCAGAAAGCCTTTGAGAGCTGCGCCGAGGAAGAGTGGATAGCGGCAAAGGTCGCTATAACGGTGTCGTCGAAAGGAATCATGTGTAAAGTTGAAAAATAGAGCGCTATAGTTAGCCAAACCACGATTGGGTGTACTTTGAAGTATCTCTTGGATCTCAGGGCAAGATTCTACTTGTGCCAGAGTACTCAATATTGTTATAATAATGTTGAACGCATCTTGCTCGAACGCAAGTTGTGCGAAAAAGCGGTGCCATTCAATCAAACCATCGTTTGTCTCAAATAATGCCGTCTAGATTTAGCGTCGTCTGCGGGGGCGATACCAACGGCTGACTATGTGATTCGGGCATCTCATCGCCTTCCCCGGTCAAAGATGAAAATAATCGATGCATGGTAAGAGCCCAATTCAAGGTCACTGGAGCAAGAAAGGAGACTTCTGGTGCCAGGCTCTTTAAGATGCCATGGATTTTGACTATACACTCTGGATCTGAGAAGAAGTGTGATTTGTCGCTTGCGAGTGTTGCTAACAGTCAGTGATGAAGGACATTAGGCATACCAAGCTCCACATCAGGAAGAGAAGTGAATCTGATGGAAATGACAACCGACATCGCTTGGATTATTTGTAGGATCTGGTTCAAGGATTCTGACTGGACATGAATCTACAGTCAGAGAGGAATTGCGAAATACTTACACTTCGCTGATTTGAGAAACATAGCGACTCCCGCAGAAGCTCGAACCAATCGACGATGACAGCACCCGAAATATCCCCTTTTTGCGTTACTATGAACAAGATCTCTACAAGTTCAAGCTCCTCTAGAAGCATCTAGAAATCAGACAAATCCAACAGAAGACAGACCTGGCGACTCCATATTGAAGCGTACTGTGGATCTGATGTTATGTTGGTCGGTAGTTGTTGGCTCACACGTTCCTCGATTCCTTGCAACAGTTTTGGAACAAAATCCTTCTCTCCTTTGACTTTGGAAACAATTTCCTTTGCCAATAACCTCGTTTTCGCATTTGAATCGTTGTGCAAGTCGAGCCGGAGAAGACATTTCACCACCCGCAGAATCGCGGTTCTTTCCCTCATGTATGCTTTGATGATGCTGTCAATTTCATAAATACCAAGCTTGGATTGCTGTGTGACGATTTTGAACGCTTCTATGGTGTCAAGTTGAGCTTCTTTTGCGACCTTGTCCACTAGATCTTTTTGTTGTGGAGTAACATCGTATTTAACCCCGTCGATTGAGATTGAATCTCCTACTGTGCTCGTATTTTCTCGCTTAAGAGGAAACGCCTGTGAGATATTCTTCAGCTTCGGTATTCGCGACAATAAAGTAGCCTTCAACAAAGGAGCTGTGTATGTAGGATGCTGTAGCGCACTAAGGATAGATTCCCATGTTCTACAATCAGCAATTCATGGAAAACACAAGGCGAGGAAGTACAGGAAAGTTGTATTCGAGTCAATGAGCGCCTCTCCAGGACTCTTTGCCAGTGAAGAGAGGGAAAACGCGGACGCCATTGTCGCAGAGGACGTGTTGAATCCTGTGCGCGAGCTTTGTCCTGACAAGACGCACGCACTCGTTCCGCTCGCGATCAACACAAAATTCTGACTTAGACTGGCCAGCGCCCTGGCCACGTGACACTTCAGGAACCTTTGATGCGCTTGCCCTACCCTTTTCGTCCAAACTCATCATCACGAAACCGGGAAATTCTAGAAGAGAAAATTCCGCCCGGGTTGTTGGTCAGCAGAAAAGACTGGCGCTTCACTCACGAGACATCTCGTTCCTTTCAAAGTTATTCCTCTGATGGAGGGAGACTTTACCCATCTGACTCACGGGTTCTCGCATACTCCTTCCGTGTACTCGGCCTCGAACCTTGACGACGACACAACTTCCATCGCCTCTTCGCGCCTCACACGAGACAGAGACAACCGCACGATCAACGATGACGACGCCTTTTCGGAGGTTAATGGCGATGATACCGCTAGCGTAGTTGGTCTAGCGACTAGGAGACTTGGCGGTGGCGATGGCGACGTCGAAGAAGATGGCGAAACCCTCGCAGAGGAGGATGCCACCTTACCTGACTGGGCTTGTGCGTATGTTCCCTTAGATGTGCTATCATATCCTGTGCTTCAAGAATATGTCTGACGGTTATAGCTACTGCGGGATTCACTCACCTAGCAGCGTAGTAAAATGTCTTACTTGCAACAAATGGTTCTGCAACTCGCGCGGTGGATCATCTGGTTCCCATATCATCAACCACCTCGTCCGATCTCGTCACAAAGAAGTCAGTCTCCACCCAGAACATCAACTTGGCGAAACCACTCTCGAATGCTACAACTGTGGGGTCAAAAATGTTTTCCTCCTTGGCTTCATTCCAGCGAAAAGCGACACTGTGGTGGTCTTACTTTGTCGACAGCCTTGTGCGGCAATGCCTAGCTCCAAGGACATGAACTGGGATATCAACCAGTGGCAACCTCTCATTGATGACCGCTGCTTTCTCCCTTGGCTTATCAATATACCTTCTGATCAAGAGGTGTTGAGAGCTCGACAAATTACGCAAACACAAATCACCTTGTTGGAAGAACTGTGGAAGGATAACGCCACAGCTACGCTCTCAGACTTGTCGAATCCAGGTCTTTCAGTCAATGACGAGCTCCAGCCTGTTCAACTTCAGTATACAGATGCTTACGTCTATCAGAACGTTTTTGGACCGCTGGTACATGCCGAGGCCGATTACGACAGGAAGTTGAAAGAAGCTCAAACCCAGGATGGCATCGTCGTCCGTTGGGACCTTGGGTTGAATCAGAAACACACGGCCTGGTTTTTCCTTCCAAAATTGGAAATGGGCGATGTAAGGTTGGCAGTAGGAGATGAGATTCGTCTCAGCTATCGCGGTGAATTGCGAGATCATTGGGGTATCATATCTCCAACGGACGATACTAATGTTGTAGAGGGCGTCGGCTACGTTATCAAAATCCCGAATAATATCTCTGATGAAGTGGGTCTAGAACTCCGCACGCCTACAAGCAAAAGCGAACAATCGGCCATCCCAACAGAATGCACTCATAACTTCTCTGTCGACTATGTTTGGAAATCGACTTCATTCGACAGAATGCAGCTCGCCATGAAGACATTCGCAGTCAACGAACAGAGTGTCAGCGGCTTCCTATACCACAAACTTCTGGGTCATGATCCTCAACC
>Ga0302325_10017091_pt1 | contig 15352 bp, 14 predicted proteins | sample Palsa_T0_2_FD_201948 | JGI IMG/M metagenome (GOLD analysis project Ga0302325, IMG submission 201948) | Peat permafrost microbial communities from Stordalen Mire near Abisko, Sweden - Palsa_T0_2 | ecosystem: Environmental > Terrestrial > Soil > Palsa > Peat permafrost | place: Sweden: Abisko...
CCGCGAAGGTACCGGCCGTCCCCGGGAGTTTCTTGACGTTCTCCGCGGCGCCGGCGGCATAGCACGAAGCGGCGAGAATTAACGCGGAAAAGGCAAACCGGATGAACAGTTGCACTCGCGACACCTCGCGCCCCGCTTCACCGTGCCGGGAGAGTGGACCCGCTCGTCGAGAAAGAACGCTCCATCATGCGTGCAGATATCGTCGCCGGGGCCCAATTCCCGGATTTCCAGTTGAGCGATCACACGGGCCGACGGCGCAAGCTCTCAGAGATCGCAGAAAACGAACCGACGGTGATCGTGCTCGCACGCGGCAGCTATTGCCCGAAGGATCGCCGTCAACACGAGGGCCTTGCCGTGCTCTGGCGTGAGATGATGCCGGGCGTCGGCTATTGCCGGTTGGTTACGATCAGCACCGACACGCTGATCGAAACGAACGAGTTTCGCAGCGCCGTCGGCGCCCCGTGGCCGTTTCTCTCCGACCCGCGCAGAACGGTTGCGAAAGACCTCGACATCGTTGAGTACACCGATCCCGAGCACAACGCGATGGTCCCGCACACGATCGTGTGCGCGCCGGGTCTCGTCGTTCACAAGATCTACAACGGATACTGGTTCTTCGGCCGCCCCACGATCGAAGAGCTTCGGCTCGACCTGCGCGAGGTCGAACGAGCCTGCCGATGGGATTGGGACCTCTCACGGCCCGACGTTAGCGCCGCTTGGGAAGCGGGCGAAAAAGAAAAATTCTATCCCTACGGCAAAACGCTCGTCGAAGAGTTTGCCGGCGGCGAAGAATAGTCGTCCGGTTCGTCCGGATCGAGAACTTCATCGTGCGCGGCGTCTTCGCGCTCTTCCGGCGTGGCGTCGCGCTCCTCGGTCAAGTCGTCTTCGTATAGGTCGCTGCGCTCGTGCGGTGTGTTGCTCATCAAATCGTCCTTCCCGCAATAAAGAGACTCCCGTGTACGGAGAGCAGGCACATCGCGCCTGCTCGTCGCCGAACGAATTTGCCCTAAGCGTCGGCCGGCGTCCGAATGTCTCCTAACTCGGGTATCGCGAGGACGAAGAGCCGCATACGCTCTTCGGGTGTAAACGCGACCGCGCGAGCGATTCGCTCGACCAGGCGCGTCGACGCCCGCACCTCCGCGCCGCTCTCGAGGATGCGATACCAATTTCGGCTCACGCCGACGACTTCAGCAATTTCTTCCTGCGTTACGGGCCGGCCCCGCCGGGCCGGCAGCCTCTCCCACGAACCGAGCCTCGCCGTCTCCGGCGGGAGTCGCCGGCGCAGGGTCTTTAGAAAGATTCCGAATTCGGAGCGCGACTCGACGTGCATCATACTGCAAAATTTTAACGTCGCACACCACGCCGGGAGAGTAACTCGGACTCCCTCCCTATACGGTTCGCGAAGAGCCGAGATCCGCAAGAAACTCCGTATTGGTCCCCGCCTTAAAGACCACGTACGCTCTCTTCCAAGGCTCGTCGTCGATAAGACGCCACGTATGGCCCGTTCCGGTGTGATCGACGGCAAGCAAGACATCGCCCGGACGGATCGTAAATGTCTCACCCCCTCGCGTCGTAAACTCGAGGGTGCCGGCAAGAGTGATGACATACTGAGGAATTGGGTCGTTATGCCAATCGAGCGAAGAATGCGCCGGCGTTTCCTTGAACGTAACCGATTCGGCAGCGATCGATGCATCGCCGTTGACGCTGCCACGCTCAACGTGTGAATCACCGTCGGGCCCGGTATATAAGCGATAGGCTTTGATCATGGCAGGGCATACTCCGCGGTCCCTTGGAATCGCCTGCCGCTAATCGCGCCCTAACTCGAGGAGAGCGCTAGGTCGACGGCCGCTTCGTAGTCTAGTCGCACGCCTTCCTCCGCCAGCCTCTTCAACTCTTCATCTGAAAGCTGATGGCCGAGCGCTCTCACAAGGACGTCGTAGCTCGCGAGCTCGAGGTAGCTGCGGATCCGCAGGTTCCGCTCGCCCCACGCGTCGGTGAAGCCCATCAGTTTCGCCGCGACGAGTGGGCGCGCGCAAAGCGCGGCGACTGCGGCCAGGTGACCCATGGCTTTCCACGCGATGCCCAATTGTTCGTAGCGCGCCCGTGCGAGAGCGCCGCGACCGGCGGATTCGGCCGCCGCGACTTCTCCGAGCGCTATGCGCGCGCAGGTAAGATCGCAAAGCGAGCCTGCGGGACTCGTCGATTGCAACTGCGCGTGCTCGGCGGACGCCTCGAGAAGTTCTGCCGACCGGCGAAAATCTCCATCGACAAACGCGAAGAAGCCCTCCCAAAGAAAGCGAACTTCAAGGTCCTCTGCGCCGATGGCTTCCCGCAGCCTCGTTGCATTCGTCGAATCGACTCGCGCTTCGTCGAACCGCCCCGCTCGAGCGCGAATCATGCAGCGCGTTTGGAGTAGATCGGCATACTGAGGGGAACGCTGCACGCGCTCCTCATCCGCTAATGCGAAAGCTTGCGCGATGGATCGCTCCGCTTCTTCGAACGCACCTCGCATGCCGTACTCGACCGCGATGCAGTTATGGTGCGCGACGAGCCCGCATCGATCGCCGACCCGTTCGAAAATCGGGAGCGCACGCTCGGCGATCGCAAAGACCTGGGTCCGGTCGATCGACTGAATCTGAGCGCTTAGCAGACCGACTGCGATCCAGGGATGCATCGTTGCGTCGACGCGCTTCAACGCGCTCTCCGCCCAGCGCGCGCACTCGGCGCGACGCGCGGTGTAGGTCCAGAGGCCACGCAACCCGCCGACGATCCTGCCGGCAAGCAGTGCGTCCTCGTCTCTGTTGCTCTCGAGCGTCCGTTCGATCGCGTCGCGCGCGTTGTCGATTTCCGCTCCGAAGTTCGCGAGCAAGATCTTCCGCGAAACTTTGTAGTACAGCTCGCTAGCCCGGTCGGCGACGCTCGCCATCCATTCTGCGTGCGCTCTCGCCGCCTGCACGAACTCGCCCGCCGCATTCAGTTCGTTCGAAGCGAATGCTCGGACTGATTCGAGCATAGCGTAGCGAGGTTTTTCCCCCGCCAGCGTTACCGTCAACAGCGATTTGTCGACCAAGAGCGACAGCAACTCGGCGATGCAGTGCGATGGAATCTCGTCGCCCGCGCAGACACTTTCGGCTGCGTCCAGCGTTAGGCCGCCGCGGAAGATCGCAAGCCGCCGGAAGAGCGTGCGCTCGGGCGGGCTCAGGAGGTCGTAGCTCCACGCAATCGTGGCGAGCATCGTCCGCTGCCGCTGCGGGAGATCGCGGGCGCCGCCCGCGAGTACGAGCCGCTCGTGCAGACGGTTCTTCAACGCACCGAAACCGAGCGTCGGCAGGCGCGTTGCGGCCAATTCGATTGCGAGCGGTATCCCCTCGAGTTGCCGGCAGATCTCCCCGGCGGCATCGAGCCGCTCCGCCGTGAGCACGAGCCGCGATTCGACGGCCATCGCGCGATCCAAGAACAGCGCAAGGGCCGAGGTAACCGGCAGCGAGGGCAGGCGATACACGCTCTCGCCTTCGATGGCTAAGCGCTCGCGGCTCGTAGCGAGAATGGTAACGCCGGGACAAGCCCGCAGGATCGAGGCGGCGACAGCCGCCGCGTCTTTGATCACGTGCTCGCAATTGTCGAGAACGAGTAGCAGCCTTCGCGTCCGCAACCCGATGGCAAGCGAGGTTGCCGGGTCTCCAGTCTCGCCGAGCGGGACGTCGAGCACCGCTGCGACGGCGCCCGCAACAAACACTCCGGGTCCGACGTGAGAGAGATCGACAAACCAAATATCTTCCGAGCCATCAGCGAGGAGACTGCGCGCGACCTCAACTGCCGTCCGCGTCTTTCCGACGCCACCCGAGCCCGTCACCGTGACGAGCCGATGCGCGCCAACGAGCGCTTCAATCGCTTCGATCTCTTCGTCTCGGCCTACAAAGGACGTCGGTCGTTCGGACAAGTTGTGTCTCGGCGAGCCATCTGCGCGGCCGCGCATGTGGTGTCCGCGTGCGCGGTCGGCCGCGAGTTCGAACTCCACGCGATCGTTTTCGCATAAACTCAAAGCGCTCGCCAAGAGCGCGACCGTTTCCCGGTAGGGGGCACGGCGTGCTCCACGCTCGAGCGCTCCGATCGCCGACGAACTCAACTGCGCGCGCTCTGCGAGAAGCTCTTGCGATACGCCCGAAGCGAGGCGATGCCGTTTGAGCAGGTCGCCAAAAGGCGTAAGCGTAGCGCCGCCGTTTTTCGCATCCTCGGTTAGCATCGACTGCAATCCATTCTCTGACGATCGTCTGCTGCTCGAAGATGATCGCCTTGCGGGCTAAGCATGATTCATCTGCCCCCTCGAGCTCGATTGTAAGGACACCGTTACACGGGTGACAATACCATCGACGATAACGGCGTCATACGAACTGTCAGTTGGTGGTTCCGCGATGCACCAACTCGGAATGGGTGGGTCCGCGCGACGGGATCTGATACGATCGCCGATACCGTGCAAGAATGTGTGCCCGACTCGCCGGACCTTCGGTCGTTTCTCCGGCTGCGTCGCGGGGACTCGAAGCAATGGGAACTTGCCGCTACCGCTCGGCTCAGTTTGAGCCGCTACAAGCGGCTTGAAAGCGGCCGCGCACTCGCCGTGAGGCTCGACGTGTTGCTGCGGGTCGCCGCAGCGTTGCGCCTGGATGCGGGCGAGCGACTGGAGCTTGTGAGGCTGGCCCGCCCGGATCTTGCCTTTCTCCTCAGCGCCGCGGGTGCGCCGCCGCTTGGATATCAGTGGCGGTCCGTTCACAAACTCGCGCGCCGCCTAGGGCAGGCGAAAGGATCGCGCGATCCCGCGTGCGTCGCGGTAGAAATCGTCCACGCGTCTCTGGGCCTCGACATGACGGTTTTCGCTTTGGAATTGCACAGTGACGGCAGGCGGGAAGTAGGGTTCTGCATCGGCGCGCCCGACGATTCGATCGTCGTTCCCGAGGCGCTCGTGCACGGAGGCTTTCACGTGGAAACGCTCGGCGACCGCAGATTCGCTTACGTCCCCATGAGCCGCGACGGACGGGTTTTTGGGGCGCTGGGTATCGCCTACCCGCGCGAGAATCGACTCGACCCGAAGTGCTTTGCATTTCTGGGAATGGTCGCCGCTCTCTTAGAGGTCCGCCTGAACGACAGGGTCGAGCAAGTGGAGCACTAAGAACTCACCGCTATGGGAGCGCCCGGAAAACCTGGGACGCAAAGAAAGTCTCACACCTCAGAAACTCGCACGGAACTCGCGTCCCTGTTGGTACGTTTTCGGTCGCGCCTTCGGCCCCAGGACGTGGGCTTGCCCCCGTCGAGCCGCCGGCGCGTCCCCGGCTTGCGACGCGAAGAAGTCGCCGAACTCGTCGGCGTATCCGCCAATTGGTACGCGGCCTTTGAGGCCGGCGGCAGCAACCACCGGTTTTCAGCCGCGTTCGTGCAGCGGGTTGCCGCCGTCTTGCGATTGGACGATCGCGAGCGCATTGCACTCTTTCGGCTAGCGCTGCCCGAGGTCTCCGAGGTTGCGAAGCACTACGACGCGGCGCAAGCCGCGGCAGGGCGCGCGCTGGCATCGGCACTTTTTCGCGAACTGGTTGCTCAAGAGTCGTTGCGCGAGGCCCAAGCGGCTACGGGACGTGCCCTCGCGAGTTCGATCTACGGCCAGATCGCCGCACAAGAAAAGTTGCGCGAAGCGCAAGAGGCACTACGAGAGGCGCAAGCCGCCGTAGGCCGAGCGCGGGCTACCGAGATTTTCCAGCAGCTCGTCGTGAAACAATCTCCGCACGCGGCGAAAAAGACGCCGTGACGCGCGACGAAATTCGACTCGTACAGGCGAGCTTCGCACAAGTCGACCCGATCGCCAACAAGATCGCGGCTTCGTTCTACGGACGTTTGTTCGAACTCAACCCGGCGCTGCGTCCGTTGTTCACGACGGAACTGGAGATCCAAGGCGCGAGGTTTATGGAGAAGCTCGCCGTCGCGGTTAAGGGTCTAGAAGACCTCGCGTTCGTCACACCCTTCGCGCGGGAACTCGGCCGTCGACACGCCGGCTATGGCGTCCAGGTGAAGGACTACGACACGGCAGGCGAGGCGCTAACTTGGGCGCTGGAGAGAGAGTTCGGTCCCGCGTTTACGCCGGATCTCAACGCGGCGTGGCTCGCCGCGTACCAGATGTTATGTCAAATCATGATCGCCGGGACGGACGCATAAGTACGTTCGTAACGTGACCGAATCGGAAGCGGCGGCGATGGAAACGCTCGATGGCGATCCGGAATCCACGCTCGTCATCGCGCTCGGGGAAGCGTACCATCAGGCGGGCGTCGCCACCGATCAGCTCGAGGACATCATGAATTCGGCCGCTCGAGCACTTGGCCGGAAGATCCAAGTGAACGCTCTTCCTACGAGCATTACCGCCGCGCTTGGGCCGGGCAATGCGCAAAAGATCGTCTTGCTGCGGCTCCAGCCCGGGGAGATCGACCTCCGGCGGCTCTCCCTGCTCAACAGTGTTTTCGAAGCGATCGTTCACGGCCGCGTAACCCCGCAGGCCGCCATCCTCGAGGTAGCGCGAATCACGGCGTTACGCCACGTCGCGAAGCCGCTGCCGGCGATCGTTGCATACGTCGCACTCGCATCCGGCGCCGCGGTGCTGTTGGGCGGCCACGATCACGAGATCGCGGCTGCCTCGATCGTGGGCCTGGCCGTCGGCCTGCTCTCGCTCATGGCGCACCGCAGCGCGACGATCGCGAGGCTTTTTGAAGTGCTGGCGGCGTTCTTTGCGACCGCAATCACCGCGACCTACGCGACCTTCGTTCACCCGCTGAGCGCGTACGTTCCCATCGTTGCCGGCGTCGTGCAATTGCTGCCGGGCCTCGAGTTGACGCGGGCACTTCACGAGCTCGCGTTTCGGGATCTTGTCGCCGGGACGGCACGGCTCGGCGGCGTGTTGATGTCGCTGCTGTCGCTCGGTTGCGGCTTCGCGCTCGCCGTTGCGATCCTGGGGCCGGCGAAGATGCACGTGACCGCAATTACGAACCTAAGCCCCACGCCGTGGTACGAGCTTGGGCTCGCCGTCGGAGCCGTTGCCTTGGCCATCACGATCCTCGAGAACGCCCGCTACGCCGACGTTCCGCTGGTGTTCGGTTCGTGCGGTGTTGCCGAAATCGCATATCGTTTCTTCGCCGCGCTTCCGGGACACCAGGTTGCGACCTTCGGCGCGGCACTCGTTGTCGGCATCGTGACAAGTTCGGTCGCGCGCGTGACTCGTCTGCCGCAAGCGGTGTTGCTGGTTCCCGGTTTATTGATCTTGGTTCCCGGATCGCTGAGCTACGAGAGCATTTTGTTCGTCGTCCAAAGCAACACGGGCGACGCGGCGGGCATCGCGATCAACTCGATTTTTGCGGCGGTTGAAATCGTCGCGGGCCTTCTCCTCGCCCAGCTCTTTATCGCGCCCGCCCACTCCCACGAGACTCCGATCCCCCCGGCTGGTTGATCGCTAGGTCGTGTGACGCGGGTCGTCGGCACTATCGGCAGACTCGAGTCCGAGCGGTCCGATTCCCGTCACCTGCGTGATTCGCATCTCCTTCCGTGGCTCTCCTTATCGATCCGGGCTTGCGTCCGGCCTTGCTCCGTCTGCACAGTGCAAGAATGCAAACTCGGCGATCGTGTGGGCAACTGTACGGCTTGTGCCTGTCGAGGAAGGTCGGGCGAACCTACGATTCCCCTATGAGCTACTTCAATGAAGAACGCACGTGCGAACGGCGACTTTGGTGGCCGTGATGAGAGCGAGCCTACCGAGCGCTCGAAGGCTCACGGAGGGCGTCACCTGGCCGATGCGTTGCGCTCTCGCGCAACGATCCGCCTACGACCCGTTACATCGCGGGGGCGATGCCCTCGCGACATACACGAGCGCTAGCGGAGACACGACCATATTGGTTGCCGACGCGTCCGCAAAGGGACGTATCGGCGAAACTCATGCGGACGCCTTACGCTCGGGATTTTTGGCGAGCGCTCCGCTCGGAGCGACCCCGCGCGATATCCTGCGGCAGCTGAATCGCACGTTCTTTGGCGTGACGTGCGAGGACACGGAGATCACCTTCGCCTCGGCGTTCATCGCGCGCGTGACGCACGGAAGGTCGATCACCTACGCGTGTGCGGGTCACGACTCCGCGCTGCTCTTCCGCGGCCGGGACCACGAGCATCTTTCGCCCACGGGCCCCATCCTCGGCATCAGACCCGAAGTGACGTACGAGGAACGCACGCTGCGACTCAACCGCAACGATGTCGTCGTCGTCCCAACCGACGGCGTTACGGAGTCGTGCAATGCATTCGCTCATGCTCGCCAATTTGGTACGACCGGCATCGCTCGCGCCATGCGCGATGCCGATTTACGCGACGGCTGCTCGGTCGCCGAACACATCCTCCGAGCGTGCGACGCGTTCTGTTCGAAGCGTTACCGCGACGACGCATCGATTGCCATCCTCGGAAACGACGTGGCCGGTGCGCGCGCCCTATAGCGCGAGGGCTTCGTCGATTGCCTGGTCGGCGTCGAGGTGCGCCCCCTCCGCCCCGAGCCGCGCAACGACGTCGTCCGCCAGTTGTGCGCGCAGCGAAGCGACGAGGATGCCGTACGTCGCGTGCTCCAAGAGGCCCGGCAGGTGGATGCGCTGGTCGGAGCTCAGTTCTACGAAGCCCAAGAGCCTGGCCGCGCGGTGCGGCTTGCCGCTGAGCGCCGCGATAGCGGCTACATGCAATACCGATCGCCAGGCCAGCTCGATTTCCTCGAACCGCGCTAACTCAAGTGCTTCCCGTGCGGCCCGTGCCCCGGCATCGAGTTCGCCAAGCACGATACGGGTTGCGGCAAGGTGGGGCAAGATGTAGCCCGGGCTCGTCGACCGTGCCCGGCACTTGGCTACGCATACCTCGAGGAACTCGGCGGACCGTAGCGCGTTGCCCTCGGCGAACGCGAAGCACCCTTCCCAGAATTCCCTCGGAACCCACACTTCGCCGATCTCGTCTTCCAGCTCGGCGATGGCTTGTAACTCGCGCCGCGCCTCGTCGATCCGGCCGGCAATCGCGCGAACCTCCAACCGGTTTTGCAGAAGCGTAACGTAGCCGCGAGAGCGCCCGATGCGCTCTGCGTCTGCCAGCTCGAACGCCCGCGCAAGTGCATCCTCCGCTGCGTCGAAGGCGCCTCGAAAGCTGTACTCCCTTGCGATGGTGGAGTGGATAGCGATAAGTGCGCGCCGGTCGTTTACTCTCTCGAAGAGCGCGATGGCCCGATCTGCCATCGACACGAGCGTCGAGGCATGGATCGACTGAATGTACGCGCGCATCGCGCGTGCAGCAACGAACGGATCGCGATCGGCGTCGATTCGCGCCACGGCGCGTTCGCTCCAGCGGCGACATTCGGCTCTTCGATCCGTCATCAACCATAGGCCGCGTAAGCCGCCCACGATCCGGCCGGCTAGCAAGGCGTTTTCGGCGGTACCGGTGTCCAACGACCATTCGAGCGCGCCGCGGGCGTTTTCGAGCTCCGCTCCAAATTCGGCAAGCCATTGCTTCGGGCGAAGTTCGACGTTGCGCTGGTCGGCACGATCCGCGACGGTCGCAAGCCAGCTCGCGTGCGCCAGCGCCATCTGCGTAAGCTCGGCGGCTTCGATCAACTTCGTTGAAGCAAAGGCTCGAACGGACTCGAGCATCACGTACCGGTCTTGGTCATCCAAGATCGTCATCGACACGAGCGACTTGTCGAACAAGGACGACAGCAGATCGAGGATGCGCCCCGCCGCTAAGGTCTCATCAGCGCACACCTCCGCTACGGAATCGAATGCTGCACCACCGCGGAAAATCGACAAACGCCGCAAGAGCTTCCGCTCATCGCTGCCGAGCAGGTCGTAACTCCAAGCGATGGTTGCAATCATGGTCCGCTGGCGTTGCGGAATGTCGCGGGCGTGGCTCTCGATTGCGAGATGGTCTTCGAGCCGCTTGTTCAGCGCGTCGAACCCGAGCGTCGGCAAGCGGCTTGCGGCCAGCTCGATCGCGAGCGGCATCCCCTCGAGTTGCCGGCAAATCGAGGTCGTCATGACGATTCGTTCCTCGGTAAAGACGAGGCGCGATTCAAGGGCAGTCGCGCGGTCGACGAACAGACGGAGTGCCGTCGGGACGGCAAGCGACGGCACCCGGTAGACGACTTCACCTTCAATCGCCAACCTCTCGCGGCTCGTCGTCAAGACCACGACCGCCGGGCACGAACGGAGTATCGCAGCAACGGCCGCGGCCGCACCGTCAATGACGTGCTCGCAATTGTCGAGAATCAAGAGGAGCTTTCGCGTCTTCAACGCCGCGGCGAGGGAGCGCAGTGGGTCGGCGACCGAGGCGAGCGAGACGTCGATTACCGAGGCGATCGCGCCGGCTACGAATCGTCCATCGCTGAGCGAAGAGAGATCGACGAACCAAACGTCTTCTCTGCCTGCGAGCAGAAGGTGTCGCGCAACTTCCAGGGCGACCCGCGTCTTACCGACGCCGCCGGAGCCCGTCAGCGTGACGAGACGATGGCTTGCCAGAAGCGCTTCGATCTCCGTGGTCTCCTCATCACGCCCCACGAAAGACGTCAGTTGCCCGGGCACATTGTTCGTCGCGGCGTGCCCCAGAGCCGGACGCGACTGATGGCCGCGCGCGCGGTCTGCCGCCGCTTCGAGTTCCGTTCGCTCGGCGCTCGAGAGATCCAACGCTTCTACGATGAGCGCAACGGTATCGCGATACGGAGCGCGACGCGCTCCGCGCTCGAGAGCGCCGACGGCGGCCGCGCTGATACGCGCTCGTTCGGCGAGCGTCTCCTGGGATACGCCGCCGGCAAGCCGGTATCGACGGAGCAGTTCGCCGAAGGTTTCCATGACGCGCCCGTGCGTCGCTAGGTTGCTCGCATCGCGGCAAAGTCGACGTAGAAGTCGAGGGCGCGAGGATCGGCCATTGCGTCGGGGCTCGCGACGGTTTCGAGCTTTGCGCCGGCGAGGAGGCGGCGCACCGGTATTTCCATGCGTTTGCCGGTAAGCGTATACGGGATCGCCGGCGCTTCGACGATCGTGTCGGGCACGTGCCGCGGGCTACCGTCGGAACGCAAGCGTTTCACGATCGTTTCGCGCACGCGGTCCTCGAGCGTGAGACCGGGAGCGAGTTTGACGAAGAGCGGCATATAGAACGCGCCTCCGGGTTCTTCGAGGCAGACGATGAGCGCGTCCGCGACTTCGTCGACGCGATCCAGGATGCGATAGACTTCCGCCGTGCCGATCCGCACACCGAAGCGGTTGAGCGTGGAATCGGAGCGGCCGTAGATGTAGCATCCCCCGCGCTCGTTGATCTTCAGGAAATCGCCGTGGCGCCAAACGCCCGGGTAGACGTCGAAATACGCCTCGCGATAACGCTTGCCGTCGGGATCGTTCCAGAAGTAGAGCGGCATCGACGGAGCGGGGCTCGTGACGACGAGCTCGCCGATTTCGTCGACGAGATCGTTGCCCGCAGCGTCCCAGGAGTGAACGTCCATCGCAAGCGCGCGCGTTTGAATTTCGCCCGCATACACGGGCAGCAGCGGCGAACCGGCAGCAAGAGCCGCGCACAATTCGGTACCGCCGGACGGCGAGCTGACCCAAAGATCGGACTTCACGTTGTGATAGAACCAGTCGGCGGATTCCGGTGTCACGGGCGACCCGGTCAGCAGCACCGAGCGCAGCCGCGATACGTCGAAGCGATCTTTGGGAACGATCCCGACTTTTTGCATGATTTGCACGTAGGTTGGGCTCGCGCCGAAACCCGTCGCTTCACTTTCTTCAGCGAGCCGCCAAAGCAGATCGGGCCCGGGATGTGCGGGGTGCCCGTCGTAGAGCACGACCGACGTGCCGCCGAGTAACGACGAGACGAGCGCGTTCCACATCATCCAGCCGGTCGTCGTGTAGAAAAATATCCGGCGATCCGGATACGTGTCGCTATTTAGTGAACTCTTCAAGAGTTCGAGCACGATTCCAACGTGGCTGTGCACGATCGCCTTCGGAAGACCGGTCGTTCCCGACGAAAACAAGATCCAAAGCGGGTGATCTTCAGGCACGCGCTCGAATGCGAAGCTCTCGCGATCCGGGGCAGCCCCGGCGAGCAGCGACGCATAGGGCGAAGGCATTGGTACCAGCCCCGCCGGCATGCCGGTTCCGAGAAAATCGAACCAAATGATGTGTTCGAGCGTTGGAAGCGCGGCGGCGATGCTCTCGATCTCCGAGCGCCGGTCGAAATCTTTGCCGCCGAAACGGTAGCCGTCACAGGCGAACATCACCTTCGGTTCGATCTGAGCGAAGCGATCGATGACCGTCTTCGCGCCGAACTCGGGCGCTGCCGAGGCCCAGATGGCCCCAAGCGACGTCGTCGCGAGCATCGCAACCAGCGTCTCGAGAATATTCGGCATGTACGCGACGACGCGATCGCCCGGGCCGATACCGAGCTTGCGCAGGTTGAGGGCCATCGTGCGCGTGAGATCGCCAAGCTCGCGCCACGTCGCTTTCGCGAGCGGGCGCAGTTCCGAAAGATGCACGACGGCTATGGAATCCGGCGCGACCTTTTCGTGTCGCAGCATGTGCTCGGCATAATTCACGCGCGAACCCGTGAACCAGCGCGCGCCCGGCATCTCGCGCGAGCTCAGGACTTCGCGATACGGCATATCCGAAAGGATCTCGAAGAAATCCCAAATTGCCGCCCAGAATCCCTCGAGATCCTCGACCGACCAGCGCCGCAGACTCTCGTAGTCGGCGAACGTCCGTCCGCGCGTATCGGAAAGCCAACGCATAAATCGACTCATAAAGGTCGACGCCATGAACTCCGCATCGGGCGTCCATAGCAACTGGCCTTCGAGCACCACAGAATTCATCTCGACGACTTCAGGTCGCCGAGCGGCAACCCTCCGGGCCCGCGTAAAACGGATGACTCGCCGGACCGTGGCGGAATATCCGTACGCTATGCAGCAAAGACCGCCGCTCCCACCATTCACCCGCGACGCTGCCGTACAAAAGGTGCGCGCTGCCGAGGACGGGTGGAACTCGTGCGACCCCGCGCGAGTTTCGCTCGCGTACACCGAGCTTAGTTTGTGGCGCAACCGCTCGGAGTTCATCCGGGGCCGCGCCGAGATCGTGAGCTTCTTGACGCGGAAGTGGTCCCGAGAACTCGAGTACCGGCTCATAAAGGAGCTGTGGGCTTTCGGCGACGATCGCATCGCGGTGCGGTTCGCGTACGAATCTCACGATGATTCGGGCCGCTGGTTCCGCTCGTACGGAAACGAGAACTGGGAATTCGACGAGCATGGGTTGATGCGGCTGCGCCACGCGTCGATCAACGATGTCGCCATCACCGAGGCCGAGCGCAAGTTTCGCTGGGAACGGCCGGGACCGCGCCCCGCGGATCACCCAGGCCTGAGCGAGCTCGGCCTCTAGCCGCCCGCAACTGCCGGCATTCTCGCCGTCAAGGACGTAGCCCGGGAGATTTTATGAGACCGAGGTTATGCGCGATCTCCTCGATGACGAGCTTCGGCTTGCCGTCCGCAACCTGCTTCCAAGCACTGAGGGTGAAGCCGGCCGCAACGTGCCCCGGCACGTGAGCGGGGATCGAGAGCGCGTAAGGGTCGACGACGACATCGACGACGACTGGGCCCGCTTTATACCCAAGCGCTTCCTGCAACGCTCCCTCGACGTCGGCCGGATTCTCGAGCCGGATGCCCTTGGCGCCCATAGCCTGCGCGACGAGCGCAAAATTGGGGTTGACGAAGTCCGTGCCGAATGGCGGTACGCCCGCTTCTTGCTGCTCGATGCGGACGAAGTCGAGCGAACTGTTGTTCAAGACGATGAGGACGACCGGCAGCTTGCGTTCGACCAAGGTGAGCATGTCGCCGAGTCCGAGCATGGTGAATCCGCCGTCACCGCACAGCGCGATCGCTTGACGGCCAGGCGTTGCGAGAGCTGCACCCATCGCGTTCGGCGCGGCGTTCGCCATCGAGGCCCAGGTGAACGACCCGAAGATACTGCGCTTTTTGCTCGCTTGGAGATAGCGCGCCGCCCAAATGCACGCCGTCCCGGTATCGGCACTGAAGAACGCGTCGTCGGCCGCGAGACGGTCGAGCGTGGCGACCAAATATTCCGGCCGTATCGGAGTGAGGGAAGGACCGCGCTGCACGTAGTCGTTCAGCGATTCCTTCCACTCGCGCGTCGTGTCGAGCGCTCGATCGAGATGTTTGGTCGATGTCTTCTCCGCAAGCATCGGAAGCAGCGAGTCGATCGTGTCCTTGATGTCGCCGACGAGGCCCACATCGATTCCGGTTCGCCGCCCGAGGTGCCTTGGATTGAGGTCGATTTGCACTTTCTTCACGTCACGATCGGGAAGAAATTCCGAAAATGGGAAGTCCGTGCCGAGCATCAGCAGCAGGTCGGCTTCGTGCATCGCGCGATGCGCGCCGCCAAACCCGATCAGCCCGCTCATGCCGACAGCATGCGGGTTGTCGTACTCGAGATGCTGCTTCCCGCGGAACGCGTAGCCGACCGGAGCCTTCAACTGACGGGCGAGCGCTACGACTTCATCGTGCGCTCCACGGCAGCCATCTCCACCAAGGATCGTCACGCGCTCCGCGTCGTCAATCATTTCGGCGAGGTAGCGAAGATCGGTTTCTGCCGGACGCACGACCGGCGCGGCGACCCGCACGATCGGGTCGAGCGCACCTGAAACTGCGGCGACGGCGACGTCCCCCGGCAGCGAAATCACCGTCGGTCCGCGATCCGCGAGCGCGGTACGCAGCGCCGTTTGCACGACGACACGCACTTGTCGCGGATTGACGATTCGGCCGGTGTACAGCGATGCGGACTGGAAAAACTGGTACGGGTTGAGCTCTTCGAGCGCTTCCGTGTCGATGAGGCGTGTCTCAACATCACCCGCGATCACGATGATCGGCGCCCCTTCTTTGCGCGCATCGAGCATCGCGTTGATCAAATGCGTCACGCCAGGTCCGGCCGTACCGCAGATCGCGACAGGATTGCCCGTCAGGTAGGCATCGGCGACGGCCGCAAACCCGCCGTACTCCTCATGCCGGACGTGGATGAACTCGATGGCGCCGTTGCGCCGGAGCGCATCGATCGTCGGATTGAGCGCGTCCCCCACGATCCCGTAACACCGGCGGACGCCGGCGGCCTGCAACAGTTCCCACAACGCGTCGGCAACATTCTTGCTCATGGAAAACTCCTTACCCAGACCCGCGCCCCTACGGTCGCACGTCACGTGAGGGATATCGAGTGAGAGACACTTCCCGTCTAGGGCTCAACGTCGCGCAGCCTACGAGAAAACAGATCGGAAG
>Ga0302325_10017092_pt1 | contig 15350 bp, 8 predicted proteins | sample Palsa_T0_2_FD_201948 | JGI IMG/M metagenome (GOLD analysis project Ga0302325, IMG submission 201948) | Peat permafrost microbial communities from Stordalen Mire near Abisko, Sweden - Palsa_T0_2 | ecosystem: Environmental > Terrestrial > Soil > Palsa > Peat permafrost | place: Sweden: Abisko...
CGACGTTTACGTACAACTCCTACTCCGCCAGCCCGGTCCATCGTTTCTATCAAATGGCGCAAGAACTAGACTGTAGCGCCGGCAAAGCTACGCGCCGGAATCCATCCGGTTGCGATGCCGCTTTGTTCCCGTGGGTAGAGACCACCGTGGGCACCGGCACGAATGGCAAGGCGCAAGCGGCGAATTTCAGTATCGAGTATTCGCCTTCGGCCACCACCACTGGTGAGGGTTCCAGCGCCATGGGTTTCTACAACGTCCAGCGCGGCGACGCTCCTTATTTCAAGAGCCTGGCCGATAACTACGCAATGAGTGACAATTTTCACCAGTCCGTTCTCGGCGGCACCGGCGTAAACCACATCATGCTGGGACACGGCGATGTCATCTGGTTCAGCGACGGTAAAGGCAATCCGGCGGTTCCGCCTGAGAATGCCGCGGCGGTAGCCGGCAATCCATCGGATATTGTGAGCGAAATAGAAAATCCGAACCCGGCGGCGGGCACCAATAATTGGTATACCGAAGACGGTTACGGCGATGGATCTTACAAGTCCGGCTTTTACGGCGGCGGGTCGTACACCAATTGCGCCGACAAGAAGCAGCCTGGAGTTGAAGCTATCGTGAACTATCTGAAGTCGCTCGATCCGCCTATCGATCCCCGCTGCGAAAAAGATCATTATTACCTGCTCAACAACTACAACCCGGGCTACTTCGGCAACGGCGCCAACGCCTTTACGGACACAAACCCAAACAACACCGTATTCACCATTCCGCCTTCTTCCGTTCCCAGCATCGGCGACAGGCTCATCAAATCTCGGATTTCGTGGAAGTATTACGGCGAGCAGTGGAATAACTATGTGCCTGATCCTTACGGGCTCAATTACAATGCCATCGGCGCTAACACAGACGAATATTGCAACATCTGCAATCCGTTCCAGTACGACACCTCTATCATGGCCGACGAAAAGGTTCGCAGCGCGCACATCAAGGACACAACCGATCTCTACGCCGACATCAAGACTGGAACCATGCCGGCTGTCTCATTCGTGAAGCCCAGCGGCCTGGTGGATGGCCATCCCGCTTCCTCCAAGCTCAATCTCTTCGAAGGCTTTACTAAGAAGATTGTGGATGCTGTCGAGGCTAACCCGGACCTTTGGAAGGACACTGCCATCTTCATCACGTTCGACGAAGGCGGCGGCTATTATGACTCCGGTTATGTTCAGCCGCTCGATTACTTCGGCGATGGCACACGCATTCCACTGATCGCCGTGTCGCGCTACACCAAGGCTGGGCACATTGCGCACGACTATTCCGACCATGTCTCCATTCTCAAGTTCATCGAAAGAAACTGGAGTGTGGCGCCCGTCACAAGGCGCAGCCGCGACAATTTCCCCAACCCGATCGCGCGCCGGGGAAACCCTTACGCGCCGATTAATAATCCGGCGATCAGCGACCTGTTCGAACTATTCGATTTCCGCCGCTAAGGGCTTTGATGATCAATAACTTTTCCGTATAGGATGTTTTGGGTTGGCCAGGAGTTCACTCGGAGGCGGCTCGCAGAGCCATGAGGACAGCCAAGAATGGCCGCCCTACGAGTGCCGAGACCGTAAGCATTCCTTCCGGGGACTGGAACGGTTATTTCCTTGCGCGCCGATGTCAGATGCCGGTCAATCAATGGCTGGGAGAACTTCTTCAGCCAGCGGCCAACCAGACCCGGTCGCAGTTCTCTTGTTGGATGATTCGATCTGCGCGGTTCCACTGTAAATGAATATCCGGTATGATCAGGTCCGTCCCGGCGGTGAAATCTCCATTGGAACGGTTGGTCGGACTAGGGCTGAGCGCGCGCTTCCTGTGGTCGTTGAAATTTCTTGTCACACCTTCCACTATGATTTCTTCTCCCGCCGCCTGAGATATTCGTTCACCGCGGCCCAGTGGTCGAGTCCGGATTCGTCCATGATCTTCTGGATTTCTTCGCCTTCACGCCTGACGGCTTCCATGCGCTCTGGTATTTCCCAGTTCTTAGGTCTGACGATGGAGTTCCACACTTCGAATGTGTCGGGCAGCCAGTCCATTTCGTCCGGGCCGAGTTTGATTCGTCGATCCGCGTCCTGGTCGATCTCGTAGTCCTGGTCAAGCTGCTTAAGAAGTGAAGCGGCGATCTTCAGAACCAGGCGCTCACTCGGCGTGGCCTGCGATGCGAGGAGCAGCTCAAGGTGACCGAAAATCATCTAACACGCTTGTACTCAATCACTTATGGATTTCACGACAGAAACTAGCTAAGCTAACGCCGAACGAGGTCACTTACGCTTCCGACTCCGTTTCGGATTTACTTGTTTGAGGTGTAAACTCGACGATAACCTATACGTTATCGAAGCGTCAACCTCCGGCAAGGCTCACGCCTGTCGCACGTGCCCCACAATTTCCGCCATAATACTCAGCGCTATCTGCGCCGGCGTCTGCGCCCCAATCGAGATCCCTGGCTTGGTTCGGACGTGCGCTAACTGTTCCGCCGTGAGACCTCTCAGGCCGAGACTCTGCAAAACCTCCTGCGATCGCTTTTTATTAGCCACCAATGCGATGTAGGGGATGGCAACACTGATCGCTTGCTCGATGGCTTCCTCATCAAAGCGGCCCATGCTGGCCACCACGCAGAAGCGCTGGTTTGCAATTGGCAATTGAACGAAGTCCATCACGCGTAGAATCGCCGTCGCCTCGGGCATCTCGGCGAACATGAGCAGCGGATCAACCACCGTGACGCGAAAATCTAGCAGCCGTGCAAATTTCGCAAGTGCAACCGCGACGCCTTCTCGGCCTACCAGGACAAGCTCAGGCGCCGGCGCCAGGTCGCTCGCCGCCGTCTCCATTTCTGGGAGGTCGAATGAGCCGCTCTCATAGATCCTCCTGAGAAGATACAGGTCCTGCGGCCGGTCGGCATCGAGCAAAATACCCGCGTCATCCACCTCAATCTTGCGAATATTCGCGAGATGATCGCCGAAGATGGCGCGGCAGCCCGTGTCTCCCCGAAGCGCGGCGATTTCCGGAAAAACCGAGCGGTCCAAGAGCACCGGATTGCCACGGAACCCACGGTACAACGGAATGAGGATTTGCGGTTTGTTCTCAAGGTAGTCGTCAATGAGCCGGTTGAGTGTCGCGGGGTTGACTAACGGTTGGTCGGCCAGAACGACCAGGGCTGCACCGGCTTGCGGACTGAGTTCAGCAAGCCCGCGCTGGAGCGAACTGCCCATACCGGCTTGAAACCCGTCATTCACAACCACCCTCACGTTCTCGTCAGCGGGAATGTGAGGACGGATGGCTTCGGCCGCCGAGCCTAACACCACCACGATCTCCCGAACCTGGGAGGCCCTCACACTTTCTAACGTATGTTCGAGGAGGGTCTTTGAGCCAAGCCGTAAAAGTTGCTTCTGGCTGCCCATGCGGCTCGACGAGCCGGCGGCGAGGATGATGGCGGAGACAGAAACAGCAGAAGACATGCGCTGCTATTATCCCAACTGGGAGTTCGCGGAGGAATCGGAACGGCGACTGTGTTACGCTCAACGTCCAAATGCGTCTTTCCGTTCTCTTTGTCCTCATCTCGCTGCTTGCCGCCGCCCAAACCAAACCGCCGGCTGCCCCTGCCGACTATGGCCAATGGGAAACTCTGGTTTCCAGCCCGCGCTTCGGCGGCCTTTCACCCGACGGCAAATGGCTTGCGTACGGGATCGACCGGGCTAACGGCAGCAACGAACTGCGCATTGCGAACATCGCCGCGGCCACAAATAAAGTCGTCGCTTTTGGCACGCAGGCCGTTTTCTCCGCAAACTCCCTTTGGGCCGCCTACAGCATCGGCTACTCCGAAACTCAGCAAGACAAGCTGCGCAAGGACAAGAAGCCGATCCACAACAAGCTCGGCCTGCTGAACCTCGCAACGGGCGAGCAAACGGTCGTAGAAGATATTGAGTCCTTCGCCTTTAGTCCCACTGGCACTCTCCTTGCCATGCGCCGCTATGCGCCTGACAAAAAGGACCCGCCCACGCCCGTGACTCCTCCCGATGAGGAACCTCCGCCGACCGGCGCTACGTTGATTGTCCGGCAGCTTGCTACTTTTCGCGACACCACTTTCGGCAACGTAGTTGAATTCGCCTGGCAGGATCTGCGCCTTCACGGCCACTTACTAGCCATGGCTATCAATGCGGCGGACGACAAGACCGGCAACGGCGTCCAGTTATTTGATTCCGAGACCGGGACCCTCCGCGTGCTTGACTCCGCCGCGCTCGACTACAGCGGTCTGGCCTGGCGCAAAGACAGCACCGACCTTGCTTTTCTACGCTCGAAGGGCGATGACAAACATTACGGCGCCATCACTCTGGCAATGGCATGGCGTCACCTCGGCGAAACAACCGAGGCCTCCTATCGGTACGATCCTTCCGCCGATTCGAAATTTCCAGCGGGCATGCGTACTGTCTCTTACCGCAAACCTACTTGGTCCGAGGACGGGCAGACTGTGTTTCTGGGCACTGCGAAATGGCTGGAAAAACCACCCGCCGTGAAAAAGCCTGCCCCCGATAAAGACGCCAAAGAGGCTGCGACTGACGCTGACGAACCGGCCGCGGTGGACGTTTGGCACTGGCACGATCTCGATGTCATGCCTAAACAAAAGATCAACGCCCGCAACGATTCGCAGCGCAACCTCCTCGCGGCTTGGCATCTTGAGTCGGGTTCACTCACTCAACTGGGCCGTGCCCTCACTGAGCAGGTCACTCCCATTCAGCACCAGAACCTCGCTTGGGCGGCCGACTGGAAGGCTTACGCACTCGACCGGACCATCGGGCGTCCAGCCGCCGATATTTATCTCGTCGACCTCTCAACCGGCGACCGCACTAAGGTTCACGAAAACCCGATCGCCGATCACTACGTTCAATCCAGCCCCGGCGGCCGCTACCTGCTTTACCTACAGGACGATCATTACTGGACCGTCAACACCGCCACGCGCGCGGTTGTGAACATTACCAAGAACGTGAAGACTTCCTTCATCGATCGCGAATCGGATTACACGCAAAAACAAAAGCCCGCCTTTGGCGTGGCCGGCTGGACCAAAGACGATGCCAGCGTCATCCTCCACGACAAATTCGACTTATGGCAAGTTGCACCCGATGGATCGCGTGCGGTGCGCCTCACGGATGGGACGGAAAGCGAGACGCGCCATCGTTACGTGCGCCTCGACCCGGACGAGGAGTTCATCGATACATCAAAACCACTCTACCTGAGCCTGTTTGGAATTTGGACGAAGCAATCCGGCTATGCGAGCCTTGAACCAGGCGCTTCTAAGGACCGCCATCTCATCTGCGAAGATAAGAGCGTTTCGCGGCTCGGGAAAGCCAAGGACAGCGATGTGTTCGAGTACGTCTCCGAAACGTTTGAAGAATCTCCCAACATCTTCGTCACTAGCCTTGACAGCAAGGTGGCTTGGAAAGCCGCTAAGCAAATAACGAAAACCAACGAGTTTCAAAACAAGTACGCCTGGGGCCGCTCGGAGTTGATTGAATACAAGAACAGTCAAGGTAAGCGGCTGCAAGGGGCTCTCTACTATCCAGCGGGATACGAAGCCGGTCACAAATATCCGATGGTCGTGTACCTGTATGAGAAGCTCTCGGATTCCCTGCACCACTATAGTTCGCTTTCGGAGCGCAGTTATTATAATCCCGGCGCTGTTACCAGCCATGGCTACTTCTTGCTCATGCCCGATATCGTATTTCGTCCGCGTGAGCCAGGTGTCTCGGTGGCCGACTGTGTGACGGCTGCCGTTAAGAGGGTGCTGGAAAACGGGATGGTGGATGAACGCAAGATTGGTGTTATGGGTCACTCCTGGGGAGGTTTTGATTCCACTTACCTAGCGACTCATACAAGCATCTTTGCTGCCGCCGTCGCGGGCGCTCCCATCACCGATCTCGTGAGCAACTACGGTAATCATCACTGGAGCTCCGGCATCGCTGAAACCGACCACATCGAAACCGGGCAGCAGCGCATGGAAGTGCCGCTTTGGGAGGACTTACCAGCCTACATCCGGAACTCAGCCGTGTTCAACGCCCAGAACATGACGACACCGCTTCTGATTGAGGTGGGAGATAGCGACGGCACTGTGTTCTTTCACCAGGGCATTGAACTGTACAACATCGCCCGTCGCGCGAAGAAAGAAGTGGTCCTGATTGTCTACGCCGGCGAGGATCACGGACTCAAAAAGAAGCAAGACCAGATTGATTATCAACGCCGCATCTTCGCCTGGTTTGGGCACTATTTGGAAGGCGAACCAGCACCAGTTTGGATTACCGATGGCGAGAGCTATTTGGATCGCCAGCGGGAAGTAAAAGCCCTCAAACCAGAAAGTGAGTCAGTTCGGTAGCGCAAATGCCACAATGCTGCCGCCCGATTTAGCCTCATTCTTGCCACCGCCGCAAACAATCACTACGTATTCGCGGCCATTGATCTCATAGACGGAGGGCGTCGCATTGCCCGCCGCCGGAAGCTTGGCTTCCCAGAGCAGCTGACCTGTCGCCTTGTCGTATGCGTGAAATTTGTTGTCGAAGCTGGTCGCTCCAATGAAAAGCAGGCCGCTTTGGGTGACCACCGGGCCACCATAATTGTCGGTCCCTGTATTCGTCATCCCCTTAGCCGCCAGTTCCGGATATTCGCCGAAGGGAATTGTCCAGCGAATTTCACCTTTGTTCAAATCGATGGCGTTGAGTGTTCCCCACGGCGGCTTGATGGGTGGATAGTTGTCCGGATCTCGAAACAGAATGTAACCCTCGTTCCGATATTTTTGCCAGTTCGGGTCGGCTTTGGCAGCGGCCTCATCGACAACTCCCGAGTCTTTGCCGGTTAGGAGAAAATCGACAATCTCATCCACGTTCTTTTCGAGATAATCAAAGGCCGGCATACGACCCGATCCCTCGCGCACGAATTTGATCAGATCCTCGCGCGAACGCTTCTTGCCGATATCGACGAGTGAGGGAAACGTGGGAGGCGCACCCTCCCGGTTACTCCCATGGCAGCTAGCGCAGTTATTCCGATAAAGCGACTTCGTTTCGTGATTCACCATGCGAATGATCCACGGCTGCTCATTCGAGTTAACAAACAGCAGCCCGCTTTGCGGATCAAAAGCCGCTCCACCCCATTCGCCTCCGCCGTCGGTACCGGGCATCAGCACTGTTCCTCGCAGGCTGGGAGGAGTGAAGATTCCGTTGGAATCCACTGTCTTTAATCTGGCAAGGACCGCCGCATGCGCTTCAGGCGTCCGATCCGTCACCATGTCTTCCGTGAATGTCTGCCGTGTGAATGGCGGCGGCTTCACCGGATAAGGTTGCACCTCCGAGAGCTTCTCACCCTCCAATCTCGATGCCGGAACCTTGCGGTACTCGATAGGGAAGAGCGGCTCGCCGGTTCGCCGGTCGAGCACAAAAACGTAACCTGTCTTGGTAATTTGTGCGACTGCCTCCACCTTGCGTCCATTGTGAGTGACAGTGACCAAACTGGGCGCGGCGGGAAAATCCAGATCCCACACATCGTGTCTCACCCCTTGGAAATGCCAAATGCGCTTGCCGGTCTTGGCATCCAGCGCCAGCACGCAATCTGCAAACAGGTTGTCGCCGATGCGGTTCGAACCGTAAAAATCGAAGGAACCTGAGCCGGTCGCGGCGAATACCATTCCCAGCTTCGGATCGATACTCAGTCCTGCCCACGCGTTGGCGCCGCCGGAAATCTCATAGGAGGTTTTCGACCAAGTCTCGTAGCCGAACTCGCCTGGATGCGGAATGGTGTGGAAGATCCAGCGCATCTCGCCGGTATTCACGTCGAACGCTCGAATATGGCCGGGCGTGCCCGGTAAGGTTTCCGGCACTGTGCTACCCAGGATGATCATGTCTTCGTAAATCACGCCCGGACTACTGGCGCTGACCGTCATCCTTTCCGCTGGTCTGCCCAATCCCTCGCGCAAATCGATCCGCCCATTCTTGCCGAAACTCATCATCGGCTTTCCGCTGCCGCGGTTTAGAGCCCAGAGGCAGTTCCGATAGGTGAAGAACACACGATCGCGATACACGGTAACGCCGCGATGCCGGTAACGACGTTTCGGATCGGTTGGCTCATTGGGATTGAAGCTCCAGATCTCACGCCCAGTCGTGGCGTCCAGCGCAATCACTCGCATCTTGGGTGTGGTCGCGTATAACGTGCCATCCACGACAATGGGGTTGCTTTGCATTTCAGAGCCTGGAAATGCGTCGCCCGAGTCATAGGTCCATGCCACCGCCAATTGCTTTACGTTCTCGCGGTTGATTTGCGTGAGCGGCGAATAGCGAATGTTACCGGGCCCGCCATTGACCGGCCAATCCGTGTCGACAGCCCACGCCAGAGAGGCGCACAAAACGCCCGCCAAAAGTTTTGGTGAGTTCATGGAACCCCACAGTGTAGCTTAGTACACGCGTTCAGGTTCGCTCACGTGTCCGGAACCGCTTGCTGGCGCGCGGCTCGGAATGGAGCCACGACGGCAACGGAGTGGTTGTACCGATATTCGTTAGCTTACTTATGAAACGGTCACTTAGCTTCCATGCGATACTCCAACAATGATTCTCCGCCGATCTTTGTTAGTAACCGCCCCCTGTCTGCTGCTCGGAGCCATTAAAGCGGCGCAAGCCAATCCCGATGACCAACCGCAGACCGTTTCTTTGTTGGCTCGAAAGCTTTATGCTTTGCCTGATGACGATGGCGCGATTGAAGCAGCGCGGAACAAACTTGCGGCCGATCCCAAAGACGTTTCACTTGCCTTGAAACTCTCCAAGGCGCAGGCGGCCAAACGCCAATACCGGGAGGCCATCGCCACCTGTACGGCGGCTCTCGCCGCAGCTCCAAACAATGCAGATTTGTTGGTGGAACGCGGACACCGTGAACTTGGCCTGCGCGAATTCAAAGCGGCGTTAGCGGATCTCAGCCGCGCCGGGACATTGGAGCCAAAGCAACTGGATGCGCAGTACCATCTTGGTCTCGCCTATTACTTTCTCCGCCAGTTTGGAGACGCCGCGGAAGCATTCAGCCGCGCGCTGGAGCTGGCGCAATCGGGCGATAGCGTCATCGATTGTTCGAACTGGCGATACGTCTCGCTTCGACGCAACGGCGATACGGCGAATGCGGCGCGCGTTCTCGCACGCATAACCCCTGACGTTAAGAACACCGAGCCGCATTTGTTCTTCTATTTGCAGTTACTGCACTTCTATCAAGGCAAGCTATCTGAGGCGCAAGTACTGCCGCCGAAACCGTCGGGCCCAGCGGATCTAGAGGCTGAGTTGTCTTTCAATACCATTAACTATGGCGTCGGCAACTGGCACGTTTATAACGGCGACCCGTCGCATGCCGTCGCGTTTTTCAAGAACGCCACCAGCGGTTTCGCTTGGAATAGCTGGGGTTTTATTGGATCTGAACTGGAACTGGCGAACGGCCCACGGTAACGACGCGCAATTTGTCGTACAATGCCTCAATTGGCGCTCAAACTGTTCATTGGAATCTAAATGGCCTCTGCAGTCCGCACATTACAGATCAAGCCAGTGGTTCTCATGCCCGGTTGGCACTTAGGACCGCGCATCGCCTTTCGTTTCTGCTTTCTCTACTTCGGCCTGTTTTGTCTATCCACGCAAATCCTCGGCGGCTTTCTTCCCATTCCAAAAGTTGACATACCCGATTTTTCTTTGCTGTGGCAACCCATCGTTTTCTGGACCGCCGCGCGCGTTTTTGACGCCAAGCTTCCGCTCGTCTATACCGGCAGCGGCAGCGGAGACAAGACATTTGACTGGGTATTGGTATTCTGCCTGCTCATTTTCTCCCTTGTCGCCACCGCCGTCTGGTCCTTGCTCGATCGCAAGCGCACTAACTACGCCATACTGCACAAATGGTTTCGTGTTTTCATCCGCTTTTCCCTGGCCGGCCAAATGCTTTCCTATGGCATGGCGAAAGTTATTCCGTTGCAAATGCCTTTCCCGTATCTTACGCAACTGCTTGAACCGTTCGGGAATTTTTCTCCCATGGGCGTACTGTGGTCCTCCATCGGTTCCTCACGCGGTTATGAAGTTTTTGCGGGGTGTGCGGAAACCCTGGCCGGCGGCCTGCTTGTTTTCGCCCGGACCACTCCACTGGGCGCGCTACTCGGCCTGTTTGAAATGACCAATGTGTTCATGCTCAACATGACTTATGACGTTCCGGTAAAGCTTTTCTCGTTCCATTTAATCCTGCTAAACCTGTTCCTGCTTGCGCCCGAGTTGCGCCGTTTTATTAACTTTTTCATCCGAAATTCCGTCGCGTCACCATCGCCTGAGGATCCCCTCTTCGACGATGCTCGTCGCAACCGCATTGCATTCTGGTCGCAGGTCGGGTTGGGCGTCTGGCTCTTGACTATGAACCTCTATGGCAGTGGCCAGATGTGGTTTGAATATGGTGGAGGGCGCGAGAAATCCCCTCTCTACGGCATTTGGAATGTGATGGGGATGTCCATTGACGGGCGTCTCCGCCCGCTTCTGCTTACCGATAACGATTTATGGCGCAATGCCGTTTTCGACTTTCCGGAAAGGATGACAGTGCAGCGCATGAACGGCGAGTTCAGCGGTTACAAAGTCTCGCTCAAAATGGATGCCAAGACTCTCGAACTCACCCGCAACAATGGCAAAAATGCGAAATCCAATCTCACATTTCAGCAGCCGGCGCCCGGCCAACTGGTCCTCGGTGGAATGCTAGACGGCCACAAGGTTCAAATGCAACTCGAAGTGATGGATCGCAACCAATTCCGTCTTGTCAATCGCGGTTTCCATTGGGTGCAGGAATATCCTTTCAACCGCTAGGGCGTCAATACCCTGATATCTCCCAAGTTGCGGTAATCTTCCGCATAATCCAAGCCGTACCCCACCACAAACTCATCGGGAATCTGAAAACCGATATACTTTACATCCACCGGCACCAGCCGCCGCTCCGGCTTATCGAGCAGCGTCGCGATGGCGAGCGACTTCGGATGCCGCTGTTCCAGCAACCGTTTCAAATAGCCAAGCGTCACGCCGCTGTCGATGATGTCTTCCACAATCAAAACTTGCTGGCCTTCGATGTTGACGTCCAAGTCGCGCGTCACCTTCACTTGGCCCGAACTCGTCTTCTGATTGCCATAACTGGAAATCGCCATAAACTCAATGCGCACCGAAGAGCGTTTCAGCGCGCGCACCAAATCGGCCACAAAAATGAATGCTCCTTTCAGGATAGAAACGATGTAGATGGGCCCTTCCGGATAATCGCGCTCAATCTGCGCCGCCATCTCGTGCACGCGCTCTTGAATTTGCTCGGCGGAAATAAGAATTCGCTCGGCTGCAGCAGGCATGCCCACAATCTTAGCGTTGAATTCCGCAACACACTTGGCTTGTGGCGCATCAAGCATTAGAAAGATGGCCAAGAAGAAACCCTCCAAACCACCCAAGAAAACCAAGAAGAAGCCGCCGAAGCCGAGCGGACAACCCATTTTTGCGCAGCCGCAACCTTCGCCCGATCCCACCGGCTTCAAAGACCCCGTTACCGACCAGAGCGAGCAGGAACTCACCACCCTCGGCATCGTGCCCGAGCCGGTAGGGAATGCTGTCGAACCGATACTGACGTTGGCGCAAGTGTACGGGAGCGCGGGCGCGGCCAAAACGCAGGCGATTCAACAAGCCGGACAGATTGTTTTCCATTCCGTCGGGGACACCGGCAGCGTAGAGGGCCCCACCACTCAATCGTTGGTCGCCGATAAAATGGTGAGCGATTTCAGCGAGGCCAACCCCGCCGACGTTCCTTCGTTCCTTTTTCATCTCGGCGATGTGGTGTACTATTTCGGCGAAGCGACTTATTATTACGATCAGTTTTTCGAGCCGTATCGAGACTACCCGGCGCCGATTATCGCTATTCCAGGCAATCACGATGGCGTGGTTTACGCAAGCGATCCCGCGCCAACACTAGCCGCTTTCTTGCGCAACTTTTGTGCCACAAGCGCCGCGCAATCGCCTGATTCCGGCGGCTTGTTGCGCACCACGATGATTCAGCCCGGCGTCTATTTCACTTTGGAAGCGCCGTTCGTCCGCATCTTCGGCTTGTATAGCAACGTGCTCGAAGATCCGGGCGTCATCTCCGGCGAGAACGGAAATAATACGATACTGAACGACCGGCAAGTTACTTTTCTTACCACGGCTCTCGAGCGGGCGAAAAGCGACAACTTCACGGGCGCACTCATTGTCGCCGTTCACCATCCACCGTTTACGGGAGACTCGACGCACGGGGGCAGTCCCCTGATGTCCCAGGATATCGACAGTGCCTGCCAATCGGCGGGGGTTTGGCCCCACGCCGTTTTTTCGGGCCACGCTCACAACTATCAGCGATTCACCCGCCTCGTTAACAACTACCAGATTCCCTACATCGTTGCCGGCTGTGGCGGCCACTCACCACTTTCAACAATGCGGACCAACTACCGCACGCCTTATCAAATCGATAGCACGCTCACCCTGGAAAGTTACGACGACACTCATTATGGCTATCTGCGTGTTGTGGTGAACGCTACCACCATGAACGTTGAATTTCATCCACAAAACGACGGCAGCACCGTTAAGACGCCGGATGATGTTGTGACCATCGACCTGGCGACGCGCACGGTAAGCTGATTTAGTTAAGCTAGCGCGCGTCCTCGAGTTGCGGAACAAGCGGTATGCGGCTTCGCAGACGATTCATCTCGTTGGTCAATTCCTCAATTCGGAATGGCTTGCTCACGTAACCATCCATCCCCGCTGCCAGGCAGCGTTCCCGGTCACCGATCATGGCGTGCGCCGTTAGGGCGATGATAGGAATGTGTTCACCCTCTCGCTCTTTCTTGCGAATGGCCGCAGTCGCCGCGAATCCATCCATCTCAGGCATTTGGATGTCCATCAAAATCAAATCGAACGTCTGGTGTTCAAAAGCTTGCAGAGCTTCACGTCCGTTGGCGGCCACGGTGACCGAATGGTCCTGTTTTTCAAGCATCCGGCGTGCTACTTGCTGATTTACTGGATTATCCTCCGCCAAAAGAATTCGCAAGCCGAACTGCTTCGTCGGAAGAGTGTGGCGGGTGATCAGCTGCGCGGAAGCGGCGCGGTCGGAATTCGCGTCAAGCGCCAATCTCATGGCGTCTCTCAACTGGAATGACGAAACGGGTTTAGTGAGGTAAGCGGCGACGCCCAACGCCCGGCAGCGTGCCGCATCGCCTCGTTGTCCAGCGGAAGTAAGCATCAAAATGGCGGTTTCGGCAATCGCTTCCACCTGCCGGACCTCTTCCACCAAAGTGAATCCGTCCACATTGGGCATGTGGCAGTCGAGCAGCACGAGTTTGAAAGCATCGGCCCGCTCTGCCGCCGCCTGCAGTTCGAGCATAGCCGTTGCCGCGCTCGACGCTGTGGTCGCTCTCATCCCCTCCGCTTCCGCGATTTGCTTCAGAATCCGGCGGTTCGTTGCGTTGTCGTCTACGATCAGAACCGGCACCTCGGCCAGCGAAACGCTTCGGAGCGCTTTTGCGTCGTCTTGAGTTCTCTTGGCAATAGCAGCCTTCAACGTGAAATGGAAGCAACTGCCCTCACCGGGCTTGCTTTCCACCCAGATCCGTCCACCCATCATTTCCACAATTCTGGTGGAAATGGTCAGTCCTAACCCTGTTCCGCCGAACTTTCGAGTGGTGTCCGAATTAGCCTGGGAAAACGCTTCGAAGATGGCCTTCTGTTTTTCGAGCGGAATGCCAAGGCCTGTGTCACGGACCGAAAAATGCAGCCGCGCACGGTCGTTTTCCATGCCCTCCAGTTCGACCTTCACCTCCACTTCTCCCTCATTTGTGAACTTGATGGCGTTCCCCACCAGGTTGATGATGATCTGGCTCAGCCTGGTCGGGTCCGAAACGATCTCGTCCGGCACTCCTGGCTGAACTTCATACAATAACTCCAATCCTTTTTCAACCGCGCGAAACGCCAACGGTCTCATCAGTCTTGCGATGCTCTCGCGCAGGCGAAATGGGATGAGGTCCAGCTCGAGTTTGCCTGCCTCGATTTTTGAGAAATCGAGGATATCGTTGATGACGGTTAGGAGCGTGCCAGCCGATGATTTAGCGGTCTCAATGAGTTCGCGCTGTTCGGCGGTCAAATCGGTATCGAGAGCCAAATCCGTCATGCCCAGCACGCCGTTCATCGGCGTGCGAATCTCATGGCTCATGTTGGCCAGAAACTCGCTCTTGGAACGGTTGGCCGATTCCGCTTGATCTCTAAGCGACGCCGCCAGCTTCAGTTGCGCCTGAATGGTCGCCGTTTGTCGGTGCACGCGGCGTCGCAGAGCGACAATCCAGGAAAAGGCGCCCAAGACAATCAAGCCGCTGAGGCCAAAAGCATAGAGCGCGTGTTCGGGCGTCCACCACGACGCTCTTTGCAGCACAGTCACGTCGGCCGGCGAGCGCAGTAGGATCTGAAAAGACTTCGGCATCCGAAAATGCCGCGTGGCCTGGGTCTCCGGAATGGTACAGACGCCGGTGAGTTGCAAGCGGCTGCCGGGGCGTAGTCCTTCCAATGCCTCGTCCGCCGCCTCGGCCGGCAGGATTGCCGAAAAGACGGAGCCCCCGGCATTGAGCAAGAAAGTGTATTGATCCCCCGTTCTGTTCTGCTCGATCAGGCGTCCGTCTATGCGCACCAAATCGCTCTCGTGATCGCCCGCCAGCGCGTCCTTAGCCCTAATCAGCAAGGGAGGCGGAAGCGGCGCCTTTCCAAGCCGCCGGAAAATGGCGTCTTGAATGGTTTGTGCATTGTCTCCCAATACCGGAAACCCGACGGCATCTACGATGTCGCCCGTCTGGAGCGAAGTCAATTTACTGCTCAGGACGCTCGCGCCCTGGACGCCGTCCGTAATGAAGACCGATTGCCCCCAGCGAGCTTCCACCATTCCGTGGATTCGCACGCGATGGTCCAGGCTGCCCCCGGGGACGTATCCAAAAATATCTCTGACCTTGGTGATGGGCAACAAGAACGGATCTGCGGGCGCGGCCTCGAGCACGTCGATATAGTCCAAGCCCGGACTATAGACATTCATATCAATCAGTTGCCTGCGCTGATTGAAAACCGGACCTACCGCGCCGCTCACCCGCACCTTCGCATCAATCAGCCGGCTGTATTTTTGCTCGCTTTCCGCAACAGTTCTAACTTCGACTTGCAGGCGCCCGGAACCAACGATAAGACACAACATGGCGTCCCTGATTTCTGCCGAGCGCACCGTACCCTCGAACGAAATCCATTGTCCATCCTCCGACCCGGTTG
>Ga0302325_10017094_pt1 | contig 15349 bp, 13 predicted proteins | sample Palsa_T0_2_FD_201948 | JGI IMG/M metagenome (GOLD analysis project Ga0302325, IMG submission 201948) | Peat permafrost microbial communities from Stordalen Mire near Abisko, Sweden - Palsa_T0_2 | ecosystem: Environmental > Terrestrial > Soil > Palsa > Peat permafrost | place: Sweden: Abisko...
ATCCGCTGTCCCCGCAATGCCACGGTCACGGCGCTCTGCGATTTGGACTTACTAGTGATAGGGCGACGCGAGCTGAACGCGATCCTCGAAATTCCAGAATTCCGGGATGCGCTGTTGAAATGGATGGCGACCCGGATGCAAACCATCGACTCGCAGCTCGCGGCGACGCTCGATGATCAGGGAATCTCATTTCCGACCAATTCTTATTCGCCGGATAGAAGCAGGGTTGCGTCTGCCCCGCGCCAGCCAGACTCCCTGATTTGTAATCACCCGAGTGGGTGACTTTGCGGGCCGTGCCGAATGGACGCGTGGGCGCTCACATCCGGCGGTCTGAGGCCAGTTGCTCATCGTGTGATCCGCGGTCGTCTGGTTGCCGCAGTCCGCCCAGTCAGCTAGGACGATCCCGGATCGCCGAATGGACTCTTCGAAGCAGGGATGTAGGAGACACGGATGAATAACTGTGTTTCCTATAGACGCCCGAGTTCGGCTGCGTGAACGTGTGTCGTCGCGCGTCGGTGGTTGTTTTTTTCACGTTGACGTCGCGGCAACCTCACCAAAGCGTCACTCGAAACTCACCAATGATTTGCCTGAACGACGGCTGCATGTAACTCGGCGTTCGCGCGTCGACTGTTACCGTGCGAAGCACCGCACATGACCTGTGCAGCGAGTGCGGGATACGGCATCACCGACCTCATGGACGACGTCACTTACCTGTGCGGACTGCATCCGGACCTGAAGGCTCTTGCGCGTTGCTCGACAGCAATAGGTCGGCCCCAACCCAATCACTCGGATCCCTCAATGAAAGGACGACAACACAATGAGATCACGACTGCGCACCACCCTGACCGGTGTCGCGGCACTCACCATTGGCGCCACCCTGTGTGGTGCCGTGCCGAGTGCGGGAACCGCCGGCGCCTCGGTCAACCCGTCGACGGCCACCTCAGTGGCAGCATTCGGCGGCATGAGCGCGCTCATTCAGGCGGCCAAAAAGGAGGGCACCCTCAACGTGATCACCCTCCCGGCTGACTGGGCCAACTACGGCACCATAATCAAGGACTTTTCCAAGAAGTACGGCATCAAGATCAACTCCGAGAACCCCGACGGCACCAGCGCCGATGAGATCGAGGCAGTCCAGTCGGAGAAGGGACAGTCACGTGCCCCCGATGTCCTCGACATCGGCCCTTCCTTTGCGCTGTCGGCCGCCGGCGAGGGTCTGCTTGCGCCATACAAGGTGCAGACCTGGAGCGAGATTCCCTCAAATGCCAAGGCTGCCAACGGTGACTGGTTCTCCGACTACGGCGGATACGTATCAATCGGATACGACTCAAAAGTAGTCAAGACGCCGCCGACGTCCTTTGCCGACCTGCTCAAGCCGATCTACAAGAACCAGGTCGCGCTAAACGGCAACCCGACACAGGCGGGCGCCGCTTTCGCCGCCGTCTACGCGGCAGCCCTCGCTAAGGGAGGCTCCTTCAACGACATCATGCCCGGAGTTCAGTACTTCCAGAAGTTGGCTTCCGAGGGCAACTTTGTGCCGGTGACCGGCGGTCCCTCTACAGTCAAGAGCGGCCAGACGCCGATCCTCATCTGGTGGGACTATCTCGAGGAATCTGAGGTCGCCTCGAGCATTCCGGGATGGAAGGTCGTGATCCCGACTGATGGCCACTACGCCTCGTATTACGACCAGGCCATCAGTGCTACGGCCCCCCACCCCGCCGCGGCTCGCCTGTGGGAGGAGTACCTCTACTCGGTGACCGGTCAGAACCTCTGGCTGCAGGGCTCGGCCCGGCCTATTGAGCTCGCAAGCATGGTGAAGGACGGCACCGTGGACACCAAGGCCTACGACGCCCTGCCGGTGGCGCCGAAGGGCGCAATCTCGTTCCCGACCCAGGCGCAGCTGACCCAGGCCGAGAACGTGGTGACGCAGAACTGGTCTTCGGTCACGAGCGGGTGAGCACAGCTTCACCAGAACTGTCCGCCCAGCCCCCGCCGCGCCGGCGCGTCCGCTCCGCTCTCGCCGGCGCGGTGGGGCTAATCCCCTTTACCATTTACATGGCGCTGTTCTTGGTCGTGCCCGCAGTTGCGGTCGTGCTCGGAGCGTTTCGCAGCCCCTCGGGTGGTTGGACATGGAACAACATCTCGGTCGCCACACATGGCGTCTATGCACACGGATTTGTGATGAGTATTGAGCTGTCCCTCCTGACCTCAATCGTCCCCGGGGTGCTCGGGGTGATCGTTGCGTACGCCGTGTTCACTTCGCGTCGAGGGCCGCTGCGGCGGGTGGTCTCCACCGCCTCGGGCGTCTTTGCCCAATTCGGTGGTGTCCCGCTGGCCTTCCTCTTCATCGCCACCTTGGGCACCACGGGTCTGGTGACCCGCTGGATGTCGACACTCGGATTCGACCCATGGGATCACGGCTTCTCCCTGTACACGTTCTTCGGTGTGGCGATCGTCTACACCTACTTTCAGCTGCCCCTCATGGTCCTCGTCATCACCCCTGCCCTGGAAGGGCTGCGCCCGATGTGGCGAGAGGCGGCGTCGGGGCTCGGGGCCAACAGCTGGCACTACTGGCGCTACATCGGCGGGCCGGTCATCTTCCCCTCAATCCTCGGTGGCATCCTCCTCTTGTTCGGTAGTGCGCTCTCCGCCTACGCCACCGCAGAGGCGCTCACCAGCGGCAGTATCCCGCTGACCTCCATCCAGATCGGTTCGTTCCTCAACGGCAACGTGATCGCCGGAGAGCAGAACGTCGGTAAGGCGCTCGGGCTCGGCCTGATCGTGGTCGCCGGCATCGTGATGTTCTTCTACTCGCAGGTGCAGAAACGGGCGTCGCGTTGGTTGCGTTAGGCGAGGTCGACGCCCTCTTCGACGTTGAGGAGTTCATTGAGCAGCCCCAGCGCCGGTTCTCGGGGGCCGGCTTGCGTTCCGTAGCCTGGTGGAGGGGCATCGTTCTGTTCTGCGCGGGCGCCTTCTTCCTCGTCCCCATTTACGCCGCCCTGCGGTTCTCGCTCGAGAAACCCAGCGGCACCGGGTTCACTCTCTCCGCCTACACCGCCATCCCAAGCCAAGCGGGGTTCACGGCCGCGCTCTGGCTGTCGCTGCAACTGGCAGCCGCCACAACGGTCATCATGCTCGTGCTGATGGTCCCGACGTCGGTGTACGTGCATCTACGGCTTCCAGAGCTGCGCCGGTTCTTCGACTCGATCACCATCGTGCCTATCGTCATCCCCCCGATCGTCCTCATCATCGGCGTCCTGCAGGTGGCTCCGACCTTTCTGAAAAGCACGCCCTACCTGCTGGCGCTCGAGTACGGCATTTTGGCCATGCCCTTCGTCTATCGATCACTCGACGCCGGCCTGCGGGCCATCGACCTCAAGACTCTGGTCGAGGCTTCCCGCTCGCTCGGCGGCCGCTGGGGCTCGACCTTGTGGCGCGTCGTCGTGCCCAACTTGCGATCCGGCCTGCTCTCGGCCGTGGTACTTACGGTGGCTCTGGTGCTCGGGGAATTCACGATGGCCAGCCTGGACCTCTTCCAGACCCTCCCCGTCTGGATCTACAACTTCGCCCAGGACGACGGCAGCGTCTCCACTGCCGTGTCCTTGTTGGCACTGGTCCTGACCTGGGTCGTGCTCATGGCGATCTCCGCAATCGACCTACGGCGGATCCAGCGCACCGCCAAAACGCGAAAGGACGCAAGGTCATGACCACCACCCAACGCCGGGCCGACAACGCGGTCCAGCCGCGAGGGGCCACCGTGGAGTTGCGCCGACTACGCCGATGCTTCGGCGCCACCGCGGCACTCGATGCGTTCAGCCTCACCCTCGCCCCCGGTGAACTCGTCGCGCTGCTCGGGCCCTCGGGATGCGGCAAGACGACCGCGCTGCGGGTGTTGGCCGGGTTCGAGACGGTGGACGAAGGGCGCGTCCTGCTCGACGGCCACGACCAGGCGCGCATTCCGCCCCAAAAACGCGACATGGGGATGGTGTTCCAGAGCTACAGCCTCTTCCCCAACATGACGGCGCAGGACAATGTCGCCTTCGGACTGAGGATGCGCAAGGTAGGGGGCCCGCAGCGCAAGCAGCGAGCGCTCCAGGTCCTCGAGATGGTGGGTCTCGAATCCGAAGCACAGAAATACCCTCATCAGATGTCCGGCGGCCAGCAGCAACGTGTCGCCTTGGCCCGCGCCCTGGCCATTGAACCCCGCGTGCTGCTACTCGATGAGCCCCTCTCCGCGCTCGACGCCAAGGTCCGGGTCCAGTTGCGCGAGCAGATCCGGGTACTGCAGACCCGGCTCAAGATCACCACCCTGTTCGTCACGCACGACCAGGAGGAGGCGCTCTCCATGGCCGATCGGGTCTGCGTCATGCGGGCCGGTCGTATTGAGCAGGTGGACACGCCGTCGGCCCTCTACGCGACACCCGCCACGCCATTCGTGGCCGAATTCGTCGGTACCATGAATCGGATCCCCGGGGTGGTCGAGGACGGACGCGTCCGGCTCCTGAACACCACGGTGGACATCCGCACCGCGGCCGGCACGCCCCAGGGCGATCACGCCACGGGAACGGCGGTCGACGTCCTCGTGCGCCCCGAAGGTCTGGCCGTGACCGCGTCGCCCAGCGGGAGGGGCGTCGTTATGACCACCACCTTCCTCGGTTCGGTGACCCGCCTGGGTGTGCTCCTCAACGACGACGTCGTGGTCTACGTGGACCAGCCCAACTCGGCCACACAGATTCCGGTGGGCGTGCCGGCCGAGGTAACCCTGCGGGAGCACGACGTCATGGTGGCCGACCGCACCAGCGGTGGTGGTGCCTCCGCCGAGGGTGTCGTCCCCGTCATGGCGGACACCATCTCGTGATCGGCATCGAGGCGGCTTCAGCGCCACCGGGTACGACCTTGCCGAAGCGGTCGACCCAGGCATGTTGGTGACTACCATCCTCTAGCTTCCGGTCCTCGTCGTGCCGTCGGTGACCCCGGTTCACCATTCGGTGGCGGAGTCACCGAATGGTGATCGATCTGATCATGTGGGGCCCTGTTCGCTCTTGGACTTGTCTCCGGCCTTGTGAACTTCGCCGAACTTCGAGCAACCCGAGCGCCCCAACCCTGACCTTTTAGCGGCCTCTGCTGCATCTCTGCTGACTTCCCCCACGGGCCCAGAAAAGGCCCGGGATAGAGAGTCCCTCTTCGAGAGCCTTCCTACGAGAGCCTCCGCGAAGAAATCATTCCATCTTCACGTTGAGGTCTGAGGTGGGCGCTGAGGGACTCGAACCCCCGACCTGCTGGTTGTAAGCCAGCTGCTCTAACCAACTGAGCTAAGCGCCCTGAAAAGCGCGACTCTACCTGCTCTTTTCGTCATACTGGTTTCGAAGTCGGCTCCGCACAACGCTGGCTCAGCAGCCGGTTTCCGATGGTTCTTGGAATCGCCAGCGTGTTTCAATGGTCGGAGCCGAAGACGCGTCGGGATTGGGACACAGCGCTCTGTGGACCCAACAGATTCAAGTTGGGCGACAACGCCGAATCCCCATTTTGAATCCGAGGTCATCAAATACAGGTCCTGGGCAGATCTCGATAGCACGGGCTACTTCGGAGGAAGTTCGACGACCACTCACACCTGGTCGTGGTCCGCGAGGCTCTTTCGGATGATCTCACGAAGAGATTCGTCGCTACCCATTTCCCGTACTGGCTGGCAACAGACCAAGTGCGATCCCTAGGACCGGCGACAGATAGTCCGAATACGACGATGTCAGGTGAAAGGGATCTTGATAGACATCAAAGTTGCCTATCACCGAAGGGCATTCTGATTTTGTGCAGATCCATGGAGTGACGTTGACGAATTTGGCGTGCACTTGGCTTGCGGCCTTCTCCTCTGCCGAAATGGCAGCCGGAACTACGGCCTGTGACTCAGCCACGTCGCACTGGCTGGTATTGGATTCGTGCGCTGCCAAGCAGTCGGGGCCTCCAGTGAAATTGTAGGGATCCTGTCCCAAGAGGATGAGTTGCCTTCCTGGCGTCTGTATTTGATGGAAGAGTTCCACCAGACCTTTGGCGTAAATGGGCTGTTGCGAGGAAACTTCACTCCCCGAGTAAGCCACGACTATCACCGTTTGTGGATGGAAGTTATTGATCCATTTGATCGCCGCCGCCGTCCACTGATCGCACACCTGGCCCGAAGGCTCCGAGCCCCCAGGAGCGCCGTTCGGCGGAAGCGAACTCGCAGTCAGAGTCACAAGGCAACTGGAGTGATACAGCAGACCAAACGAGGCACCTATGCGCTGAGCGATGGATGCCACCGAAGTCGACCACTGCCAGGCATGTGAGTCACCGAGTAAGACAATTCTCGACGTTGCCGTTGCCGAACCGTAGACGCATGGCTCATAACTTGGATCTAAGCCCGGGATTTGCAACGACCCGCAGACTCCGCCTGGTGGGACACGAAGATCACTCGCAGCGTTGGCGAGCGAAGGCGTCAGATTGACGGGCAACGTCTTCGAATGGGCGCCTGCCGCTACGGCTGCGATCACGGCAGAGCAGGACGTTGAGGGACATCCGCTATCGGCTTCCGGTGCCGCCAGAGAGGCAGCGCTGCCCGGATTAGAAACTGAGGACATTGCCAACGACGACGCCGATGACGAACTGCCCGCTGTCAGCACGATCATGACCACCGAACTGACCGCAACGACGATGTTGCGGCGGTACCCGATTCTCTGCATCATCTCTGGTCCCTCCAACGTTGTTCCGGGTTCACGGATGGCTGGCGATCTCGAAGGTGGCGACCGCGAGCGACACGGCGATGAGGAGCGCTCCCAAAGAGACGCTTCTTCCGCCGGAGCGGACCAAGAAGTTCCAGTGCCTAATGGGATTCTCCACGAGGAAGTAGGAGCCGACCGACAGTGCGAGGGCGAACAAGACCCAGAGGAGGTTGTCCTCGACCGAGAGGGGATGACCCACATGCTGGGCAGCGATGATCAAGATGGGCCAGTGCCACAGGTAGAGGGAGTACGAGAGTTTCCCCATCCACTGGAAAGGAGGAAGGCGCAATATCGCCTCGGACCCCATCGTGGGACGGGCCATCCCCCCGGCCACGATGAGTGCGGTGGAGACGACGGGTAGCGCCACCGCGACACCTGGATAGGGCGTCGCAGAGTTGTACGTGAAGGCCGCAACGAGAATGCCGCCCAGTCCAGCCCAGGTCATGACAGCGGCGGGGCCTCGTGGAATCCTTGCCAACTGCAGACTGGCGACAGCGATCAGTGCCCCGAGTGCAAGCTCCCAGGCGCGGGTGAACGGTGAAAAGAACGCGGCAACGCTGTTGGCCGACGTCTGGTGGATTGACCAGGCGAAGGACGCCACGATGCTACAGACCAACAAGATTGTGAGCTTGGGACGAATGGCGACCCGCCTCCAGGTCACGGCCGCCAGGATGAAGAGGGTCGGATACAAAACGTAGAACTGCTCTTCGACTGAGAGCGACCAAAAGTTCTGTAATGCCGAAGGTGGGGCCTGCGACGCCAGGTAGTTCGTCTGAGTCGAGATGAAGTGAAAGTTCGCATAGAAGAGGGACGCCGTCCTCCCAACCCGCGCTGTATCGTCGCCGACGAGGAAACCCAACCAGTGATAGGAGGCCAATACGGTCACGATGATGACCAACGTCGCCGCAGGAAGGATTCGGCGGCTTCGGCGACCGTAGAATGCTAACAAGCGAGTCTTTCCCGAGGAAGCGTGCTCTCTCAGGAGAAGACCAGTGATCACGAAGCCAGACAGGACGAAGAACACGTCCACCCCGACGAATCCGCCAGTGATGTGGGGTACACCCGCGTGAAAGAGAACGACCAGCACGATGGCAACGGCCCGCAAACCTTCTACGTCGGGTCGGAACTTCCGATCGCCAGGTGCAGTTCCCGCCTCATCGCCTGACCCGAGGAAACGAGTTTTACCTTCATCGGGTTGCGTTTGGGCTAACACAACAAGCTCTGTAAGTCAGTCATCATCGCCATTCGATCCCTCGGAGTGTTTCCGCCTAGGTCCCGGGCACCATCGCCTGTCCAGGGATGCTTACAAAGCACTCCACGCCCGAGATAGAGCCGAGCGGACTAAATGACACCACGCACTAACAACAATCTGACGGTCAGCCACACCGATACCGTCCGTGCTCTGTGCATGTTCCTCGCAATCAACGGGATAACGACAGGCATACGTAGGTCTCACGAGGGAGCACGTGGAGACCTATATGGCATCTCAGGTCGCCTCTAATCGACCTAAGACAGCTCAGATTCGAGTGAAGCTGGTGATACAGCTCGCAGCTCCAACACTCGCAACCACGCTGACTGTGTACTCGACACTGGCGCCTGAGATATTGAAACTAATCGTCGCATTGCCGCTGCCGTCAGTTCCCCCAGAGCCCGTGCTGGTGGTCGTCTCGTAATGCTTCGTCTAGGTCACAGAGGCATTTGGCTGATTAGAAGTGATCGCTGCGGTCTCCTCGGAGCACTGCGGGGACGAGGGTCCCGAATCAGCGAGGCTTGCCTGACGAGCAGGCAGCTCACGCTGGTGGCATCAGCGTGAGCTGGATCAGCGGAGAGCGGTGAGCGAATCTCAGTGACGCCACGCTCGCCGAGATAGCGACGCCACCGAGGGAAGTCCGGCCGCAGGGCCTCCACCGATGGTGCCATGAGCCCAGAGAGATACAGCCAGTGCTCGATGTCCTCGTCGCTCATTTCGGCGGACTGGACCGGAGTCCTTGCCGTCGACCTCGACCACGATGGTCCGACCACGAGACTGTCCTATGCGGCCATCGTCGCCTTCGCTTGCCCTGAGCCGATAGGCACTGCGGAACCGGTGAAGGCACCGGGCCACCGTCTTGTTCGTCTCACGGACAATCCCAACGGGTCCGGGCGGTAAGTCGAGGTCGCGCCATCTTCGCTTCTGTGGCATCGCATCTTCTTACGCGATGCCTCCGCGGAAGGGGGTGCTCATTTACGCACTACCACTTCCCCCTGATTCAGTCACAAGCAACAGATCTACCGATTTGGGTCGCGAGGAGGAGATCCTGGTCGCCAAGGTTTGGTGTGTCGCCCCAGAGGACAGGCCGGCCGCACCATCCGCCGTAGTACACCTCGTCAGCGAGCGACAACCCGTGTCGCTCGAACAGCTCCCTGATGTAACCCTCTTCATAGCCAATCGAAAGCTCCGGAACTTTGCCGTTGACTGTCCAATACACTCCGCGGTCCTGTGTGAATCGAATGAAGCTTTTCCCAGCGTCCATCATCTCAATGGACTCGGCGTTCAGGAGGTAGAACTGTGCCCAGCAGTGCCCCCCTGGGCGCAACACGCGCGAGATCTCGGCGACGTATCTCTGCGTATCCTCAGGAAGCATGTGCGTGAAGACGGAGATGAGCACGACGAGATCGAAGGTATCGTCCGGGTACGGAAACGCGTAGTCCGATGCCGGTACATGCCCGCCAGGGTTGTACTCCTTGTTGAAAACGTCGGCTAGCTTGAAGTGAAAGTTTGGGTATCTCGCAGCGATATGCTCGTTACACCAATTGATGGCTGAAGGGACGATGTCCAAACCGTCGTACGAGCCGCCCTCCAGATAGCCTGTTAGCGGAATGGCGAGTCGTCCGATCCCGCAGCCAAGGTCCAGCACCCGCGAGTCGCGCCTGAGGACGCCCATTCGGATCAGACGGTCGGCTGATTCCTCAGCGCCTTCCTTGAAATCAACGGTCCCGGAGAAAATTTTGGACTTTGGCGGAATCAGGTCATCAGACTGACTGGGAGCTGATTCGACCAGATCGAGCACAGCAAAGTACAACTTGCGCAGGTTCCAGCGGACGCTCCTGGGGAGGTTTGGCATGAGCACCGTGTTGAACCACTCTTGCCGGAACAGTAGATGCCTAAACCTAGCCAGCGCTGAAGCGAGTCTCCCCTGTGCTGACGATGTGTCACTGCCTGCGGCTGCATCGCGCATCTCGCTTTGCTCGACGGGAGCGTCGCTTTGGGGTGGACTTGGACCGTCGTACGACTCAGTGCAGTTATTCCGAACTAGTCGAGTCGCTACGCCACTCACATTGAAATATCGCTCCTGGTTTAGTCCAGAAGGATCAGCGCGCCATCCGGGATCTCTAGCCATAAATCAGGATGCTGACATTGAGATCCATGCGGAAATAGAGCCGACAGGACCGAACCGTCACAACGTTCCAACAACAGTCGGCACTCGGGCCGTCACGGCATGTCGCCCATTCCGATGCAGCATCGCTCTGATTCCGGCAGTTGCTGGTCCTTGCTCAAGAATCTCTTTTAGAGCAGATAGTTTTGCCGCTTACGCTGCGCCACGAACAGGAAATGCCTGGTCAGGCATAACGTTCAGCCCGTCTTGGTTGCAAGCCAGCTGCTCTAACCAACTGACCTAAGCGCTCTGAAATAGCGACTCTGCCTGATCTTTTTACGACGCCCCTGCGACGGCCTCGCGCGGACGGTGCCACTGCAGCGTCGGGATCGGTGGGTCGGCCGGCCAGCCGATGACGGTCTCCCTGAACATCTCGTGCTCCGCCACCGGGCCGTGGACCGCAGCGAAGGACGTCTACACGATCCCCCAGACCACCCAGTACCCCGACGAGTTCGCCTACATCGCGACCTTCCACCCCGAGCTCTCGAGCACCGGGCTGGTCACGTCCTACAACGTCGACACACTCGAGGGACTCTCCGCTCTGGAGCGCGACGACCACCAATACCAGCCCCACTTCATCGTCATCGGCGGCTGACGGCAGGCAGGAATCACGCCAAACGGCGCCGATCCGCGGAAGAACGCGTCAGCGTCCGGGCAGCTGCTGGGCGAACGTGGTGCTCCACGGCCGGACCAAGGCCCGCAGTTCCTCACAGCGCGCCGCACCCAGCAGGGCATAGGGCGCGGCCGCCAGCGCGTCGGTCCCGTCCTCCACTGCCCGGCGATGCGCCGCCCCCGCGTCGGTGAAGCGCAGTTCGTCGCCCTGCTCGAGCCAGCCCCGAGCCCGCAAGGCGTCGACGGCGCCGTCCCAGGCGTCTTCCGGCCAGGCCCGCGTCGAGCGCAGGATCCGCGCCGGCACGTCACCAGCCGCGGCGTGGGTGACCAGCGCCTCGAGGCCTGACAATCCCCGGACGACGAGCTGGGCGATATGACCGTCCCCGCGGTACTCGCGCAGGATCGACTGGGCGTGCCAGAGCTCCAGGTGCGGGACGCTGGGCCAAGTGACGTCGCTATGGGCGGCGGCCAACGGTCGCCCCTCCATCCGCCGGCCGGCCTCCTCGGCGGCGAGGCGTGCCAGCTGGGCGGCGCGGCGCATCTCGTCGGACGACAAGACCTCGTCGCCCAGCAGGCGGCGGAAGGCCGCGTCGACGGCGTCGAAGCGAGCCGCCACCAGCGCCTCCGGCGCCGTGACCTCCCACGCCGCGGGGATCGCCGCGTGCACCAGCTCGGGGTTGAAGTTGAAGAAGGTGGAGACGACCACGTCAGCCGTCACCGCGCCCATGGGCGCCGCGCGCGACGCGAAGTAGCCCGCCCGTCCCGTGACACCGAGCCGGGCGTAGGACTCGGCCGCCTCGGGGACGAAATAGATCATGCCGTGCAGCGGCTCCAGGGTCCGCCACGTCTTGCGGGCCAACAACGCATCCGCGGCGTCCGCAGTCGTTTCGTCGATCACAGAGCTTCCTCCCCTGCCAGCCGGTCGGCCAGCCGTCCTGTGGCCGCCACAATCGGTCGCCGGGGCGACGCGTCGCGCACAACCAGGTCCCTCCAGTCGCGCTCGCTTTCAGCCACACCGACCTCGCGGCAGATGAGGAGCCCCGCCAGGTAGTCCCAGCTGTAGAGGGTGCTCCGTCCGACCACGACATAGGCGTCGAGCACGCCCTCGGCCACCGCGCAGCACTCGAGCGAGGCCGCACCGAGGGCCCGGTACTGCGCCCAGCCCGGGTGATGGCCCGGGAACCCCGAGATGCCCACAATGGCGGCTCCCAGCTCTTCGCACCCGGAAGGAGCGATGGCCCGTCCATCTTTCTCCGCCCCCTCGCCGCGCACGGCGGCGTAGCGCACACCGCTGGCCTGGTTGGTGACGACACCGACGCGCGGGCCGTCGCCGTCCAGGACGCAGATGCTCGTGGAATAGAACGGCACACCTCGGTGCGCGTTGGTGGAGCCGTCTATTGGGTCGATCACGGCCAGAAGCCCGGATCCGCCGTCGCCGGTCATCCCGGACTCCTCGGAGAGGACGGCCAAGCCTGCGCCGTGCAGGATCGGGAGGGCAGCCCCGTCGGCCGCCAGATCGAGCCGGTACTGGCCCGGCTTCTTCCCGCTGGGACCCCAATCCTCGAGCACGTCGAGCGCGCCACGCACGGCGCCGACGGCTTCGTCGAGCACTTCTAAGAGCCGTACGTCGTCCACGGGTCACGAACCCTACCGGCCGCTGGCGCGCCGACCCACCTGGACCACCGCCCGCCTGGCCGCACGCCCGTCCACGCCCATTAGGCTTCCCCTGCTGTGGCTGCCATTGACGTCGCGGGCTACGTCGCCGACCTGAAGGACCATTCCGTCGACCACGGATTCCACGTGCACGACGAACGGCACTTCGTCGAGACCTATTCGTTGCGGCAGGTCTGGGAGGTGGATTTGCACCCCGAGGAGGGGTGTGGAGGCCCCCTCGACCTCCACCTCGCCCTCGACGTCGACCCCCGTGTCCTCCTCTCCTTCGAGGACGCTGTCGTCCTCCTCTCCGAGGACGAGGACCCACCGGACGAGTTCCATTTCCCGCTGACCTTCACCTGGGCGCTCCCGCCACTTCCGAGCGGGCCCGACCTGCTCCGGCTCGCCATCGATCTGGCCGGCGTCGGTGGTATCGAGCTGCCGCTCGAGGTCTCGGCGATCGACTCCTTCGCCAACGCGACCGACGGCTCGGAACGACGGCTCAGCATCGTTGCCCGGCACCCGGTCTCCCTGGCCCGGGTCCTCAGCGGCGAGGAGCTCCTGTGCGATGTCTTCGACCGGGCCCTGGCCGTGAGTCGCTTCCTGCTCGAGTCTGCCGAACGCTGGCTGGGCTGAGGTGCGGCGGGCCGGCCGCCCCCGAGGAGTCCGGGTCCTGACGCCGATCGTCCTGGCGGTCGGCGCCGCCGTGGCCCTCAGCGCCTGCAGCAGCCAGGGAGGGCAGAACCTGGCGCAGCAGGCCTGCGTCCACGTGCACCTCTCCGTGGCCGACTACCTGCGTGCCGTCAATCCGAAGACGTCGCCGGCGACCGCCGCACAGTTGCAGAAGGAAGCCGATCAGGAGCTCCGCGACGCCCTTCCCCTGGCGGCCGCCGCCAATTCCGACGACGGCTCCTGGAACTCGCTCATGACCACCATCTCCGAGGGTGCCACCGTCGACGAGGGGCACCTCGTCCCCGCGTTGCGCGCCCAGTGCGTCGTCGCCAACTCCAACCCCAACGTCAATCCGCAGTCCCCCGGTGGGAGCAGCGGGAGCAGCGGGAGCAGCGGGAACAGCGGGAACAGCACCAACACCACCCAGCCCCAGAACGTGAACCCGGAGCCGGCCTCACCCTCCGGCTGAGTCCGGCGGCGCGCCGCTCCCCGCCATCTGCGCCCGCCCGGCCGCCACGATGGCCGGCATGATCTTCGGCGCCAGATACTGACCCCCGGCCACGGTGAAGTGCACGCCATCGGTGGCGCGGATCGTCACTCCGTGCACCGTGGACGTGAACTTCCCGCCGGGGCAGGTAGCACCGAAGAGGTTGACGGCCGAGTCCGTGGTGGCGTGTTCGGCGGCGACCTCCCGTACCAGCTTGTTGTAGATGGCCAGGCGGGCCGGGCTGTCCTCGGGCCACGGCGCCCCGTCCGGCTGCTCGCCCTGGTCGGTGCAGGGCGCGGTCAGGAAGACCATGTGCGCGCCGGACGCCGTCACCAGATTGGAGGCCTGCTCCAGCTGGCTCTTCACGTAGGAGGCGAAGGTGGGGTTCAGAATGTTGGTCCAGGTTCCCTGGTACTCGCGGTCGACGACCTCCCAACGCCCCGCCAGGAGCAGGACCACATTGGGCTTGACCTGGCCGATCTCGGTCGTCCACTGGTCCTGCCAGGGCTCGTTGGCTGCAGGCCCGCCGGGCTGCACCCCGGACCCACCGCACGCCTGCGGTGTGTCGTAACGCGTGCCCATGAGCTCGACCTGGGGTCCGTCGACCACGCCACAGCCGATGATCCCCTTGTCGGTGAGCTGGTAGTCGTACTTGTCCTGAACGTTCGACTCGCCCAGGCCCAGGCCCAACGTCAGGGCGACCGAGTCGCCGAAGAGGAGGACCTTGACCGGCGGGCCCGAGGTCGAGGTGGGCGGCGGCGGCGTGTTGGTCGCCGCAGGTGAGGACCCCGTAGTCCCGACGCCGCCTGGCAGCGCCGTGCCGGCGACAGCGGATGAGCTCGTGGTGGCCGCGATCACGGCCACCAGCACGACGCCGACACCGGCGGGCACGACCAGCCAGGCCCGCCACTGGCTGATGAACGTGCCCATGCGGATCGGGCGCTCCACGAGGTGGAACGACGCCACCGAGACGACGAAGGTGACGGCGACGCGCAAGGCGAAGAGCTCGTAGCCGTAGAGCCCCGTCCGGGCGTGGTCGAGCCAAATGAAGAGGGGCCAGTGCCAGATGTAGAGCCCGTAGGAGATCCGGCCCACGTAGCGCACCGGCGCCAGCGACAGCAGTCGCGGGACGATGCTGCGCGGTGCCGCCACGGCGGCGAGGATGACGCTCGCCACCGCCAACCCGATGAGGAAGAACCCGCCCGAGTACGGGAAGGTCGAGGTGGAGGTGGTCAGCACCCACAGCGCTATGGCGCCGGCGCCCCCGACGACCCCCAGCACGCCGCAGAGCCTTCGCCCGGTCGAGGTTTCCGGACGCCACAGCTCCCCCTTGGCCAGCCGGCCGGCTTCGTGCCGGTTTTGCGTGACGATCACGAGCCCCACCGCCAGCGCGCAACCGATGAAGAGGCACTGCGAGCGCGTGTCGGTTCCGAGATAGGCCCGGTTGGTGTTCAGGCCTCCGTCGTACACGTGGTACATCCAGAGGGCCGACGCGACGGCGGCCGCAATGCACAAGGCGAACAGGGCGCGCAGACTGCGGGTGAAGTGCATCACCGCGAGCACGACCAGCGGCCAGATCACGTAGAACTGCTCCTCCACCGCCAGCGACCAGGTGTGCAGCAGCGGCGAGGAAGCCGAGGTCTCGTTGAAGTAGTTCGAGTTGACGAGAATGAAGTGCCAGTTGCTCACGTAGAGGAGGGTGGCGAGCGCGTCGAGCCGCAACGCCCCGTAGGTGCCCTTGGGGACGATCACCGACGCGAAGA
>Ga0302325_10017095_pt1 | contig 15348 bp, 17 predicted proteins | sample Palsa_T0_2_FD_201948 | JGI IMG/M metagenome (GOLD analysis project Ga0302325, IMG submission 201948) | Peat permafrost microbial communities from Stordalen Mire near Abisko, Sweden - Palsa_T0_2 | ecosystem: Environmental > Terrestrial > Soil > Palsa > Peat permafrost | place: Sweden: Abisko...
CATGATAGAGTCCAGCGCCTTGGCGGGCGTATCGCATTGATCGAGTGAGAACCAGAAATAGCCGCCGCGTCGAGGATCGCAGTCGTTACAGCGAATCTGCCAAGCCGAGTTGGGCGGCGCTTCGCTTACCTCTGGTACGATTCTCGTGTGTTGGCGATCGCGCGGTTCGTCGGTACGTCTAAAGCGCTTATCGATGCTCATTTCGCTGATGGGTCGCATGCGCTGGCACGAAGGGCACATCAGCATAGACGGCAGCTTACTCTTCACGAAGTAGCCTGCTGGTCGTGGTGGGTCCCCTTCGCAAGCGCCTGCGCTTCAGCCGGTGCATCCCCCAGTTATCTAACTCAGGGCGGGGCTTTCCTCGGTACGTCCGTACCTATTTCACCTCAGTCTCAGGCTATTTTGGGTGTAGCCTCTCTGGGAACTGCGGCTAGACGTTTCCCGTCCCGTACGGACATCGGCAAGGAAGTCCATTCCGCCATTCGGGCGAGTGCCTTGCCGTGACGCAGCTTGAGCTCGGTGTCGAACGCCACGACCCACGGCTCGCGCGCGTCGCTGATCAGAAGATCGTTGCGGTAAACGCGCGCCAGGCTGCTGTAGTGCGCATAAGCGCCCCGCAGGTCGCCACGATTATAGTTCTCGTCGCCATCATCCGCATGTCGTAAGAAGCACTTGACGTCGACTATCACATTACTAAGGTTGATGATGGCAAACTCATCGCTTGCACGAAAATATGCCCCGACTTCGTCGAATCCCACAATGTGGATGATGGCTCTGCGAATTTGCGAGCAGGCGGTCCGCAGGCTTTGTGCGGCTAAGCTTCGCTCGACGCCTGGCCAGAAGACGCGCAACAACTCGGCTCGTGAAACGCACCCGTTAGGCTGCAGCGCGATATACTTGAAAAGCTGCTGATCGCGACGCCGAACAAACGCAATGGGTTGCCCATTGATGTCAGCTTGGAACCAGCCAAGAAGGCTCACGCGCATCGGCGGCTGCGCTTTCGGGGCAACGCGTGGGCATCGATCGAAGGGCCGACGGAGCGAAAGGGCGCGAAGCGGACGATAGCCGTCCGAAGTGCGGACGACGAAAAGTCCTTGCGATTCCAGTGCTTCCAACTGTGATCGATCGTCGAGATGGGACCCGCTCATCAGCTTGAACACAAGGTCCGCTTCGCTCTGTGGTACGTGCGCCAGCGCGTCCGCTATAAACCTATTGAAGAAGTGGCCGTGATGCTTTCGCCAGTGCTCGACAGCTTGGGCGAGACTGCAGCCATCCTCGGCGGCTTTGCGCAACGCACCGCTTACGACCTGGGGCCATCCGTCGGTCGCTTCAAGCACGTGCAAAACCTCAGCGTGGGTGAAAGACACCCCTAACGTCTCTGCGACGTGGCGGATGTCGGTCGCGTCGAATGCCAAGCGGCCGGCGTCGCAGAGAACGGCCTTGCCTTGAAAAACGAAGCGCCCAACGTCAAGCGAGGCCCAGGAGCGGCACGCGATCAAGAGTGAGACGTTTTCGGGGAGGTCGTCGATCAGACGTACCAGCGCCCCGATGCCTTCGGCATTTGTAGCCTCTTCGCAGTCGATTGCGAGCTCGAGGGGTCCCCGTGTCTCGAGCTCGTGCAGAAGCTGCTCGTGCGAACCTATCTTCGGGAGTTGGAGTGCCGTAGCCGCCGCGTTCCAGGTGGCTTCCTGGGTCGAGCTGGGAGAGAGCGAGCAATATCGTCCGTTCGTCGCCACGTTGCGTAGGTAAGCTGCCAGTGCTATCGTCTTGCCGAAGCCGGCGGGAGCGACCAAGAAGCGAACCGGAACGCTCCTAGAGCGTTCTAGCCAATCCTCCAAGCCTTTTCGTCGAATAATTGAAGGCCCGAGGCGCGAAATCCCGGCGTTCTGTCGGGGAAGAGGCGTCTCTTTCGCCATCTGCGTGTTAACCAACGTTACGATACTCATTCTGAGCCTCGTTAAAGCATGTTCCTTCGAAGATTCGAACGTCTGTAGCAGATCGAACAAACCAAGTCTTTTCCCTGGCTTGTCCCGCTGCGTACCGCGAGGAAGGAAAAGTCGGTCGCCCTCGCGCCTGTATCGTGGCATGAAAGCTCTGCGATTTGCGCGTTATGGGGCTCCGTCGGTACTCACGCTCGAGGATATCGATACGCCGCGGCCCGCGGCGGGCGAATCGCTGATCAAAATCTCGGCAACGGCAATCAATCCCAGCGACGTCAAGAACGTCGCGGGATTTTTTCACACCGCGCTTCCGCGCACGCCGGGTCGCGATTATGCGGGTATCGTCGTCGCGGGCGACGGCGTGGGGCGCGAAGTCTGGGGCAGCGGCGCGGGATTCGGCGTCGCGCGCGACGGCTCGCACGCGCAATACGTCTGCGTGCCCGCCGACGCGCTCGCCGATAAGCCCGCCGATCTCACGATGGAAGAAGCGGCCTCGGTCGGCGTGCCGTTCGTCGTTGCGTGGAACGGTCTCGTGCAAGCCGCCGATCTGCAAGCCGGCGAGACGGTGATGGTGATCGGCGCCGCCGGTGCCGTCGGTCGCGCCGTCACGCAGATCGCCGCTTGGCGCGGCGCGCGCGTCGTCGGCGTCGATCGCGATACGCTCGACGTCGTCGCGGCGGCAAAGGACGCGACCGGCGGGCGCGGCGTGGACGTCGTCTTCGATGCGGTCGGCGGCACGATGTTCGACCAAGGCCTCAAATCGCTGCGCCCGCAGGGTCGCCAAATCGCGATCGCGAGCACCGGCGACCGTCGCGTCTCGTTCGACATGCCGGATTTTTACCACGCGCGGCTGCGCCTCATCGGCGTGGATTCGCTCAAGCTCGGCGACGCCGAGATCGCCGCCATCATGAACGCGCTCAAGCTCGGCTTTGAATCGGGTGCTCTGCAGCCGTACGAAACGAAGCGATGGCCGCTCGGTGAAGCGGCCGCTGCCTATGCCGTCGTCGAGCGGGGCAGCGGCCCCGTCAAGCAGGTGCTGACTATGCCGTCCGGCGTGTAAATAGCCGAAGGATGAGCAGCAGAATGATGGCGCCGACGACCGCGCAGATCATGCTGCCGATGTTGAATCCAGTCACGCCGGTGTGGCCGAAGAGCCCGTAGACGAAGCCCCCAACCAGCGCCCCGATGATCCCGACGACGATATCGCCGAGGATTCCACCCGGCCCCTCGCCGGGTACCAAAAACTTCGCGACTAAACCCACGATGAGTCCGAAGACGATCCACGCTAGAATACCCATGCTCGTCTTATTACCAACCCTCGGGCGAACCAAACCCATCGCTCGCGCATAGTAAGGGCATGAAAACGCTCGCAATGGCGGCGCTAACGGCCCTGACCCTGCTCGCCGCCGCACCGGCCCCGAGCCCGCCGGCCGTCACCGTCCATATCGAGGATTTTGCCTTCGTGCCCGCGCGCCTCACGGTGGATGCGGGCACCTCGGTGCGCTTCGTCAACGACGACGGCGAGGCGCACACGGTCACCGCCGCCGACAAATCCTTCGATTCCGAAGGGCTCGATACGGGCGCGCAATGGACGCACCGCTTCGCCAAACCCGGCACCTACGCGTACTTCTGCGAGCTGCATCCCTATATGAAAGGAACGATCGTGGTCCGACCGTCGTCCCAATCATGAGGCGCGGCGATTTTCTCTCGCACGTCGCCTGGACGGGCGCCGGCATCGCCTACGTGCTCGGTGCGCGCGGCATCGTGCGCGCCGCCGATGGCACGCCGCCGGGCGCGTACTTCGTGCAGATCAGCGATAGTCACATCGGTTTCAAACAGCCCGCCAATCCCGACGTCGCGGGCACGCTCAAACAAACGATCGATCGTATCAACGCGCTGCCGAATCAACCGCAGTTCGTCGTCCACACCGGCGACGTCACGCATCTCTCCACGCCCGAGCAGTTCGATCTCGCCAAGCAAATGCTGGGAACGCTGCGCGCGCCGGTCGTCGTGCTGCCGGGCGAGCACGATGCGCTCGCCGGCGGCGCCGCGCGATTTCTCTCCGTCTTTCCGCCCAAGAGCGGGAGCACGGGATGGTTCTCATGGGATGCCGGCGGCATCCACTACGTCGCGCTCGTCAACGTCTTCGATTTTGAAGCGATGGGTCTGCTGGGCAACGATCAGCTCGCGTGGCTGGAGCGCGATCTGACGCCGCTGCCGAAATCGCAGCCGATCGTGGTGTTCGCGCACGTGCCCCTCTACGCACTCTATCCGCAATGGGGCTGGACCACCGAAGACGGCGCCAAGGCGCTCGCGCTCCTCGCGCGCTTCGACGCCGTCACGGTGCTCAACGGACACATCCATCAAGTGATCGAGCATACCCAAGGCAACATCCGCTTCGCGACCGCGAACGCCACGGCGTACCCGCAGCCCGCGCCGGGCAGCGCGCCCAAGCCGGGACCGCTGACGCTGCCGCCCGACGTGCTGCTCGCGCGGATTGGCTACCGAACCGTCGAAATGAAGGGCGGACATGCGACCGCGGACGACGTCTCATTGGCCTAGGTGACGCGCGAGCACGAGCTCGCGCACGCGTTCGCCGGTCGTGAGGCGTGGGCATACGAGGCGGCGTATCGGGAGCACGGCGGCGTGCTCTATGCCGCCGCATGGCGGTTGCTGCGCGACGACGCCGAAGCGCAAGATTGCGTGCACGACGTGTTGCTGCGCATGTGGCGCCGCGGCGATGCCTACCGGCCCGAGCGCGGCGCGCTGCGTGCGTTCTTGGCGGTCAGCGTACGCAACGAGGCGCTCGCGCGGCTCCGTAGCGCCAAGACGCATGCCCGGATCGCGCCGCAGCTTGCGATAGGCGAAGCGGAAAGCGACGTTGCCGCCGCAGTCACCGATAGCGAGGCGCTGCGCGGCGCGATGACGCGTTTGACGCAACCGCAGCGCACCGCGATCGAGCTCGCGTACTTCGAGCATCTCACCCATGCGCAGATCGCGGAACGGCTCGGCGAACCCGTCGGAACGGTCAAGAGCCGCATCTCCGGCGCGCTGCGGCGTCTGCGCGAGGTCTTTCTCCCCGAAGGAGTGCACGATGCCGGTTGATCACGTTGGCGAAGACGCCGAGCTCTACGCGCTCGGCACGCTCGATGACTTCGAGCGCGTACGAGTCGCGCGGCACGCCCGCGAGTGCGGCGATTGCGCGCGCCGTATCGCCGACGCCGAGGCAACGGTGCTGCGTCTCATCGAGCTCGGCGAGCAGCCGCCGCACGCGCTGAGGCCGCTCGTGCTGCCGGATCGCGCGCCCGCGCCGGCGCGCGGCAACGGACGCTGGATCGCCGCCGTTGCGGCCGCATTTCTCATCGGTCTGCTGCCGTGGGGCATCGCGCGCGTCCAGCAGCGCGGCGCATCGGGCGGCGACGCGCTGGCCGCGGCCGCGATGCTCGCCGGCCACTTCAGCCACGCGCCGTTCGTTGCGCTGGCGGCCCGTGCCCCAAAAGCGAAAGCGATCTATCCGCTCGAGGGCGGATGGCTCTATATCATCGCAGCCCCCGGCAGCGCCGCGTTGAACGTCGCCGTCACCCCGCCGGGCGAGCGCCGGACGATTGCGACGCTCCCGCCAAGCGCCGAAACGCGCACCGTCTTCGTGCGCTATCCCGGCCGCATTGATTCCGTCGCGCTGCTCGACGGCGCCACGCCGATCGCAATCGCGCGCTTATGACGAAGGACTAATCCGCAACCTCGATAAGCCTATCGCTATGACGCTCGCGTATCTCGTGCTCGCCGCGATGTTGCCCGCAACGGCGGCTCCGGCAACGCCGGCCCCGCTCGCAGGTCTGCACTATCTCGTCGGTACGTGGAACTGCACGTACCGCGCGGGAGCGGTACGCATGGCCTACGCTAACACCTACGCTTACGACCGCGACGGCCACATTTTGCGGCAGACCGCTTCCTGGGCGGCCGGCGGCGACGAAGAGTACGTCGCATTCGACGCGCAGCACGGCCGCTGGACGGCGGTCGTTCTCGACGACCAAGGAACCGCCACGATCATGCGCGCGACCGGCAGCGATCCGAACCACATTGCGTACCGCAGCATCTACCCCGACGCAGGCATCGCCGTAACGTTCGATCGCATCACGGCGACGAAGTACACGCTGCACGGAACCGTGCATATGGGTGGCAAAACCATCACTTCCGTCGATACTTGCTTGCGCGCCGCGCCTTAGGCATGGCGGTACCGATTTACTTCCCGCAGCAGTAATCTATACCGCCGCGCGCCTTGAAGCCCCAAAGCGCATGGACTACGCTGCGAGCATGAAGCAGTACATCATCGTCCTCACCGCGGCCGCGATGCTCGCCGCCGCCCTCCCCGCGCAGGCGCAAATGAGCCAAGCGCCACCGGTCCCGCTGCAGCCGGCGGAGTTCGCGCAAACAAATCCGGGCCAAAACGTGCAGATCGCGGTGCGCGTCACGCGCATAGATCGCACCACGATCTACGCCGAACTGCTCTCCCACACCAGCGATACCGACCTAAAGGCCACCGGCAAGCAGGTCGTGATTTTCTTCCCCGACGGAACGCCCGTCCTGATGGGCTCGGCGTCCGACGTGGCCCCCGGCGCCGCGCTCTTCGTCGAGGGCGTGCTCACGACGCCTGGTCACGTTGATGCAAAACGCGTCGTCGTCGATACGAAGTACGTAACCATACATACGTAACCGGCACCACCACCAGCGTCAGCAGCAGCGACGTCGAGAGACCGCCGATCACCACGATTCCCAATGCCTGGCGGTACTCGGCGCCGGCCGTGTGCCCGATCGCCAGCGGCAGCATTCCCGCAATCATCGCAAACGTCGTCATCACGATCGGACGAAAGCGGGCTTGCGCCGCGGCGATCGCCGCCGGACGCGCCCCGCTCCCGTCGCGCACTGCGCGCTCTGCAAACTCTACCAGCAGAATCCCGTTCTTCGCAACGAGTCCCACCAGCATCACGATCCCGAGCATCGAGTAGAGATTCAATGGCGAACGGAAGATGAAGAGGCTTCCGAGCGCGCCGATCGATGCCAAAGGCACCGTGAGCATCACCACCAGCGGCAGCCCGTAACTGCGGTAGAGCACCGCGAGGATGCAATAGACCGCGACGATCGAAAGCGCTAGCGCGCCGAGCATGCGCGTCGCCGTGTCCAGGAACTGCGCGATGTCGCCGCGAGGCTCCACCGCCGTGCCCGCCGGCAGAAACGTCGGATCGCGCAGCGCTCGCGCGATCGGACCGGCGACCGCACTGAGCTTTGCGCCGTCGGCCGGATTCGCGGTGACCGTCACCACGCGCTCGCCGTTTTCGCGACGGATGATGCTCGGCTCCACGCCGGCCGTAATCTGCACGAGATCGCCGAGCGGTATGCGCGCGCCGCTCGCGCTGCGAACCGTGAGGCGTTTGATCGCCGCAACGTCGCCGGCTTCGGCGGCATCGGCCTGCACCACGACGTTGATCGGCCCCGACTCGAGCCGCGCCTTCGTCGCGATCGCGCCGCCGGTTGCGATGCGCGCGGTCTGCGCCACGTCGTCCGGCGAAACGTCGAGCAACCGCGCTTCGTCCATGTCCACGCGAAACGTCAGCCGCGGCTGCAAGCCGAGGTCGCTCGTGCGGACGTCGGCCGCGGCGGAATTGCCTCGCAGCGAACCCGCAATGCGAGCCGCTGCGTCGCCGATGCGCCCCGGATCGCCCGCAACGTCGTAACTCACCGCGGGAACGCCGCCCATGCCCTTCCCCGCGCCGGCGAGCGTTGCATCGGGCACCAGCGCTGCGAGCGCGCGCGTTTCACGCTCGATCGCCGCACCGTTCGACGCCGGATCGCTGAAAACGATCGCGAGCTGCGCGACGTTGCCGGCCGCGACGTCGGTGCTGCCGTCGAACGAGCGTCCCGCGGTCGTCGTCACGTGCCGCACGTTTGCATCGCGCAACAGCGCCGACGCGATGCGGCTCACCGCCGCATCGGTTACCGCCAGCGGCGTTCCCGGCGGCAGCGTCAGAACGAATCTCGACTCGCCGCGATTGACCGGCGGTGAAAACTCGGCCGGAATCGCGCCCGCCGCGAGCGGCACCAGCGAGAGCGCGCAAACGGCGGCCGCCGCGCCGAACACCAAACGCGGACGTTCCATCGCCGCCGGCAACCAGCGTTGCGCGTAGATGCGGCAAATGCGCCGTTCCCACGCGGCGAACGCATCGAGCGCGCGGTGCCACGCCGCCACCGAGCCCAGCACGAACCCGCCGCGCAGCGTCCACGGCAGCCTGCGCGGATCGAGCGGCAGGCTGCGGCGCGCGAGCGCCCATCGCGCGCACAGGAGCGGCGTGAGCGTGAACGAAACGAGCAGCGACATCGCGGTCGCCAAGACGATCACCAGCGCGAACTCGCGCATGAACTCGCCCACGATCCCGCTCATGATGCCGATCGGCAGAAAGACCGCCACGTCTACCAGCGTGATCGCGAATGCCGCGCCGCCGATCTCGCGACGCCCCGCGAGCGCCGCATCGTCGCCGCTCGAGCCCCGCGCCACTGCGGTCGCGATTGCCTCGATGATCACGATCGAATCGTCCACCAAAATGCCGATCGTGAGCGACAGCCCCATCAGCGAGAGCACGTTGAGGCTGAATCCCAGCGCCCACATCATCAGAAAGGCCGCGCACAGCGAGGTTGGAATCGCAATCGCCGCGATCGCCGCGCTCCGCCACGCGTGCAAGAAGAAGAGCATCACCAAGACGGTGAGCACCACGCCTTCGCCCAGCGTCTGCAGCACGCCCGCGATCGCTGCGTCGGTGGATGGCCGGTCGGTGCGCAGCTCCTCGAATCGTATCGCGGGATATCGCGCCTCGAGCCGCGCGATGGTGTGCCGCAACGCCGCGATCGTCGCGAGCGCATCGGCGCCTTGCGCGCTCGAGACCGAGAGCAGCACCGCTTCGTCGCCGTCCACGCGCGCGATCGCCGCGCGATCGGCGTGATCGTCGGAAACGCTCGCGACGTCGCGCACCCGCACCAGCGAGGCTCCCGGAATCGCGACCGGCAGCGCCTCGATCTGCTGCGTCGAGCCGATCGCCGAGTCAATGCCGATCGTGGATTCACGCAGGCTCGAGCGCAGAAGACCGCCGGGAAATCGATCGTTGCCGGCGGCGACGGCGCGGAACGCGTCGAGCGGCGTGCCGCCCAGCGCGTCGAGCGCCCCGGCCTGCGGACGCACGGTGAGTTGACGCGTCACGTCACCCGTGCTGCGAACCGCGCCCGAACCGGGCGTTGCGCGCAGCGCCGGGACGATCTTTCTCGCCACGATTTGCGCCAGTTCGCTGCGCGAGAGCAGCAGCGACGAGACCGCCTCGTCTACGATCGCCGGCTGCGTTTGATCGTCGGGCGAAACGACCGGCGGCACGAGATCGAGCGGCATATTCGTGCGTGCCGCGTCAACCGCGCTTTGCACGTTCGCGCGATCGCTCTCCACGTTGCTGCCGAATCGAAACTCGGCCGCGATCTCGCCCGCGCCGTTTTGCGCCGACGACGAGATCCGCGACAGCGCGGGAAGCGCGCGCAGCTCGTCTTCGATCGGCTCGATCGCTAGACGCTCGATCTCGGTCGGGCTCGCGCCGGGATACGCCACGGTGACGGTCACGACCGGCAGCGAAATCGGCGGCAGGATGCTGCGCGGCAGCCGCAGGATCGCCAGGCCGCCGATCGCGCCGATCAGGATGAAGAAGAGCGTGACCGCGACCGGGTTGCGGAGCGAAAACGATGTGAGACCCACGGCTAATCGTGTGTACCGCGGGCGGTGCGCAATCGCTGCGCGCAAACGCGCCGCTTTGCTGCGCGGTGAAGTAAATTGCCCGTCGCGCGCGGGTGAGCGCGTTCGGCACGCGCCGTATACTCACGATATGAACCTCGGCGATGCGATCGCGTGGCTCGCGACCGGCCTCTATCCCGCGACGGCCGGTGCCGGCGTCGTTTTCAGGCGTTTCTTCGCCGGGGCGTTGGCGCGGCGGCTGCGCCCGCATTTTATCCTGGGCTACATCGTGCTGGGGCTGGGCCTCGTGCATGCGGGATTCGCGATGCCCGCGATGGGTTCGCTCAACGCAACCTCGGCGTGGCTCGCCACCGCCGCGATCGCGGGTCTCGGCATCCAGACGTTCTTAGGGATGAGCCTCCAGGCGCCGGGCATCTATCGAACGCCGCTGCGCCGATGGCACCTCGTCACGATGTGCGTCGCCGGTGCCGCGATCGCCGGCCACATCGCGCTCACGCTATAGGACCGTCGTCGAGCACCCACTCGGGCTCCCACTTCGGATCGCGCAGCCGCGCCACGGCGTCGGTGAGAAAGCGGCGCTCGTTGCGGATGCGGTCGTACGCGTGGGCGGCGGCAAAATAGCCCGCGCCTTGCCCGCGCGCTTCGCCGAAGAGTCGTTTGAGCCGCCGTTCTTGGTCTTCGATCTCGCGCGAACGCTCGAGCAGCAACGCCAGCGCCTCGTCGCGCCGCACTTGTCCGAGCAGCACGAACGCGGTTTCGAGCGCGGCGTCGGTGGCTTGGACGTCGGCGATCACGCGCTGCAGCAGCTCGCGAAATCGCGCTTCGCCCGCCGCCGATAAGCGATACACCGTCTTGGATTCGCGCGGACCGCGGCGCGCGGCAGTGGTGCGCTGCAAGAGAAATCCTTTGGCGGCTAAACTCTCGATGAACTGATAGAGATTGCCGCGTTTGAAGCGGCGATAGAGCGGAACGTGCTCTCGAATGATCTTGTCGATTGCGTACGCGGAGAGCGGGCGGCGCCGCAAAACGCCCAAAACGAAGAGCTCGCGGTGCATGTGCGCCATCATAGCATGAAAGGAACGCAAGCGAGCGAGAGGCAAGTAAGCAGTCGCGCGTGCATCGCGCACGCGGAAAGGACCTGTGGTACATGGCACTCTCGAGGCGCGTTTCGGCCGAGTTCCTCGGTACGTTTTGGTTAGTCTTCGGAGGCTGCGGAAGCGCCGTGCTCGCGGCGACGTTCCCGCAATACGGGATCGGTTTCGCCGGCGTTGCGCTCGCGTTCGGGCTCACGCTGCTCACTATGGCATATACGATCGGCCCCATCTCCGGATGCCACATTAACCCGGCCGTCACGTTCGGGCTGTGGCTGGCCAAGCGGTTCCCGGCGCGCGACGTGCTGCCGTACTGGATCGCACAAGTGCTCGGCGCGATTGCTGCCGCGGCCGTTCTGTTCGTAATCGCAGGCGGAAAACCGGGATGGACGCCGGGTCAGTTTGCGAGCAACGGATACGACGCGCTCTCCCCCGGCGGCTACGGCATGATGTCGGCGCTCATCATCGAGGTCGTCTGCACCTTCGCCTTCCTCATGGTTATTCTCGGCGCGACCGATAAGCGCGCACCGGTCGGTTTCGCCGGTCTCGCGATCGGTTTCGCCCTGGTGCTCATCCACTTGATCAGCATTCCCGTCGACAATACCTCGGTAAATCCGGCCCGCAGCACCGGCCCGGCGATCTTTGCCGGCGCCGCCGAGCTGTCGCAGCTCTGGCTCTTCTGGATCGCTCCCCTCATCGGAGGCGGTCTTGCGGGGCTGGCCTATCCCGCGCTCTTCGGCGCCGAAGTCAGCGATCAGCCGATCGTCGGCGACGCACCGTAGTCAACGCCATTCTGCCGGCGCTCGACCCTACTCACTCGGCGCCGGCGGGATTTCACGTCCACCCAACGTGAAGATGACCGCGATGCGATCCAGAGTCGGGGCCCTTCGAGCCGCGCTCGGCGCGTGCTTGTCTCTCGCGTTCGCGAGCGGGTGCTCCCTGAGCCCGGGCGCCGGCCCGGCGCTGCCGGCTGCTGATCGCTCGGACGACTCGCGCATCGCGTCGCCGGCCGACTCGGAAAACTTGCTCTATATCGCCGATCGCGTCACGCACACCGTCTACGTGCGCGCGCTGCCGAAGGGCAATCAGATCGGAACGATTTCGGGCTTGCTCGAGCCGGAGGGCGAGTGCTCCGATGCCAAGGGCAACGTCTTCGTGACCGACGAGCAGATGGGCATCATCAGCGAGTACGCGCACGGCGGCACGAATCCGATCGCCTATCTCATCGATAAGTATCGTCCGGTCGCGTGCTCGCTCGATCCGACGACCGGCGACCTCGCGGTCGCGAACCTCACCAGCGGCGGACTGAAAGCGCGCGGCATTTTGACCGTCTATCCGAACGCGCGCGGGCGGCCGAACTATTTATTTCGCAAAGGCATGTCGTTCAATTACTGCGGCTACGACCGCTACGGCAATTTGTATATCGACGGCTACGATACCGGCAATGCCTTCGGGTTTCTCGAGCTGCGCAAGGGAACGCGTACGTTCACGCCGGTTTCGCTCGACACCAAAATCGCCGCACCCGGCGGCGTGCAGTGGGACGGCGCGCACGTTGCCGTCGGCGACGGCGCCGGCCACGCGATCTATCGCTTCAAGATCGACGGATACCACGGAACCCAAGTCGGCGCGACGCTGCTCGCCCAAACCAAGACCGTCGGCACGCTCTGGATTCAAGGCAACACCGCGTTCGTCGGCGAGGTGGTGAAGTCGTACGAGGGCGAGGTGAACTTCTATCGCTACCCGGCCGGCGGCAAACCGTACGTGATGCTCGTCGGGTTTGCGTATCCCTCGGGAATAACCGTCAGCCGGAGCGGGCAGTCGTCAGCCACAGCTCCATGAACGTCGGGCACTCGTACGTCACCGGCGTATGCGGTGCCGCTTCGACGAAGCCCAGCGATTCATAAAGCCGGTACGCCGCCTCGAGCTTTCCCTTGTGCGTATCGAGCACGATGCGCTCGTATTTCGATTCGCGTGCGAACGCGATCGCGGCCTCCACCAGGGCGCGGGCGGCGCCGTACCCGCGCGCTTCGGGCTTCACGAAGAGATGCCGTATGACCGCCGTATCGGCGTCGCGGCGCGAAACGCCGACGCACCCCACCACCATCCTGTCGGCGGTCGCCAAAAAGGCTGCGCTCGGCGGCGAAAACCTCCGAGCGAGCTCGCTTGCGGACGGCACCTCGCCGTGCCGCAGCTCCGGCGGTAAGTCGGCCTCGTAGACCGAGAAGATGTCGTGCAGTCGTGCGAAGTCCGGCGCGCTCGTAATGCGGTGGATTGCCGTCATACGTGTTAACCGATTCTTCGTCGATTGCGTGCAGGGCACCGCTTCGGCCGGCACAAAGCATAGCGAGGCCACACCGCTACCAAGGAGTACCGATGAAACTCAGCTCTCTGCTTAGCGCGTCGCTGCTCGCCGCGGCGCTCACCTCGTGCAACGGCGCGGGCGCGACGCCCGTCGCCGCAGCCGCCGCCAACGACGTCGTATCGCGTGCATCGGGCTCCTACACCACCCAATACGTGCAGCTCGTCATTTTTGAGAACGAGTCGTACAACGAAGTGATCGGCAGTCCGCAAGCGCCCTACATGACGGGCCTGGCGTACACGTGGGCCAACATGACCGACAGCCACGCGATCACGCACCCGAGTCAGCCAAACTATTTGGCGCTCTTCAGCGGCTCCACCCAGGGCGTCTCCGGCGATAACTGTCCGGTCTCGTTTACGGTGGATAGCCTCGGCAGCGAGTTGCTCGATGCGGGCATTTCGTTTACCGGCTTTGCCGAAACCATGCCGCATAAAGGCTTCACGGGATGCCAGGCGCATCCGGATAAGCTCCCCAGCGGCTGGCTCTACATGCGCAAGCACGTGCCGTGGCCCGATTTCACCCAGATTCCGAAGTCCGTCAGCATCCCGTACCATAAGGCGCTGAAATCGCCGCCGTCGCGGTTCGTGTGGATCACGCCGAACATGTGCAACGACATGCACGATTGCTCGATCGCCACCGGCGATAAGTGGGCCTCGAAGAATCTGCCGAAACTCATCGCGTGGGATTCCACCCACAACGGCGTGCTGATCCTTACCTTCGACGAAAACGACGGCACTGCCGGCAATCAGATCGCGACGATCCTGGCCGGCAACGTCAATCCCGGCCAATACAGTCAGAACATCGACCACTACAACGTGCTGCGCACGATCGAGAACATCTTCGGCGTACCGGCGCTGGGCAATGCGGGCTCGGCCACGCCGATCCAAGGCGTCATCAAATAATCTAGCTCTTTCCGAGCGCCACCAGCACCTTAGGCGGAATCAAGCAGATGAGCGTCCCGGTCTCCGGAGGCGCTTCCGCAAACTCAACCCCCGCGAGCCCGGCTTTCTTCAGCTCGACGTTCGCGCTGCCGATCGCGCGTCCGATCGATACGCTCATGTTCGGCTCGTGACCGACGAGCAGCACCGACTCCGGCATTCCCTGTGCCGCGAGCATTCCGGCGAGACGATCGAACGTGAAGCCGCCGGCGAGCTTCGGATCTTCAACGAGATCGTCGTTCATCTTGAGGCGGTCGGCGACGATCTCGGCGGTCTGCTTCGCCCGCAGCAGCGGGCTTGTGATGATGCGCTTGAGCCCCAGCGATAAGTGATCGATCGCTTTGGCCTCGCGTTCCATGCGTTCGCGCCCCTCATCGGTAAGCGGCCGGTCGAAGTCGCTGCCGCTCCACGTTCGGGCATCCTCCGCGATTCCGTGACGTAAAAAATACACTCTCATTGCGCACCGCTCTTTCTCCGCTCCGAACTCGAAGGGCTGCTTTCCCAAACCCCTAACCACGCCGACATGAGCAAATCGTGGCAAACCCGGCTCATCCATCCCGATGCAAGCGTACCTACCGGCTACCGCTCGCTGGCGACGCCGGTCTATCGCGGCTCGACAACGCTCTTTCCCTCGGCGGCTGCGGTGAACGATGCGTGGGATCAGGAGCGCGTCGGCTACACCTACGGTCTCTACGGCACCCCGACCGCGCTCGAACTCGCGGCCCGCATCTGCGAGCTCGAGGCGGGAAGCCATACGATCCTAACGCCGGGCGGGCAGGCTGCCATCTCGCTCATTGATCTCGCGCTGCTGCAGAGCGGCGTTCACGTACTCGTTCCGCAGAGCATCTATCAGCCGCATCGCTTGCTCGCGACCGGATTGCTCGCGCGCTTCGGCGTCGAGACGACGTTCTACGATCCGCTCGCCGGCGCCGCCGTTGCCGAGCTTATCCGGCCCAACACGAAGCTCGTGTGGACGGAGAGCCCGGGCTCGGTGACGATGGAAGTGCAGGACGTGCCCGCTATCGCTGCGGCCGCGCGGGCGCGCGGCGCGATCGTGGCGCTCGACAACACGTGGTCGGCCGGCGTGCTCTTCGATGCCTTCGCGCACGGCGTGGACGTGACGATGCAAGCGATTACCAAATACGTCGGCGGTCACAGCGACGTGCTGCTCGGCTCGGTCACCGTTCGCGACGAGGCGCTCTACCGGCGTTTGGGCGCGGCGCGGCAAGTGATCGGATGC
>Ga0302325_10017096_pt1 | contig 15347 bp, 12 predicted proteins | sample Palsa_T0_2_FD_201948 | JGI IMG/M metagenome (GOLD analysis project Ga0302325, IMG submission 201948) | Peat permafrost microbial communities from Stordalen Mire near Abisko, Sweden - Palsa_T0_2 | ecosystem: Environmental > Terrestrial > Soil > Palsa > Peat permafrost | place: Sweden: Abisko...
GTTGTTAGTCGCTTCGGCGCTATTTGTACAAGCCGCTTGCGCCGGAGGTTATTATGTTGCGGCGCCGCCGCCTCCGCCGCGGTACGGCGCGGTCGGGTACGCGCCGGGACCGGGCTTTGTTTGGGTCGATGGATTCTGGGATTGGCGCGGCGGAAACTGGTTCTGGGCGGGTGGAAGCTGGCAGCGTCCGCCGAGAGCGGGCGCAGTTTGGGTGCCGCATCGCTGGGTTCCGGCCGGGCGGGGTTATCGACTGGTCAGGGGCCACTGGCGCCGGTAAGTATGGTGGGTGGGGCGGGCAGAATTGCCCGCCCTATAGGCTAGAGCCTGTGCTACGCGGGGCTAAGGCCTGTGCAAGCGCGAGCTTCGCTCGCGGGAAGAGCCGGCTGAAAGCCATCCCCAAAGGGGACCCCAGGGCAGAATTGCCCGCCCCACGGTGTTATGCAATGATCCCCTTGCGCACCGCGTACAGAATCAGCTCGGGGACGCTGTGCAGGTTCAGCTTTTGCAGAATGTGGGTGCGATGAGTCTCGACCGTATACAGGCTGAGGTTCAGCATGTTGGCGACTTCTTTGTTGGTCTTGCCTTCCGCCAATAGTTGCAGGATCTCGCGCTCGCGGTTGGTGAGCAACTCATAGGTATCCTCGGCGCCGCGGCTTTCCAACTGGCGCATGTAATCCTCCACCAGGATCTTGCTGATGGCCGGGCTGAAGAACGACTTGCCTTCGGTCAGTGCGCGCACGGCCGCCAACAGGTCGGCCTCGGCGGAATCCTTCAGCAGGTAGGCGCGCGCGCCGGCCTTCAACGCGCGAATCACATAACTCTCGTCGGAGTGCATGCTCAGAATGGCGATCGCCGTTTTGGGGCTATGGTTGACAATCTGACGGGCTGCCTCGATGCCGTTCAAGTTGGGCATGGCGATGTCCATGATGACGACATCGGGGTGTTCCGCTTCCGTGAGCGCCACTGCCTGGCGTCCGTCGGCTGCCTCGCCGACGACTTGCAGATTCGGCTGGCGCTCCAGCAGCAGGCGCAGGCCATTGCGCATCACCGTGTGGTCGTCCGCCAGCACGATCCGCACCGGGCTCATGCGATGGCCTCCGCGGCCTCGACGGCCAGCGGGATCTCGATCCGCAACAGGGTGCCGAGGCCCGGCTCGGACTGCAAGTGGAAATGGCCGCCCAGATGCGTGACGCGCTCCTCCATGCCTAACAGGCCGAGGCCGCGCACATGCGCGCTGTCGAAGCCCTGCCCATCGTCCCGCACGCTCAATCGGATGCGTTCACTCTCCTGCACCACCTGAATACGCACGCTGTGCGCCAGAGCATGCCGGGCGCAGTTGTGCAGAGCCTCCTGCACCACGCGATAAATGCACGTCTTGTGCTCCTCGGGCAGATCGTCGGCCACGTTCTCCGCATCCACGGTGACAGACAAGCCCGTGCGTTTGGAAATCTCGCGTGCCTGCCATTGCAGCGCAGGCACCAGGCCCAGGTCGTCGAGCATGGAAGGACGCAGCAACAGCGCCATGTTGCGTACCACCTGCACGCTGCTTTCGGCCAGTTTGCGGATGGACTCCACGTGACGGCGAAAGTCGGCATCGCGGGGAGCCGCCGCGCCCAGGTTACCCAGCTCCATCAAAAGCGCGCTGAGCGACTGGCCCACTTCGTCGTGCAATTCGCGGGAGATGGCGCGGCGCTCCTGCTCCTGCGCCTCTACCAGCCGCGCCGAAAGTTCCTTTAGCTCGCGCTGCGCTTCGACGACCTGGTGGTAGCGCAAATCGGCGTCCCGCGCCAGCCGCAGGATACGCCGGGTGGTGGCGACCGCCAGCAGCAGGCCGAACCCCAGCGTGATCGCCAGCATCAGTCCCAGCCGGTATCGAAAGCGGTCGAAGAGTTGTTTCAGCCGCTCGTCGCCATTGGTCACTTCCTGCTCGTTGACCGCCGCGATGCGATCGGCGATCTCCAGGGTGGTGGCGCGCCGCGGAAACAGCTCCTGGTGCATGAACGCATCGGTGCGGACGGTTTTTTCTTGCGCATTCCAGTGAAAAACCGGGTCCAACACTTTCCAGTAGTCCATGATACGCGCCTCCAGAGCCTGAAATGGCGGTTCTTCGGTGGCATCCAGCGACCGCGAGTAGCGCGCCAGGGCGGCGTCCATCTCGCTGCGAATGCGCTGCAGGCTGGCGCGATATGTCTCCGCATGCGTGGCGTCCCCCTCCAACAGGTAGTCGCGCATGAACGTACCGGATTGATAGAGCGCCGAGCGGATATCTTCCAGAGCGCGGTTGCGCAGCAGGAAAATCTGGCGGATTTGGACGTTGCGCGACTGTACCTGGCGCAGGGCGCGCAGCGAGTCGAGGCCGGCAAACAGCATCAGCCCGAGCATGCCGCCGAAACTGGCCAGCAGCACGACTTGCGCTCCCCACTGGAGCGGCTGCACGCTGCGCTTGTAGACCACGGCGTCTTGGGTTTCCTTGGGCTCCATTGGTAAAGTATCAGAACCGGCTATTTCGATCATATACCGCCCGTTGGGTAGATTTGAGGCCGGGCGCGGCTGAAAGAGTCCGGCAATTGCAGCGTGAAAATACCTTGTGGACGGGATATGGATGGGGTTCCGGAATTTCTATGCTTAGGTAAGTAGCCTGGTCGAGGGACGCGTCAGGCTGCCGCTGGACCCATAGGCACCCGTGGCAGCGATGGCGCGTCCCCTGCGCATAAGGCGGCCTCGTAGTATAATCCGGCTTCGATCTTATTGCCGAGGAGACTACGATGTCATCCGAAATTGCACCGCGCCGCGGATTCCTGCAGCGCCTGGCGGGATTGGCGGGACTGTCCGCCGCGGCGTCGTCCGCGAGCGCGCAGACCGGCCAGAGCGCCGCCGGCAACTATCCATTCCTGCCGCGTTACGCCCGCGCCCAAAACTACCGGTCGCTCAAGCAATCCAGCTACGACCGCACCGGCGGCAATGCCGACTTCTGGCCGATCCAGCCCGGCGCCACCCGCGAGCTGTTCATCTCCGATGGGCCGGGTGTGATCACGCACATCTGGTTCACAATTGCGGCGGCCAGCTCCAATCACCTGAAGGAAATCGTCATCCGCATTTATTGGGACGGCAACGCCAAGCCGAGTGTGGAAGTGCCCGTTGGCGATTTCTTCGGACTGAACCTCGGCCAGTATTTCGTTTATCAGTCCGCGTTCCTGAATTGCTCCTCGGTGAAGGCGTTGAACTGTTACTTCGCCATGCCCTTCCGCAAGTCGGCTCGCATTACGGCCACCAACGAAAGTGAGCACGGCGTGGGCGCGTTCTATTCCAACATCGATTACCAGATCGTGCCGGCGCTGCCGGATGAAGTGCTCTACTTCCACGCGCAGTACCGCCAGGCCGCGCCGAACAAGCCCACCACCAACGATTGGAGGACGAATGGCGACGCCGACAAACTGAAGAACCTCGACGGCGAGAAGAACTACGTGTTTGCGGAAACGCGCGGGCGCGGCCACTTGATGGGTGTCACGCTAGGCGTGCTGCAGAATCAGGATTACTGGATGGGCGAGGGCGATGAGATGGTGTTCGTGGACGACGAAAATCATCCGCTGATCACGGGCACCGGGACCGAGGATTATTTTAATGGCGCGTGGGATTTTGGCGGCCGCGACACTGCCATTCCGTTCGCCCATCTCTATAACGGCGCGCCTCTGATTATCGCCGGCGAGCGTCCGGGTGGCCGGTATTGCCTATACCGGTGGCACGCCGATAACCCGATCACGTTTACTAAGTACCTGAAGTACACCATCGAGCACGGCCACGCCAATCACCGCGCCGACAATTACTTCTCGGTGGCTTACTGGTATCAGTCGGCGCCCTACACCGATTTTCCAGCTTTGCCGCCGGCGGAGGGCCGGGTTCCCAGGCTGAAGGCTGTGCCGGGTCCCGGGGCCGCTGAGCCCGCGTGAAGTGCGGGCACCGTCGAAGACGCACCGGAGGGCGGCCAATCCTGGCCGCAGCCGCCTTTTAGGCGGCCAGAGCCGGCTGAAAGCCGTCCCCAGAGGGGACCCCAGGGCATGATTGCCCGCCCCACGGTGAAAAACAGAAACTCAAGATGGCGGCCTGAGAGGCCGCCGCAGGCCAAGGGCCTGCCCCACTATTGCCGGACTTGGCCGGTCAAGCCTTCATCCAGAGAGATATTGTTCTTCTCCAGACTTTCTCCCAGCACCTGATCGAGCGACACGCGGGCGCGCGCATAGGTTGCCGAAGCGTTCACCTCGGAAATCTGCGCGGCCACCAGCGTGCGCTGGTCGATGATGATGTCGTTAAAAGTCGATATCCCGTAGGAGAACTTCTTGCGCTCCGCGGCAAGTAACTCTTCTTGCAGGACGCGCGTGTCTCTGGCCGCCTGGTATTTGGCGCGAGACTGCCGCAGCGCGCTAAGTTGGTTGGAGATATCTACTACTATCTGGTTTGTGTCTTTCTGGCTGCTGACCTGCGACTGGCGGTATTGCAACTGGTCGATGCCGTAATCGCCTTGCGCCTGCCGGTTTCGTACGGGAATCGAAAGGCCGAGGGAGCCGGTTTCATTGGGGAAATCGCGGCGAAAGATCTGCTTAAGCGCGGTGCCATAACCGCCGACAAAATACGAGTTCGGTTCGTACTGCGGCGTGCCCGCCGCGCCGCGGTTATAGGTCTGCAGTTGCAGTGTCAGATTGGGCAAGAGAGGGTTCTCCGTTCCGGCCAGGGAGATCTCCTGCGTCTGGTCCCGGAAGTTTGAGACCGCCACGTCGGGCCGCTTCGCCATGGCCGTGGAGACCAATTGCCGCAAAGGGGGCAAATTGTCGCTGTCAGGGACTTCGATACGGTCGAGCGTCACGATTCCGGCGGCTTCTATTTCGGGATCCATTGTCCGGACCAAGGCATCTTTCAGCATATTTTCCCGATGGCTCACTTCGAATTGTGCAACCACAACATCGTGCCGGCGGCCGGCAGCCTCTGCTTGGGCCCGCGGCAGCTCGACTTGGGGCATGGCGCCCGCCGCAATCTCCGTCTGAGTATCCCGGAGAAACTTCTCAGTCATCTCGAGAGCGCTTTGTCTGACTTTCAGTTCGTCGTTGGCGCTCACCAAGTCCCAGTAGAGATTGAGCACGCCGGCAGTCAGGTCGAGCAACTGCGAGCGGAAGGTCTCCCGTGAAGCGACCGTATTGATCTGCGCGATGCGGATGAAGCGGTTGTTCAGCTTGACGCCGAAGCCCTGCAGAAGATTATGCCGCAAAGCAACACTCATGTAAGGGCCCATGGCGGGATTCAGACTGTCGCTCGGAGAGTTCTCTTTCAGATACTCTTCATAGTCGCGGTACTGTATATAGCCGCCGGTCAAGAGTCCCTCCTGGAGCACCGTGTTATAGGTGTGCACGGATTGGATGAGGGCGGCCGTCTGGCTCACCACGAGGTAGGGTTGCGGCTGGCTCAAGTGCGCAAAGGTCGTCGTGTTTTGCAGAACGGGATCGAGATTGGGCGTCACGGCGCCCACCTGTTGAATAGCCGCGTTGCCGGCGTTGCCGCCGCTCGACCCGCCTCCGCCGCTGGACAAGCCCGCGCTCTGCACACTGCCGTTTACGCCGACACCGCTGTCCACGCTGGCCACCTGGGCACTGGCGCTGGGCACGCCCCGCAGCGGGCCGCCGGCTTTGGCCCGCTCCAGTGCCGATTGCGCGAGCAGCAGTCCGTAGCGGTCTACTTCCAGGTTGAGATTATTTTCGATCGCCAGCGCCAGCGCATCCTGCACGGTGAGGTATAGCTTGCCGGCGCGCAGCAGTTCGTGCAAACGCTTCGAGTTGCCCGGCCGGCTGGCGGGCACCGACGGCGGCGCATAAGAGCGGATGGGAACCGGCAGATGCGGTTTCTCGATGGTAACCTGCTGGTCTTGCGCGGAACAGATGGAGACTGCACAGAGGCAGGCTAACAGAGTCCTTAGTGGGTTTCGGGATTTCATCTGTTGAACTCCTGCTTCTTGTCGTCCGGGAGAGACTCAGGTATGACCGACTCTCTGGCGACGTGTCCGGTAACAGCGTCCTGCATGGAAATGCGATTCACGTCCAGCGTGCGGCCCATAGCCATGTCGAACGCAATCTTGGCGTGCGTATAGTTGGCCATGGCCTGCACCTCGGCATCCTCGTCGCCGGCCAGGTCTCTCTGCGCCTGAATTACCAGGGTGACCGTGGATACACCATGCTGAAAGCGGTTCTGCTCGTCCTTGAGGCTCTGCTCGGCCAGTTTCCGGGTATCGACCGCGGTCTCGTAGCGCGCGCGGGCCTGCTGCAGCCCAATCAACGCGGTCTTCACATCCACGGTCACCTGGTTGGCGGCGCGCTGCAGCTTCAGTTCGGCTTGCCTTAGTTGGAGCTGATCGGTGACATAGTCCGCCTGGGCGGCGCGGTTCCGGAATGGGATGGTAAGTGAGATTCCGGCGGAATAGTTCGGGAAATCGCGGCGGAAAACCTGCGCCAACGTGTTGCCGTTGCCGCCGATGAAGTAGCCCGTCGGCGGGCCGCAACAGTTGTCATAGGAGGGGTTCAGCGGTCCGCTCAAGCCGTTGTTGGTCAGTTCCAGAAACGCCTGCAACGTCGGCAGCAGTCCATTGCGGGAGCCTCTGATCGATATCTTCTGGCTATCGATGTTCACACTGCTTTGCTCGATCTCCACGCGGTTGGCCATGGCTTCCGGGAGCAGCTCCACCAAGGGCTTCAGCTCGTCGGTCTTGGGAACTTCGATGGGATTGAGCGGCACGATATGCACATCGTCCAGCCAGGCGTTGGCCATGGCATTGCGGCTCAGCGCATTCTTCAGGACAATCTCCTGTTGCTGCACGTTGGTCTGCGCGATCAGGAGGTCCTCCTTACCGACTGATACCTGGGCGGCGGCGCGGGTCACCTCCACGGCGGGCAGAGAGCCGATCTTGACCATCTTCCGGTCGTCGTCGTACAGCTTTTGCGACGTTGCCAGGGCTTGTTCCTTAATTCGCACGGCATCCACGAAACTGACCAGATCCCAGTAAAGGTTCAGCGCCGCGGATACCGTGGTGGCCACTTGCAGCTTAAGCTGCAGGTTGCTCACTTTCATATTGTTCTTGGCAATCCGGATATCCCGGTTATTGACTCCGATCTTGAATCCCTGCAGAAGATTCTGGTTGATCTGCAAATCCAGGAAGCCGGTGAGCGATGGGTTGAATAGGTTTGTGGGGCTATTTTCGAAGCTTCGCGAGTCATAAAGGGTGAGCTGCGCGCTGGTGCCGGTGACGAACTGCTGCGAGTATTGAAAAACAAAATACCGGTAGTCGTTGGTCAGTGCGGCCGTCTCATCCAGCAACTGATTGGTTAGCGGGGTGGTGGTGTGTCCGGCGTAACCGCCGAAGTACAGGTTCGGATCGAGGTTGGGAGGAACCGGGCCGATCTGACTGACAATGCCGCCGCCCGATGAGAGGCCGGCGCCTCCGGCAATCCCGTTGGCATTCACGCTGACGCCGGCGGTGCTGACGCTGGTGGGGCCGGCCGCGATGGGCGTATCAACCTGCCGCAGAAATCCGCCGCCCTCGGTGCGGCGCAGCACCTCGCGCGCCAGGAAGGGACTATAGCGCTGCACCGCGATGTCGAGATTGTTCTCCAATACGAGTGCAATGACATCCTGCACGGACAAATAGAGATTGCCCGCCCGGACCAGGGATTCCAAACGGGGCGCGTTGTTTAACCGGGCCGGCGCCACCTGGCGCTTCTCCAGATGAAATGGAGTGAGCGCGCGGCCAATCACCGGCGGCTGCTTGGGTATCGTAATGGAAACTTCAGAGGATTGCGCGAAGGCCGCCCCACTCGATGCCACCCACACCAGGGCCAATATGTTTCGGAATGAGTTCATTGTGTAGGTGTGACATTGGCAATTACCCTTCCACTGGTTTTTGGAGAGACAGCGCAGGTTAGCCGGACACCGCTGTCCGGTTTTGGGACCGGATGTTCGATTTCACGACTTCAGCAAGGCCTCTATGGCGACCCGCCCGATGGCCTCGTCCACTTCCGACGGCGCGCCGCTGACCCCAATGCCGCCGATAGTTTGGCCGTCGACCTGAATGGGCAAGCCGCCCTGGTTTGGAAAAGCGTCCGGGAACGCCAGGACCTGCAGATCGCCGCTCTTCAGTAGGTCGGCGGCGGCCTTGGAAGGCTGCTTGTAGAAGGCGGCGTGACGCGCCTTTTTCTGTGCAAACTGGATGGTGTTCAATCCCGCGCCATCCGCCTTCTGCAGGAACAGCAGGTTGCCGCTTTCATCGACAACACAGATGGTCACCTGCACGTTGCGCTTGAGCGCCTCGGATTCCGCGGCGGCCACCATGATCTTGATGGCGGCCAGGTTCAGGAATTTCTTGCTGGGCAGATCGGCGGCGGATATCACGGCCACCATCATAACGGCTAGCGCGGCGATTTTGAACATATAGGATTACGCTCCGCACAGTAGCGTATCATTCGGCTGCGCCGCGCGATACTCTGAATGGGGCTGGCACGCTTGATCTGCCCGCCCGGAAGGAGTGGATGAATATGAATCGGCCTTTTTCCCGCCGTGAGTTCATGCAAGCCGGAGGCGCGGGCGGCGCCATCCTGCTGGCGCCTCAATCGATCGCGGCGATGCATCCGGCCGCCGGCGATCGCGTGCGGTTTGGCATGATCGGCATCGGCATGCAGGGCTCCGGCCTGCTGCCGACCGCGATCTCACTGCCCGGCGTGGAGTGCGTCGGGGCCGCCGACCTTTACGATGGCCGCCACACGCTGGCCAAGGAAATCACGGGCAACCCCAACCTGCCCACCACGCGCCACTATCGCGAACTTCTGGACCGCAAGGATATCGACTGCATCGTGGCGGCGGTGCCCGACCATTGGCACATGCGCGTGGTCGTGGACGCCTGCAACGCGGGCAAAGACATCTACTGCGAGAAACCCATGTCACATACCATTGCGCAGGGATTTGAAATGGTGGAGGCGGCCCGGAAGAACAACCGGATCGTGCAGATCGGGTCGCAGCGCGTCAGTTCGGTGCTGTGCGCGAAGGCCAGGGAAATGTACGCGGCCGGCGCCATCGGCGGCGTGGAGATGGTGGAGCTCACGTTGGGACGCAACAACCCAACGGGGGCCTGGGAGTATCCGCCGCCGCTGGATCTTTCGCCCGCCAACCTGGACTGGGACACCTGGCTGAACGACGCGCCCAAGATCCCCTTCGACAAATACCGGTTCGCGCGCTGGCGCTGCTGGAAGGAGTATGGCACAGGCGTGGGCGGCGACCTGATGGTCCACCTGATCAGCGGCATGCTGTTCACCCTGGGGTGGAACGAGGCGCCGCGGTCGGCGCAGGCTCTGGGCGGCATATTCCGCTGGCCGGACGGCCGCAACATGCCGGATCTGCATGCGGTGCTGTTCGATTATCATGGCATTCCCGTTTATGTGCGGCTGGGGTTGGGCACGGAGACGCCCGAGTTGGCGCGCTTCATGGGTCCGAAAGGTATTCTGGATGCTAACGGCGGAGAATTGCGGCACTCGCCACAGCGCGGCGTGGATACTTCGCCCAGCTACTACTCGAGCGGCTTTCCGGCGAAGATGCGCGCCGAGTACGTAAAGCAGTGGGAATCGGAACACATGGTTACGCCGGGCCAGGAACCGCTCATGGACGACACGGTGTATCGCGGCAACGATTGGGACGACGTCCGGCCGCACTTGTGGAATTATTTTCAGGCGGTGAGGAGCCGCAAGCCTGTGGCGGAGGATGCGGTCTTCGGAAACCATGCCGCGATTGCCTGCCACATGGCAAACGAGTCGTACTTCCGCAAGAAGCCGGTTTACTGGGACGAGGATTCGCGCCGACTGACGGATTAAAATTCTGCATAAATAGTGGGGCAGGCTCCCAGCCTGTGCGGGTCCCCTGGACCCGCTTCTTGCTCCGAAATCGAGCCTTTGCGGAAGAGAAGATGGCGGCCTGCGAGGCCGCCGCAGGCCGAGGGCCTGCCCCACTATTACCGCTTCATCAGCCGGATGCTGCCGTTCGACGTACTTAGCTCGATTGCGGGACCGCCCGCGCCAATCTTGCCCTCCAGGTGATGCTTTTCAAGCGTACCCGTAGTAGCGACGTCGAACTCGGTCGAGATGGAAGAGTTGCTGGCGTGGGCGCTCAGGTTAGCCCCGACATTATCGGGCAAATGCACCGTGATCCCGCCGTTGGACGTGGAAGCGTGGATCTCATTCTGGTTGAAGGCCTCCATGGTCAGTTCGATCGGGCCATTGGACGTCTCCAGCTTGATGGGCCGGCCGGCTTCGGGCTTCATCAGCCGCACATGGATGCCGCCGTTCGAGGTGTCGGCTTCCACCGAACCGCGGATGTCCTCGGCATGCACGCGTCCGTTGGTGGTGTGCAGCGTCGCGCCGCCTTCCAGGTTCTGCACTTCAATGCCGCCATTGGAGGTCTGCACGTCCAGGGTGCCGCGCAGATTCTCCACGCGCACACTGCCGTTGGAAGTCTTCAGCCGCGCGGGCCCTTCCACATCCAGGGCGTGAATGGAGCCGTTTGAACTGGCGATGCGCTCCAGTTGCGTGCGCCGCGGAACCTTGATGATGTACTTGGCGCCCATGTTGCCGCGCCGGTCGGAAGGCCGCACCGTGCGGATGTGGATGGCGTCAGCCGCGTGGTCGATTTCGATCTTGAGCGCATCGCGCAATTCCGGCGTGCGGGCATACTTGGTGCCGCTAATATCCACCGTGTCCTGGTCCCACCCCGAAATCTCGACGGAGCCGTTTGAATTGTCCACCGAAAGCCGCCCGCCAGGCTGCAGCGGATAGCTGTAGTGGAAGTCCTGGGTATAGCGTTCCGAGCCGCCAATATCCAGGTCTTCGATGTCGCATCCCGCCAATCCCAGGAGGCTGGCGGCCAGGGGCAAAACGAGCATATGCGTTCGCATTGAACACCTCATAGCGGTTATTACGACAGGATATAGGGGTTTGTTCCACAAATGCGGGGGGAGGCCGGGCAGCCATGGCGGATTCGGGCGACGCATTACCGTGGTAATGTGTAGTATGGCACTCGCTCGTTCGAAGGTCACGGCACAGGGGCAGATCTCGATACCCGCCAACATCCGCCAAAAGCTCGGCATTACCCCGGGGTCGATCCTGGAATGGGACCAGGTCGGCGACAACGTGGTGGTCCGGCGTGTGGCTCGTTTCTCGTCGGAGGAGATCCATCGCGCCTTGTTTCCCAGCGGTGCGCCGCAACCCCGGACGGCCGCTGAGATGAAGCAAGGTATTCGGCGGCGCCTTCGCGAGCGTTATGCGCGCCATTGACACAAACGTTCTGGTCCGGCTCATCACGCGAGACGACGCTTCGCAGACCGCCAGAGCGGAAAGCTTCGTTCAAAACGGGGCCTGGATCTCGGTTCTGGCGCTGGCGGAGGCCACCTGGGTTCTTGCATCCGTCTATAACATTGAAGCCGGCGGTATTGCCACCGCAGTGGAGATGCTGCTCAATCACAAGAACTTGACCTTGCAGGATTCCGATGCCGTGGAGGCCGCCCTGAATCTGTTCCGCTCGCGGCCTGCCGCAGGCTTTTCCGGCTGCCTGATTCTGCACCTTGCTCGCAAGGCCGGCCACCAGCCGCTGGGTACGTTTGACCGCGCTTTTGGGAAGATCGAGGGAACAGACAAGTTGTGAGGAGCCGCTCACTGCCCAATGCCAAATAGTCTAGAGTTGCTGGGTCTGCATAAATAGTGGGGCAGGCCCTTGGCCTGCGCGGGTCCCTTGGACCCGCTTCTTGGGCCGAAATCGAGCCTGCGCGGAGAGAAGATGGCGGCCTGGGAGGCCGCCGCAGGCCAAGGGCCTGCCCCACTCACCGCCACCGCCCGTCATGCATGGTCCGCACCGCCTTGCGCAGGTTGCGGATGTCTTCGGCCGGGTTGGCGGAGAGCAGCAGCAAATCGGCGCGCTTGCCGGGTTCGATGGTGCCCGTGTCGTTGAGCCGGCCGAGCACCAGGGCGCCATTATGCGTGGCGTCCAGCAGCACGTCCGCCGGCGACAGGCCGGCCTCCACCAGCAGTTCCATTTCCCGGTAAGGGTCGCCCGTAGAACCCACGGCGATGGGCACGCCGGCATCGGCCAGACGCTTGGTATTGCGTTTGGCGATGGCCAGCTCCGCCGGATTGCGCTCCTCGGCCAGCATTGGTGCGAACACGATCCGCAGATCGCGCAGCCGCACGATGAACGCGCGGTCGATCGCTTCCGTGTCGCGGATCATGTGCAGGAACCCGGCCACGCCGCGGTCTACCAGAATACGGGCATCCCGCAACGAGAAAATGTCCCCAATCAGGGGCGTGTGGCCGCCGCGCGCATTGTCGAACAGGGCGGCGGGATCCGCCGGCCGCACGATGACGGCGTTCCCGTGTTCCGCGGCCAACTTCGCCACGTCGATCAGGCTGGGAACGACAAACTTCCCGGCGCCATCTATTTCTTGCGCTTCCGCCGGAACTGGCAGGTTCGCGCGCGAGCCTGCCGCGCGAATACGGCCGCCCTCGATGGTGACCACGGAATTCGAAATCGGCGGTCCGCCCGCTCCGTCCATCAGGACTGCACCGACAATCGAGGTCACGGCGAGCGGGGCGCTCTCTGGCGCAGGGGACTTGCAGGCGGCCAGAAGCAGCGCCAGAATGGCTAGTGGAAGCGGGTGTTGCCCGAAGTGGCGGCGATGCAAGCGACCATCATAACGCGCCTGCCATGCGCATCTTTCGAACACATCGCGCCGTACTTGGACTCTTTGCCTTGGCCGTGGCGCTGGCCATCGCGCTGACGCTGGCTTCGGCGTATCGGACGGCGGCCGGAACCGAGGCCTTCTCGATCGACGTCGGTGGCCGCCACCGCACCTATCTTCTGCACCTCCCGCGCGGCTACGATGCCAAACGGAAGATGCCGCTCGTTCTGGTCCTGCACGGAGCCACCCAGAGCCCGGAAAGCGCCGAACCCATGTCCGGCATGAGCGCGCTGGCCGACCGCGAGAATTTCCTGGCGGCCTATCCGAGCGGTACCGGACGGCTCAGCCATGTGCCGACATGGAATGCCGGCAACTGCTGCGGCTACGCGCTGTCGAACAAAGTGGACGATGTCGCCTTTCTGGGCGCCTTAATCGACAGATTGGAGCGCGACTACCCGGTTGACCCCAAGCGCGTGTATGTAACCGGCATTTCGAACGGAGCGATGATGTCGTACCGGCTGGCGTGCGAGATGTCTGGCAGGATCGCAGCCATCGCGCCGGTCGAAGGCGCACAGAATGTGGATTGCCGCCCGGCGAACCCCGTTTCGGTCGTTATCTTTCACGGCACGGCGGATCGCCTGGTGCCGTTCAATGGAGGCGCCACGCCATTTCAGGCTGGTGTGCACCGTACCGATAACTCCGTGGCCGGCGCCGTGGCCTTCTGGGTGAAGGAAGACGGCTGCTCATCCAATCGGACCCACGACGAAACGCCCGTGGTCCGCGCCACCATTTATTCCCGCTGCAAGGAGGGCACGGGCGTGGCGCTTTACGCTATCCAGGGCGGCCGGCACATGTGGCCCGGCGTGCCGCCCAGCGGTAATGATCTGCCTGCATCGGAGATCATGTGGTCGTTTTTCGCCGGGCACCCGAAGCCGTGACCACTTTTTGGGTTTTTTCCTGTTGGGGGCCACTTGCAAAATTCCGTAACGGGTGTAAGATGTTCACTGGATAAACATTTGAGGGTGCACTCGGGATGCGACGCTGAGAAATTCAGCGCTGGGGAGACGGCGGCTCTTGCAGTTGAATTTTATAAGGGCCCCCATTACTAATCAACCAGGCTTTCCATACTCTCCATAAGGGAGTCGCCATTCCTGCGGCTGGAAGAACCAGCGGCGTCCACCGGGTCCCCCAAAACGCATGCAGCAAAGGACGGCCGGAGAATTCCGGTCCAGAGGAAAGTAATGGCTAACCCGACCCCCCAACCTCCGGCGGGGAAGACGCCCCCGCCGCCACAGCCGAAACCCTCGCTTTCTCAAGCGCTTTTCAAGATTTTCAAGGAACCTGAGGACGCCGATCCGCAAAAATCGATCATGCGCCGCCGCAAGTTTGTGATGGCGTCGGTGCTGGGCGTCTTGGGCGTGAATTTCCTGATGTTTCTGCGGTTTTTCTTCCCGCGCGCCCTGTACGAACCCAAGACCCGCTTCAGCATCGGCTATCCATCCGACTTCGGCTTCGGCGTGGATACCAAATTTCAGAACCAATACCGCATCTGGGTGGTGCGGAACACGGAGGGCATCTTCGTGATCTCCGCCATCTGTACGCACCTGGGCTGCACGCCGGACTGGAAGCCCAGCGAAAACAAATTCAAGTGCCCGTGCCATGGCAGCGGGTACGATCCGGAAGGCATCAATTTCGAGGGACCCGCGCCCCGGCCTATGGACCGCGCGCACGTGGAACTCGATCCAGAAGGCCAGATCGTGGTGGATCTGAGCCATGTATACCGCTGGCCGAAGGGCGAGCCCTCGCAGTTCGGCGACGAAGGCGCCATTCTCCGCAACGTGTGAGGTCTTAAATTATGGCTGAAACAGACGGAAAAAACGGAGCGCCCGCAGGCACGGGAACGCCGGCGGGCTCCAACGGCGGCAACGGGAAAAACGGCAAGAGCAAAGTTGCGGCTCTCGTCGAAGGCAGCAAGGTGGTCCGCGACCGCGCCGCCGAGGAAATCAAGGCACTCAAGCAGCCGGAAAAAACGGACCTATGGAAATCCGTGCTGCGCGTCAAGCACGACGAAACACCGCGCAGCCGTGCGCTGGGCGTGTTGTCGAATGTGTTCCTGCACCTGCACCCCGCCAAAATCAATCGCGACGCGGTGGCCTACAAATACACCTGGGGCATGGGCGGTATGACGTTCTACGTCTACATTACGCTGGTCTTCACCGGCACGCTGCTCATGTTTTACTACCATCCTTCGAAGGTGGTGGCCTTCCGCGACATCCTGTATCTGGAACACGATGTGCCCTTCGGCAAGATTCTGCGCAACATGCACCGCTGGGGCGCGCACCTGATGGTGATCATGGTGGAGCTGCACATGTTCCGCGTCTTTCTCACGGGATCGTACAAGCCGCCGCGGCAATTCAATTGGGTGGTGGGCGTCCTGCTGCTGGTGCTGACGCTGTTGCTCAGCTTCACCGGTTATTTGTTGCCGGACGATCAGCTCGGCTTCTGGGCCGTGACGGTGGGAACCAACATGGCGCGCGCCACGCCGCTGTTAGGACACGATGGCCCGTTTGGGCACATGTTTGGGATGACGCCATTTAACGATGTA